>Ga0105340_1001384_pt1 | contig 10884 bp, 13 predicted proteins | sample EasRivMeERMLT700_FD_89676 | JGI IMG/M metagenome (GOLD analysis project Ga0105340, IMG submission 89676) | Soil microbial communities from meander-bound floodplain in the East River, Colorado, USA - East River MetaG ERMLT700 | ecosystem: Environmental > Terrestrial > Soil > Floodplain | place... | reverse complement strand
GAACGTCCATGCATTCGTGGAACTTGCCTTGACAACATCGGCAGCGCCGCGGTGGAAAAGATTGTTGTAAGCGTTGATGGCGGGTTGATCACGGAACGATATTTCAACACCAACAAACAGATTATTTGTTAACCAGACACGTCCTCCTTCGGTTCCGGCAACTCGCGTTATCCCCGAATTCAGCTCGCAGTCCCGTAGACTGAGCGTCCCAAAAACGGCGCCGGAAGCTGCGCTGTAAAGCAGATAGCCACCGCCCGCCAGGGTCTCAAAGTCGGTGAAACGGAATCGTGCCGTCGGACCATTTCCAGAATCCCGGTAGCCTTCGATCAGGCGGTTCGTAACGACACTGCCGCCACCCCAATTGGTTGACTGCTCCTGCACTGTGCTATAGCGCAGAATGTGGTTCCGCTTATCAGGCGTCCCCTCGCTGGCCAGCACGGCATCGTTTTGCAAACGCATTCCGACTTCGCCAAAACCGGCCACCGCAACCCCATTGGTCAAAACCGCCGTCGCATTCGTCAACACCGCTCCGCTGAAGCAGTAGTCAATGGGCGGATACCAGTACCCGACCGTGTAGCCAGTCTGGCCAGTCGCCTTTCCGCGCTGCGCCTGCGGAGCGAATGTCACATTCGTTGTGTACCGGTTCGTGATGACGACGGGCGCATCGACCGTGAAAGTTGCGAGCGTCGCCGCCAGGCTCGGGTTGATGTTTGTCACCCCTGCGCCGCGATGCGAGCTGGCCGCCGGAAGATAATGGGCACCCGCGCCGACGACGCTAAAGACACTCGACCCACTGTCGCTCCGTACCCCTGCGGAGCTTGCGCTGTAACCCGCGCCAGCCGGCACGAGATTGACCAGGAGCGCGTTCGTCAAATACAGCGTCACATAACTATTCTCGTTGAGGCGACCGCCGCTCACGGTCAATTGCTCGCACCGCACGCTGCTCGGATAGTATTGGGAACCGAGAAAATTCGTACCAACTCCGCTCATCAAACAGTTGCGCATCAAGACTGTGACGTTATGCGGGATCACGCCCTCGTCGCAGTGCGCGAACTGACTGTGGTTGATGTTGTGCGTGGTGTCGTACAGGCTGTAGCTGTAGTATACCGCCTTGTTTGCATGGGCAATTCGCACATAACTCAACTCTGTGGACGGGTATCCAGGAATCTGCAGCGCAACGGAAGCGTAACGGCCTGAAAGTGCATTCGTCCCCACCGGGCTGCCGACGCTGTGGTCGTCGCGGGCGGTAAGCACTGCCATTTCGTATGGGGCCGTCTGGCAGATTAGCTGGCCAAGGATCGTCAAACCCGCGTTGTTCGTGGGCGCGAACTTGATCACCGTTCCACCCATGAGGTAGTTGGTATTCGAGAGGTTTACCTGGCCGGAGATGTAGGTCGTGTGGTTCGGCGCGAACACGTAATCATTAGTTCCGCTGCTCAACGTCCCTTCCCAATCCACCCAAAAACCGCGCGGTTGAAATGGCCCAGCCGCCAGTTGGATCTTGCCTGTGGTCGGTGCCGGAGTTCCTGCGGCCCTGGCTTGACGAGGTGCTGGCACACTACGCCCGTTTTGCACCACGGTTGACGGTTTCATCATTCCAGCCATGGCGGGCAAAGCATCGATCTCAGGCTTGGCAGAAATGTAATCGACACTTTCAAAAAGCAGGTCTCTCCCATCAATGCGCGTCAGCGTCTTCGCTACCGGAATCGGGTTTTCGTTATCCCATCTAAAAGCCCGTCCCTCACCAATTTCTGCCGAGCCCAGCTTGAGTTGCTCGTCGGGCATGGGTGCCTGCCCATCACGATTGACCGGTACTTCACGCACAGATTTTTCCACAGCTGGAAGATCAAACAGTTCCGTGACGACCTCTAGAGAAGACGTGTTCGGATCGAGCCCCCAATCGCTGGGAGGTGGCACTTGACCGAGGAGCACAACCGTCGCCGAAAAACGCGACTTGGTGTAAACGTAATGCACTTCCCCGAGAACACCGTTGTCAAAGACATCGGCGTAGACCACGCGATTCGGAGGATGCAATACTCCGGAGACCTCTGGCCTTAATTCGGCAATCCACACGCTGCGATGGGTGGCGCGGCAATAGTAACTCAAACCCAGAACGCGGGTCTTGATTTGTTGATCTTCAGGGGTAGTCCACACAACCGATGACGGTTCGTTGAGGTTCCCTGAAAAATAAGCGCGGTGCAGACCGCGAGTGGCTGACGCGCCGTCACGGCCAATGATAATTTCGACGCTGCTGGGCTTCCACCTATTCTCCTGCGGGTCGAAGTAATTCATCCCGGTTTCCAGCTCCGTGTACCCGTCTTGTTCGCCCGACCAGATGCGGTGGTGCGCGCCCTCGTCTATTACTGAATAGGTTTGACCGAGCGAATTATGAAGAAGGACCAGACTCACCAGGATGGTAGCTCCGCGGCATTTCATAGGCGTTGACTTAGAGTTTTCTGCCTGACTTGTGCGTTCCGGGCATTCCGCGCAGAAACGCTGCCACTATTCAACAAAAAAAGTTTCGGTGTGATTGTAACCACTACCGATAGAGGGGTGTTCAATTTCGGTTTAAGTGTTTCGACTCTCCCACGATTGAAAAACCAGAGCCTCAAGCGCCTCCTCGTGTATATTAAGAAATTACGGGAGCGACACGGGTACACTCAGGAACGCTTCGCTGAGAAGGCGGGATTCTCTTACAAGTACTACCAAGCGCTCGAGGCCGGAAGAAAACGCAATCTGCGCCTTTCCACCGTTGACCGTCTCGCCAAGGCGTACGGACTCGACGCGTATCAACTTCTGGGACCACACCCGCCGCGGATCAGCGGAAAAAAGAGGCGCCGTAAATAGCCGCGGGTCCGTATCCTGAAATTTGGTGCTCTCAGAATCGCACTGGTTGTGAGTGCGTTCGATGAAGCCAACGACTTGCCGCAGCATACAAACCTTGCCGTCTTTGGCGTTTGCTTGGAAGCCGTAAGATCAAAACCGGAGTTGCGCATCCGCTTGCCCTTTAACAAGCAGCTTAGTGGCGTGCAATTCTTTCGGCTCAACCAAACAAAACAAAAGTTATGAAAAAACCGACAAAAGCTAAAACACAACCCGTCCAGAGAATCCGCCACGGTGCCGTGAGTGCGAGCATTTGGCGCAACGACACCGACAAAGGACCGATGTTCAATGTCACGTTTCAACGAGCGTATTTGGATGATTCCCGTTAACTCAGCTCCAAGAAAGGTGACCAAGGAAGGAAGAACGACGCAAGAGCGAGTGCCGCGCCGAAGCTAATCCACCCAGGAATAGCGGAAGAACACGCGCCGATGCTCCACAACACGCTCGAACAAGGCCATGTGATCGGCAATCCAGGCGGGTGCGTAGCGGGCATCTCTTAGCAACTGCTTCTTGTCTTTCGCAATCACCGATCGCCGTAATTGGCCGATCACGTCGGCGTTCACGTGCTGTTTGCCCAAGTGCTTCAACGCGTGAATCACCAGTCCACTTACTCGTCCAGCAGTCGCCATGTTCCTGGGCGCCGTGTGCCGGAGTTGAATGGTCATTTTGCCCGTGCGAATTGTTCGGCTTCGGCCGTCCGTGAGGTATACCAGACGTGCCGGCACTTGCGTCGAAAGGCCCAACAAGTTTGCTGCGTATGCTCCGGTTGGTTGCAACCGCGTGGCTGCTTGGCCTGCGATAGCTTTGGCCAATGTGTCTGGATTTGGGGACAAGGTTCCCAGAACCGGATGGGTCTTCGGATAGTAGTAGACACCCCTTGCCAGCGATTGGAGTATTTGGCTGTCGACTAGACGCGCCAATGCCCAAAGCCCAATCTACAGCCTTACGCGTTCCCAGATCGGCAAATGCCTGTGGGGTAAAGATTACTACCCCTGCCTGTTCTATAAACCCTGCTAAGAACCTTTCTGTGCGTTGATTGCATCGATAATAAGCGCTTACTTTTGGGGGAAAAATAGAGCTAAATTTCCCCGGATGCTCAATGTCTACAACGCGCCCCGAAACGCACCAACCACCGGCGGTGGCGCAATAACCTTTGGTAGATAACCACCCCACCCTCGATTGTCGTCCTCAAACCACGTAGAAGTTCTGTCCTTTCACGGGGATTCTTGGGGGCGTCTGCGCCAGCGCAATGGGGCGAGCGAAGCGGACGAGCATGGTCGCGCGATCGATTTGCGCTACATCCTCGACTTCAGCGGAGCAGCACACGACTGGCGCAAAATCGCCCCAACCGCAGCGGTGCACATACACGCGTTCCTTTTTCGCCTGCGCGTCACGGCACATCGCTCCGATCTCGTTCGTCGTTTGGATCGCCTCGATCAGGTCAGCATTGTGCCACGCATTGCGCCATGGCTGCTTCTCGTCAGCTTCGTGGTGAACTACGACATACAGGGGCATGCGCGAGACAGCGTAATCCTGGCTCAACTCATTTCAAGAACTTCAGATCGCAACGCGGCACGCGAGCGCCAATGCCGGTCACAGTCGGAGTCAACGGAGTATGGGAGCTTCTTTAAAGTGTGTCGACGCATCGCGCCAAAATGGCCCAAGCCAACCCGTCTCTTTTTAACGCCGGTGTTTTTTCGCGAGCGCTCTGCGATTTGGCTGCCACCGCCGCACTGTGGGAACCCGGAGCTTTTGTCCGTGAAACTCCGCATACGACGACCTACGCAGGCTGGGATCAAGGCTTACCCTGAGATCCTTGTCGATAGACAGAAGGCCTAGATCAAATAAGAGATGCAAATCCGATCGGAGTAAAAGGCCATTCTGCACGTGGTTTGTCTTCGGCCCGCGGTAACTGATTATATGGGCAGCCTCAAGCACAACAGCAGTCTCGCATCCCGAAATAGCACATCGCCCTTCATACGCCCGCATAAGCTGCGCCCTGAACTTTGGCTGTCCTCGCCGACGCGCAATCGAGGCAAGGACGTATTCCCGAGCGCCCTCAACAGATCTCGGATCAAAGTTCCCAACACGCTCCAGCTCGATCCCAGTCTGATTAACTGCGCGGTCGGTCAGTTGTCGGGATGACGGCGCGCCCCGTGCACTACTGCGTTTTAACAACCGGCTCACAAAAGCTCCTGCACGGTGCCAGGTGCAGATAGTTCGACGCGCTGGCTTTGCTGGCAGTCGAGGCAGTTTACTCGCATCAAAGGCGCGCCACTCGGCTACCCTAATTGCCTTTAGCATCGCGGTTCGACGCTTCCCTTCCCACCGCGTTTTAAAGATCACCGGCGCCTGCTTCTTTACGATGCCGACTACCGGTTGCGGGGAGTCCCGGTATTCTGCAAAGACGTAGCCCCCGTTGTTGGCAAGTCGCGTCAACGCGCGCGTCGCAGCCACGCCCCCATCTCGATAGTCCTTTGGATCAAGACTCACGTTGTCGTGCTCGCGCAAACGCCCCCGGAATTGCGGGTAGTGAATCGCAATCAGGCGCTTGCGTCTCAATTGCTCTAGTGCCGAATCGGGTACGCTAATCTTGGTGTGGCGTATGAAGTAGGTTTCCATAAGGATGCGGTGTGTCGCGCACTTTAGGGCGTGTTCTCTTTCGTGCAAGCGGACTTTTCGGGGAGACCTGAATTGATGTGCCCGGCTGACGCAACAGGATGTTGACGCCCCCTTTCATAAAAAACCTCCACGACCGCAAACCCATCCCGCTATCTCAGCGCCCGCCCTCGATTCGGCAACTCGCCCACATCGCTTGCGCTCTCATTCGGCACCCCGTTGCCGGCGCAAAAGGGCTTCACGAACTGCTGGCCAGAAGAATAGGCGGCGTCTGCCACCCGGAAGGACGACGGAGGGAATCAGCCCTTTTCGGATCGCGTCCCTCAGTGACCGCTCGCAGAGTGGGATCCGTGAGTGGAGCGTTCCAAAGTTAATAAAGCCGTTGGAATCTTCTGCGCTTTCCTTTGGCGGCAGCGCCGTCGCAGCGCCCGTGTTTTCCGCCGCCTTGACCCGCGATTTGATGTCGTTGCGATCATTCATTGATTATTCGACCGCCTTTCGCATATCGCTCAACGTCAGCGCCACCGATTTCACCGGGACGGGTTTGTCCGATTGCCATTCAGGCGCGCCGCGCGCGGAATTTTTTTATCAAAGGCCAACCGGCTCGACAAGGCCGACCGCCAATCTGTGACCGCCACTTCGACGGTCCAATTCAAATAACCTCCACATGAGGCCGCCCGAGGAGTTCATGTTTTGACTGCGCTCCACGTCCTGTTAAGGTTTTACTCAACTACTGAACTACTTGATCGACTTGGTGTTGGGAGCGGTCACGCAACTCAACAGTGAGTATATGTCACAGTACAAAAATGGGGATCAGGGAAATCACACTTCAGCGAAACATCGCAAGTCATGCCGCTGTGCATCATCGATCCAGAACCCGCGGAGGCCGATGGACCCCTATAACCCGTTCAAGTGAGCTGCCAGAACTCCTCAGCATCCTTCGACTTCACCAGCCCCTTGTAATGCTTCTGGATGATGTCGGGAGAGTTCCCGGCCCACTGCGCCGTCTTGCCTTCGTGCTGGTGCTTGGCCAGGTGCATCGAGATGGCAGTGTGGCGAAGGATGTCGACCGGCCACGGCTTGAGAGTTTTCATTTTGCCATCGACTTCAACCCTCTTGGCCTCGCGCCCATTAAAACCTGCGGCGCGCTTCACCGCGTCGAATTCGCGGCGGGATACTTTGATGGGTGTCCCTTCGCAGGTTTTCAGGATCGCCACCAGATTATCGGAGAACTCGACAATCCGGCGCTCGCGCATCTTGGCCACCTTCGCGCCGAGCGTGACCGTCTTGGCTTCCAGGTCGATGTCGGACCAGGTAATGCGCTCCAGCTCCTTCGGCCGAACCGCGGCGAACAAGCCGAGGGCGGCAGCCGGCAGGCAGTTCCCAGCCCGCTCGATGGTCTTCACTTTGTCGCTGCCCTTCGTTTTCAGGATGAGCGGCTTCGGGTATTCCCTGGCCGTCTGCAGCAGGACTTTCACATCAGCCATCGACATCACTTCGGGTTCTTCGCGGTCGTGCTTAATGGCGCCGAGCTTCTCCGCGAGATTCTCTTTGCAGTACTTGTTTGCGATGGCCCAGGTGAAAAACGCCGAGAGTGCCCGGCGTTTGTTGTCGCGAGTGACGGGGGTGGTCTTGCCGGCGAAGATGACATTACTCACGGCCTCGGTCGTGAGGGTCGAGACGATCTTGTCGCCGTGCTCGCGCTTGAGCAAGCCGACGCGAATCTCAAGGTTGCGGATGGAATCAGGGCGAAGGTTCCGCCGCTTCCGTTCGGCAATGAACAAGTCGTAGGCTGCACTGACGGTAATCGGCAGCACCGCCTCCTGGAAGTTGTCCACGGCGTACTTCACCGCCCAGAGCAACGACCGCCCGGCCGGCAGAAGTGCGTAGGCGGATTCCGCCTCGGCGACCTGCTCGTTGGCCAGCCTGGTTGAGGTCAGGCGCACGTTGCTGAGGATTTCGCCATTGGCTTCCGCGAGCAACTCGTCGCGGTGCTGCTTCGCATCTGACAGCGCTGCCCAGTTCTTGCGCACTCGCTCTCCGTCAGTCTTCATGCCCGTGACGCGAAAAACCTTCTCTCCCGAGGGGTTGATGAACTCGATGATCCGGAACCGTTCCTTTGCCATATAGGCGCATTTTGTGGCAAATATTTTGGCAAATCGTCAAGCCAATTTTGCACTCCACAATGTTTACGGGCCTTTAGTCGATATGTTGCAAGGACCTCATAAGCCTTTGGTCGGGGGTTCAAATCCCTCCTCTGGCACCACACCAAAAAACCCAATAGAATCAATGGTTTGATGCGTGTTTGACTGCCAGAAAATCGCCCTGAAAATAACTGAAAAAATCTTCACTGTGCCAATTCTGTGCCAGTTATTTTTTGGCAATTCTGGACACTCACGACAGGTGCACCCAGATCGCTCTCACTATATCCTACGTAGATAAGACGAGATGGATACTAATATGACCCTCCGAGAAAAGATCGAGGCTTCAATCAAGAAAGATGAGTACATCTTCGACCCTGAAGAGATGCCCAGCGCTTCAATTCGTGAGATGGTAGCGAAAGGGCGATATCCCGTTTGCAGACGGTGCGGAACTCGTTTGGAGTTTGCACTTAGTCCGATTGAGGCAAAGGAAAAACACATCGCGCCCAGTGTTCGTTGTCCTAGAAACCTGAATCACTGCCAAATCGTTGTAGAATTTAAGCGATGATGCCAAGTGAGCACGCTATCGGCCCGCAAGCCTCACCCCCCCGTTTCGCCCGCGCTGGCCGTGCAGACGCAATCGGCTTGACCCCTCGCTCAATGAGCAGAACTATGCGTCAAATATGAGGCAGACTGTCGGTTAGGCGGCTCGACACATGAAGCTCATCGACTACCTCGTCATCGCGTCATTCCCCGGCTGCATGTTCATCGGCTATTCAGGCCACAGAGCGCGGCGGAAGGTTGTGCAGGCGCAAGGGCGGCTTTTTGTTGCCCGCGCAAAGGCTTCCTAGCTTGCCTTGCCCCAGCAGGAGTAAGGTCGGGAAAAGCGGCCCGGCTTTGGTTTTCTTTCAACTCAACTATAATCTATGGCCGGGTCGCCGGCGCATCTCCGCTTGGGGGCCCCCCGATGGTGCATTGCGCCAAAGAGAACTGTTGCACGGGCCGGTCGATCGCCACGTGGGGACTTAGCCCCGCTTTTGCTTTCTCACTCGCAAAACTTTCCCAGCTGCGTTTCACCAGGCAAAGGCAGTATCGGGCATTCCGCGACACTGCCCCTCCTTGATAAGGCGTATCCCTGCGTCGCGGTTGGGGGCCGACTTTTCCCTTTTGGCCGGCCCCTTTCCAATTCTGCCCTGGCTTCGGTTGACGGGTTTTGGGTTGTCAGTGTTTGGCGATAGGAGCACTGTCGAGTTATTCACACATGAAAAAACCAAAGCGAAAGCCAAAGCGAAAACGATCTTCATCTGCTGGCCGAAGACGATCTTCACCTGCAGATGCATTTCGGAAGCAGTTGATGCGCTGGAAGGCCGACGGGCTGAAACTTCAAAAGCAGTACGATAATTTAAAACAACGGGGTGAAGTCCAGCATATAGAAATCTTCGAATTAGGATTTGAGCCTCTGCTGGTTGAGGTCACCCCAATCAATATTGACGCCCTGCCGACCGCGACTCCCGGCCAAAATGACCAGGCGTAGTGCTCTCCCTCGCTGACATTCAGCATCTCGATGCCGCCGAAGGTTGGCGTTTGTTGTCGCCCCTTGACTCCAGCATCGTCTCTCCGCTGCCATCAGCCCTCGGTCGATGTTCCGAAGGTTAGCTCGACTTCCTTGTCCTCGTCTTCTCCGTCATTGTCATGCCCACCACCGCACTGACAATCCTCCTCTGCTTTTATTCGAAACACGCAAAGCAAGTGCGAAGGGACGGTGCGATCCGTCAATCTGATCGTGCCGTTCCTGTCGATCATCGCGAAAACGTTCCATTGTGTTTCGGGCGAGAGTGAATCTCTGCACTCGATTGCGTAGCGAACGCATCGACGCGCCTTGAAGGTCAGCTTGAGGCCGTGGTTGTGCCAATAAATCCGCAAGCCCGGGGCGCACACGCGCACGTTGATGGCCTCACTCATCGTATTTCCATGGTCGTTTGATACTTCCACAGTGTAGGCTCCCGCGGTCGACGGAAGGACGTTGTTGATCTTCAACTGCGCTCCGGTTTGTCCCGCCAAAATTTGTCCGTCCTTGCGCCAGCAATAACGCAGCGGATGGGCTCCGTCGGCATTCACGGACAGCGTGAGTGACTTGCCGATGACCGCGTCGATCGCGGGTGCGACGACGTTGACGCTCGGTGGACTGCCACCCGACGCGGCGTGCGCAAAATTCGCACAAAGAATCGTCGCGATAGCGCATGCAAAAATAAACTTGTGAAACTGTTGTGAAATCGTAGGGCACTGCATGTGCCCACCATACGGCGCTCTTCTCCGACGTGCCGAAAATTTCCGATCCGGAACTGGCACATACAGAACTACGTAGGTCTTCGGAGGTGACGCAATGGGCTTGACCCCTCGATCAACGACCAGAACCATGCGTCAATCATGGGGAGACTCTCAGTCAGGCCGCTCGACATATGACCGACGACGAATTTCTCGCCGCGTTTGAAGCGTGCACACTCAAGGAGTTTGATCATCGCGACCACGTGAAGGTCGCTTACCTCTACTTGCGCCGGCATCCGCTCGAAGATGCCATCGCGAAAGTCCGCAGCGGGCTTCAGGCTTTGGCTGTGGCGTGGGGCGCCCCCGTTGACGATCTGGAACGCGGTTATCACGAAACCATGACGCAGGCGTGGGTGCGATTGGTGCATCTGGCGTTGCGCGATCACGAGTCGTCGGAGAGCGCGGATGCTTTCTGCGACCGACTGCCGAACCTGATGCAGAAGACATACCTGCAGTCGTTTTACTCGCGCGAACGCCTTACGACCTGGGAAGCGAAACGGGGGTTCGTCCAACCTGATCTGGCCCCGTTTTCGAAGGCGGTGACCCGAGAAGCATAAAGGACATAATGCCCAAATCGACGGCGAGCCTTTTTCGGAGGGGCGAGCTCTGTCGAGCGTTTTTTTACATTGCGCCCCCTCAAGTTCGCGATAGCTTTCCAGACGCCCAGGCTATCTGTCACGAGAATCGCCGGGCATTGGTTCCTTATCAACCCGCTCAATCTCGGGGCGGGTTTTTTATCGATAACCCAAAAAAGCCAAGGATTTGCGCCGTTTTGACAGAAACATATCAACGCATCAAGATATGTTGATTTATTAGTTTGGATGTGCCACACTTCTCTCCGGACATGAATGTTGAGAGACAACTTCGCGACCTGTTGCAAAAGCGAATCGTCATCATCGACGGCGCGATGGGGACG
>Ga0105340_1001383_pt1 | contig 10889 bp, 13 predicted proteins | sample EasRivMeERMLT700_FD_89676 | JGI IMG/M metagenome (GOLD analysis project Ga0105340, IMG submission 89676) | Soil microbial communities from meander-bound floodplain in the East River, Colorado, USA - East River MetaG ERMLT700 | ecosystem: Environmental > Terrestrial > Soil > Floodplain | place... | reverse complement strand
TTGGAGTGCGGCGGTTTGACGCCGCTTTCTTTCTTTTTTTCTTTGGAATCTCCAAGAAACAAAAGAAAGAAGGAAGAAAAGAAAGCGGCGTCAAACCGCCGCACTCCAAAGTGACCCACCACTCAAAAAAAGAGCGGATCCAGTCCGGCATTGAATTTGCGACATTAATCAATTGTCATTACTTTCTCCCCGAACCTTGGAAGGAGAAACGCGCATGTACCATTGCAATACCCCATTTGTGACGGCATTGGTTCTATTGGCTGGAACGCTATGCTCGGAAACGGCGTCAACCAGCGGAACCGCCGGGCGGTACGCGAGTGATCGGAGCCCGCACAAGTTTGCCGGGGCGACGCGAGTCGTGCTCGAGGGCATGGATGGAATCGACAAGGACACCGCGTCCGCGATGCTCCAGTTGGACAAGAACGAAGTGACGTACTCGCCGTTCGGCGATGCGCAGCTAACGACGGTTTTTTACAAGCCGTTTCCCGTCGAATTGAGTCGCCTCAAAATCGCGGACCCGTCCGGCAAGGACCGGCGAATCTTTTCCGTGACCTTGCCGAAAGAACAGTCGGAAGGACTTGGCAAGAATACCCTGCGGCTCATCGTGCCCAAAGCCGCTAAATCCGAGCCGGCGCCGTTACGACTGGTGTTGGTGAATCCCGATGGAAATGTCGCGCAGGCGTTGGAACTGCGACCCGTGGGGAACTGAGAGCCGGGTCGTGGGTCAAATTGGCTCCTTCTCGAAGTCGGCTATCGGGTTTCACGGCAATCTGCGGCAACCTACTGGGCAGCGCGGGGAATTTCGCAAACGACGCGAAAACCAACGTACGTCGTCACGAATTGTCGTTGTCCGCGAAAAGTGGAGCTGGAGGACCACGGTCTGCCGTTCACGCCCCCGCCGCGAATGACGTGCGCGTTGCCAATGGTCGGGCCTTGCGGGTCGTCGACCACGGGCGTCTTTTCGAACACGCTGTAATAATTGTCCAAATACTTGTCCTGGCACCACTCCGAGACGTTGCCGCACATGTCGTGCAGCCCAAAGGCGTTCTTGATTTTCCGTTCCACTTGATGCGGCAATCCGAAGTTGGTGGGACGATTCCAAGCGTAATGGCCGCGCAAATCCTGCCCCCAGTAACAGCGCGTGGCCGTGCCCGCGCGACATGCGTACTCCCATTCGGCTTCCGTCGGCAAACGATACTTGACCTTCTCGCGTTCGCTCAGCCAGGCGCAAAAGGCGATCGCATCCTCCCAGCTCACGTTCCACACGGGGGCCGTCGCTTGCTGCTCGGCGCCGACGTTTTTCCAGTTGAACTCCGGGGCGCGGATCAGTTCGTCCCCGCGCCAGCCCCAGCCTCCTTTGCCGTCCGTTTCACACGTCGTCTTGTATTTCGTCGCTTCGACGAACTCGCGAAACTGCGTGACGGTCACTTCCGCGCTGGACATTCCAAAGGGCTTGGTGATGCGAACCCGATGTTGGGGCGTTTCGAATTCCAGTTCCTTCAGCACGACGACGCTCACGCCATCGTGCGCGTTCAATTCGGCTTTGATTTCCGCGGGGGTGCTGCCCATCATGAATTCGCCGGGCGGAATCAAGCGCATCGACATCTTGACCGTATTCGTGAATGCAACCGGGACGCCCCAATCAGCCGCCCAGACCTCCTGGTGTTTCTTCGCCGCGTCGGCGTCAAACGGCACGACGGCGAGCGGCGGCGTCTTCGCTTCGGGCGAAGCAGCGCCGGATGGGACTCGGGCCAGGCGCAAGCCCGTGCCGGCGTACCGGTCTGACGGCGGGATCTGGGCGCGAATCCCCTCGCCGGGCACGCGAAGGGTTAGCAAGGGTCGCAACTCAGATGGGATCGGTCTGCGAAATGTGAAAGACGGTCGCGCACCAGGGCATCTTGCCGCGCTTGGCTTTCTTGCTCTCTTCAGGATTGGCCGATTCCTTGTCCTTCGGAGTAACCCAGGTGCAAACCTTGACGCCATGTTCGCCGCGCCTGACTTGCCGTCCCAGTGCGCGCCAAGCGTGATAGGTGAACACGTTCTCGCGCGGCTTGATGTCCGATTCGGGGATTCCCTTCGCAAGGAACCCTTCGAAGATCGCCGGCCAATTGGCCATGGATTGTCCGCCGGCGGCACGGGACAGTGATTCGGCTTGTAATGTTTCTTCGGTCAAAGTTGTCATGACACATGCTCCAAACAGGGGCGAAACAAGGGGAAAACAAGCCCGAAACGATCGGGCTTTAGTCGGTGTCGTCGTCCTCGCGCGCAAATGCGCGGTGTTCACTCATGACCATGTCCACCACGTCCCAGCAGCAGCGAATCGGCTCTAGGTCGAGGTCAACGGGTTCAATCGTGGCGTATTGTGCGGTCCGTGGCGTGCCGATGACGCGCGCCGGCTCGTCGTCCAATGTGCAGGCGTTCGTGCCGAATTGCTCAAGGCAGGAATCGAAATCGCCCCAATCGCGGCCATTGTCAGTTGAGGGGTATGGTTCCCAGTACGGCGCGGGCAATGGTGGCACGTCCGGCGCTTTCTGCGCGTCGGGCTCGGGCGCAAAAAGCGGGAATTCCTGCGCGTCGAACAAGCCCGGTTGCGATGGATTTTTGCGATTCATTGCAGCATCTCCCCGGCTTCAATCGCCTGCAGCATGGCGCGGAGGTTGTTGCGATGGGCTTGCGCGAGCTTCACGTAGCGCTCAAGAGGTTGCCCGTCGAGCCCTTCGCGTTCGGCAATCGACTTGGCACGTTCGGCAAAGGGCTTGGCAAGGTCGCGACGGCTCAAATCAAGCCGCAAACAACGGGATAACAGGGGGGAAGCATCGTCGTAATCTTCAAAGAGCGATTCCTGCCCTTCGTTGGTCGTGGTGAAGATGACAACGACGTGCGCCGGCAATTGCTCCAACGTGGTGAGCAAGCGGGAAATGATCGGCTTGCGCAACAGGTGAGCTTCGTTGAGGATCCATGCACGCCCCGTTGGCTCGCCTTGCTTCGCGAGAACACGAGTTGCAAAACGACGTTCCATCGTCAGGACATATTCCATGTCCACGTCGCGAGCATTCACTTCACTGGTCGCGAGCGCGCCGGCAACCTCTTGAGCGATCAAACGGCCAATGGTCGTTTTGCCTGTCCCGCTCTGTCCCGATAGCCAATAGGCGCGGCCTGCGATCCCGCGCTTCGCCAATGCTTGAATGCGCTGGACGATCTTGTCCTGCCCTACCACGTCGTCCCATGTCCGCGGGCGATACTGTTCGGTGAGCTGCATTTGTTTCTCCCTTGTTTGCGGCTCGTTTCGGGCTTCTTTGCGGCTTGTTTGAAACCTCTTTGCCGCTTGTTTGCGGCTCGTTTCAAGCTTCTTTGCCGCTCGTTTTGCCCTTGTTTTTGCGTTGTTTTTTGCTTGTTTCTCGCCGTCGAGCCGAATGATCGGCGAGTAGAAAGCGCGAATTAAAAAGAAGGGATGTGTCAAGATTTGCCAGGTTTGAACCAGACCCCCACCCCCTTTCTGGTGGGTCCCATGCGGCTTATCTCCGGTCTCCGGAGTCACAAAAAATCTGCGCAAAGAATTTGTGGATGGATCCCGGGCTGCTTGTGCGGATGGAATTGAGACATGTCTGAATTTGTGCGCACACTTGTGGCGCCGGCTTCGGAAGTCGCCGGCAGGTTAGCCGAGCGTTCGGCACTCGGTTTGCTGCCGATGTTGTTGTGCAGTTACTGCGATAGGCACGATTCACCTTGCAAGGAGAACGTCATGGTCGGTCTTTACCGCTTCGCTCCCATGCTGACGGTCCTCGGCTGCTTGGTCCTTCCACGCGCCGGTTGGGCCGACGAGGCCGCAGCGATCCAGACGGTCGAGAAACTGGGCGGCAAAGTGTTTGTGGCCGACAAGCGCCCCGGCAGGCCCGTCGGCAGCGTAGCTTTTTACGGGGATAATAAGAGCATCGACGCGGCGCTCAAGGCCCTATGGGAGTTCACGAAACTGGAGATGCTCACGGTCGCCAACAACCGAGACATCACCGAAGCGGGCACAATAGAAGTGAAGAAGTTGAAGAGCCTCAGGACCCTGCGCCTTGGCGGCAGCAAAGTCACCGACATGGATTTGAAACACATCAAGGAGCTCAGCAACTTGCAATATCTCGACATTAGCGCCACCCAGGTCACGGACGCGGGGCTCAAGGAATTGAAGGCCCTCAAAGACTTGAAGTCGCTGATTCTCATCGACCTCAAAGTCACGAACGCCGGGCTCAGGGAGTTGAAAGAAAACAATAACCTGGAATTGCTCGACCTCAGGGGCGCTCAGATCACGGATGACGGGTTGGCCGAACTGAAGGCCCTCCCGAATCTGCTCGAACTGCTCCTAAACGGGACCAAGGTTACCGAGGCTGGTGTAAAAGGTCTGCAAGCAGCATCGCCGAAACTTGGAATCACGCGGTGACTCTTGTAGCGGCCCAGGGGATTCGTTGCAGCACACGCCGGCGCCATCCGGCGCTGCAGAACTTTAACGTTCGGTGACCTCATACCTGTTTCCACTAAAGGAGTCTGCAAATGCGTTGGCTTGCACTGCTCGTCCTGATTTTGGCGGCGCTGCCCGCACGGGCGCAGGAGGGCGACGCTGAGAAGCTCTACCGCGCGATGGAGAATAAGATCCGGGCCGCCAAGTCGCTTGTTGTGGAATTCAATTCGCAACACACCGTGGACGACGAGAAGTTCACAATCAAGGGAACCATCCACATCGCTGCGGGCAACAAGACTCGCTTGGATTTGGAGAGCGAGTTGATCGAGCTCGGAGGGAAAAACCACATCGTGACCAACGGAAAATCAAAATATGCGAAAGTGGGGAACATAGTCTTCTACGAAGGCCCCTTCCCACCAGAGGGCGAGGTGCTGCTCGCTCTTATTGCCCGGTTCGGCGCGGCCAATGGGGCGATGGAACAGAGAATAGCGACTGCCGACGTCGACAAGGATTTTCCTCTCAAGAACTTCAAGCTCGGCGTGAAGGAAATGGTCGGCAAGCGCGAGGTGCAGGTCGTCCAGTTCCAGATTCAGAACAAAATAATCGGCGATCTGACCGAGATGACGGTATGGATCGACACGAAAACGCAACTGCCGTTGAAGCGCGCGGAAACCGGAGTGAGACAAAGGTCAACTGAGACGTATGCTGTGTTTACCGTGGACAGCAAGCTGGACGGTAAGCTGTTTGATATCCCGCCAAAGTGATGCCGGCGCACACCAACGAAGGGCACGGTAACCGAAGCCAAGTCGTTCGACGTTTTTGCCGAACATCGCGATAACGTTGTCCGGACCGGCATTACGCCTTTTCGAGACTCCTTGCGGCGCATCTTGCGGTTGCGCTTGCAATACGTGGTGCGCACCTCGCGCGACCGAGCCAAAACGAAGGCGAGAATTTCCGAGCAATTTGAATGGTCTTCCGTTACTATCCACGCAAGGTTGTGGACAGAGTGGTTCGGCGGAGACGCACCGATGGCGATTGGCGTTACCGAGGCCGACCACCGGAAATGGGTGCATTCGTCAGTCTGGACCGGGGAGTATGACGCGAATGCAATCCCCCTGCTAATTACGGACAGCCTTGGCGTCGGGGACAAGGTTGATGACGACTGGCTCCGAGACGTGTTCGCCGCGGAAGTCGCGGCCAAGCGGGCGGCGGAACAAACGTGGCCGGCGGTCACTGACTGGGACCGGCTTGACCGGGCGTTTCGGGCACTCGAACGGCAAGGCGTGATCGCGCTGCACATGGCCGGGTTCACGCAGTCGGACGGATTGGAGGAAGTCGAGGACGACTACGAGGAGGCCGGCGGCAAGAAATCAAACTACACTGGCCATTGCTTCTACACAGAGCAAGATCAGAAAAGCGCGCTGGATGGAGCCCTGCATGTACATTGGGTTCGGCCACCTGTCTGGGGACGACGCGAAGGGCATCGCGGTCGGCCACCTGCTGCGGGCCGCGCTGGTGGTCGAAGGGCTGAACGTCGAATGGAACGGCACAATCAAGTCCCGGCTATTCGTCAAGGGCTTCCGCTGGCAGCGTCGCGGCCCATAGATCCGTCGCTGCAACTGACACGCGGCCATCCTGGTTCTGCGGTTGAAAACTGGTTCCTCAGGGGGCCGTTTGACGAGGGAATTGTCATATTGGCCTAAAGAGACGCATGCGATGGCAGACAAGAATGCGATCAAAGCTGCAAGAAAAGGAACTAAATCCTTCGAACGTTGGATATCAGAAGCTGGAAACCCTCGAATTGATCTCACTGGCGCTGATTTGCGGAAATGTGATCTGCGATGGACAAACTTTGCTGGGGCGAATCTAGAAGGTGTCGATTTTTCCGACGCGCTGTTGACTGGCGCATATTTTGGGCCGGCAACTTTCAAATCTCAGGCCCCGCACGTTACTACGGAAAACGTTCCTGCAAATCTGTCGCACGCCACATTTCAACGTGCATTGTTGGTTGCTGCAACATTTAACTACGCGAAATTGGAGTACGCAACCTTTGCGAATGCATATCTGTATCTTGCCAATTTCAGACATATTTCGTTCAAAGAGAATTCGTTCTCGAATGCGAGACTTGCCAATACCGCGTTTTGTGCCTGTGATTTGGGTGACGCATTATCTCTTGAGACGGTCCAACACAACGGACCTTCGCACGTTGATTTTGAAACTCTCATCAAATCTGCTTCACTACCTCAAACATTTCTTCAGCAAGTGGGTCTTCCTGAGACTCTAATCGCACATTTGCCTAAGATCGCCGCATCACAAGTTGAATCCTACTCTTGCTTCATCAGTCATGCGACTGCTGATAAGGGCTTCTGCGATCGGCTTTATTCTCGAATGATCGAAGAGAAGCTTCGAGTTTGGTATGCACTGGAAGACATGCGCGGCGGCGAGCTACTTGTGCCACAACTCACGAGGGCAATCACGACGCACGATAAAGTGATCATCGTGCTGTCCGAAAACAGCATGCAAAGTCAATGGGTGGCAAATGAACTACGGTGGGCACACAAACGAGAATCTAAAGACAACAAACAAATGCTGTTTCCGATTTCTCTTGTGCCTTTTGCAGTAATCAAGAATTGGCAATTCGTTGATCCGGACACAGGATTGGATATTGCCGCAAAACTCCGAAGTTACTTCATTCTCGATTTTTCCAATTGGAATCAACAAGACTCCTTTGAAAAGCCATTTCAGAAGCTTCTTCGAGACTTGCGCCCAAGTGATAGGACGGAAAAAAAATGACTCGCCAGTGCCCGCCGCTGCTAACAGCTATCTGGCCCATCCGGGTTGAGTGTGCGCATGGAATTCAGACATGTTTGGATTCGCCTGAACGCAACTGCAACCATGGGAGTTGCAAAAAAATGGCCAAAAGCTTCGTGCGTATGCTAGAATAATCGCGCGTTTTTTGTATCGGCATTATAACACCATTGCAGGTGCAATCGAACGGACGGTGGTTATCCATGCACTCGTTCGCACAGAAACCGAAGACAACTCCACAGACTACGCGTGCAACGCCTACGACATTTGGACAACAGGCTAAACCTGACGACCGTGACGCCGTTTCCGATGCGACCGCGCCCAGGCGCTTCGGTCATGATTTCTCCCACATAGCAATGCATGCGCCTGCATTCGTAAAGATTCAAACAAAGCTCGCGGTCAATACTCCAGGAGACATTTACGAGCAAGAAGCAGACCACATCGCCGAACACGTGTGGCGGATGCCGGAGCCACAGCCGCAGGGCGCTTGCGCCTGCGGCGGAGTGTGCTCTGAGTGTCAGGAGGAGCGGCTGGCCCAAGGACCTGAGCGCGTGCAGACCAATCACGTCGGCGCAGGCGACTTGGGACAGATCGCAGCACCGCCCATCGTCCACGAGGTATTAGCCTCACCCGGTCAACCTTTGGATCCGTCGACTCGGGCCTTTATGGAGCCGCGCTTCGGCCACGATTTTTCCCGAGTGCGAGTGCATTACGATGATGCCGCGCGGCAATCGGCGCGGGCCGTGAACGCCCACGCCTACACGGTGGGGCATGACATAATCTTCGCGGCGGGGCGGTTCGCACCGGGAACGCAGGAGGGACAGCGGCTGCTTGCGCACGAGTTGACGCACGTGGTGCAGCAGTCGGGGGCTGAGGGTGTTCGCGCCGGGCAAAGAAGTGAAGAGTATGGCTCGTCCCATGAAACTCCGCTGTCAGCCAACGGGGGCGGCTTCATGCAGCGCCAGCCGGCCGACGAGACTGAAGCCGACATGGAAAAAAGGGAGTGTGAGACTGAAGCCGACTGCCAGAGGCTGGTCAGTGAGGGCACGTGGTGCCGCGATACGGAGAAATCGGGACGGCTTCATCCGGGTAAACAGTGCTACCGCCAGATTCCCCCGCCCAAAGGATACCACTCCGCCAAGCAGTATTGTTTCGACAAAAAAACCGGCCTGTTCGCCGAGTCAAGCCCGGACTTTATCTCGGTCGTCAACGGGCAGAATGAAGACGGGACCTGCGACATCGGGTATGTCCCTCATCCCTTCACACAACGTGGCCGCCGAACGGCAGGTCATTTGATCGCCGACGTTGCCACCGAAGACCCCCACTTAACCGGAGGGGGGTTCGGCGGGTTTGCAGGTTTGGCGATGGGAATCGCCCTGCCCAAGGATGGTCTCGACCCCGTCCTGGGCAATATGCTTATCCCCACGATACTGGGATCCGTCGGAGCACTGATCGGTTCGCAGGGGTTGCCTTTGTTGAACCGCGTGGCACAAAAGCGCGGCTTTCTGCCGACTCTAAGTCTGGGCGTCGGCAGCAATATCGGTTTGGGCGTGGGAGTAGGATTAGAGAAGAGAGATCGCCCCTTGCCCCTTGTGCCCATCAACACGTACCCCACGTTCAGCTTCGATACCAGTCTGGCCCTCGGGGGCGGATCCGCCCCGAGTAACACCTTCCTCGTGAAGGTTGGAGTCCGCCTCGACCCAGGCAAGCAAGGAGGTGTTTTCGCGCTCGCATCGGTCGGCGCGGGGCTGGAGGTGGGGAAGGGTATTGCGGGCGCGACATCGACGGAGTTAGGAGTGGGTATTCGCGCAACAGATTTTCTCGATGTGCAGGTAGTGCGCGAGTCGGTCAGCGGCGAAGAAAGCCGTGACGCCACTTATTGGCTGACCTTGAAACTGTCCGCCCCGCAATCTGTTCTCAAGGGACACCCGAAGTAGCCTGCGCACGGGTCAGAGCGTTCTTTGGTAGACAACGTGACTAATTCGGCTTTCAAGCGGAGGAGACTGATGGTTCCCGACGAGATCCGACGGAAGCGCGACGAGTTGGCGGTGGTCGCCTGCAAGGTGTGCTGGTGCGATGACCAGGGACTAGACGACGAGAACATGCCGGGAGTCGGCCCTGGCGGAGACCTGAACCCGTTTGGCTGGTACGTCGTCGGCACCACGGGCGGCGGCAACGGGGTGGTCGTTCGGGCCGACGACCCAGGCGTCTACTTCGCCGACCACGAGTGGGACGCCGACAACACCGCGGACGGCGTGCGGAGGGCGCTCCTCCCGCTGGCGCCGTCGATCGAAGAGTTTCGGCGGTCCGTGGTTGAGGTGGATGCGCGCCTGGACGAGATCGGCTGAGTCTCATCAGGGGCGGCGGTTCCTGGAACGTCGCGCCGAATCACCAGTTCGGCGGCTTTTGTACTGTGACCATTTAGGCACATATCCGATGTTTCTCATTGCACTTTGACTGGTCCATCAATGCAAGCACTTGATCTTCACAGTCGAATTGACGCGTTGTCCGACGGCGAGGTCTACGCACTTCCCCGATCTTTCACTTTTGAACTCGGGAACCTACTTTTTGAACGGGCGGTTTCGGATCATCTCGTAGTCAAGATCCCCTCGCGGGTAAGCCGTGACCGTCACTCTTGTGGAGGTTGGCGAGATTATTTGCGCCATATCCGAGATGGTGTAACGGACCCTGGTTGGGAGCGAAAACCGGACGACGACGAATGCTGGGCTCGGCGGGATCGCCTGTTTGACCGTTATTCCGCGCTAAAGAAGCTGTGTGCCGACCACCAAGAAGAAACAGTGCATTTCTTAGCGATTCACAAGCTTCACCACGATCGATTGAGCCGGGTCATACGCGTTCCGAAAACCCGATTCGTTATCGGAAGCCGGCCCATATGGTTCGGTCTGTACCGAACGAAATGGCCGGTAATCATCCAACAACGAGTTCCGGGCGTACCTCTTTGGGAAATGATTGACCAAAAAACTGGTGCTGGGGGATTGAAGTCGGAGTGGGAGCGCTACCGCGAGCCAATTCGCCAACATTTGCGAATCCTGCTGCATTCGCAAGTCGACGCCGACTGGAGTCCGGAGAATTTTGTTTTCGATTCGGAAACGCAGACGCTATACTATGTGGACGTGAAATGCGGTGCCATGATGCCGGCTGCCTCCAATAGTCATAATTTCCCCCTGATCAAACAAGATTTCGGCCTTGGTGATTCGTAATAGCCCGGCCGATCCAGGCGTTGCACCACGACCGGGGCCGCATTCATGTTTCGCGCGACATCGCGCCGATGCAGCGGCCCCGGCGGGTGAACTGTCTTTAGCCGGCGCGCGCATCACATAAGCCCATTGGAATGCTTTTCAACTATGGAGTGCCCGATATGAGCAATATCAATGATGGAATTAGCAAATCGGGACGGGACTACTCTAAGATCATTTGGCGGGGCATTACGTCGCTGGCTATCATTTTCGCATTTGGTTCTCTGTTACTTTGGTCGGCACCGGAATGGGCGAAAAAACGTACCGGTTTACCGTGACGCCAATTTACGGCGCGCGGCGTGACGTGGCCCTGGAGCCAGTATGAAGAGGAGGAAGCCGGGAATGTGATTCGTCGTGATCTACGCGGCAGGAAGAGTGCT
>Ga0105340_1001382_pt1 | contig 10890 bp, 11 predicted proteins | sample EasRivMeERMLT700_FD_89676 | JGI IMG/M metagenome (GOLD analysis project Ga0105340, IMG submission 89676) | Soil microbial communities from meander-bound floodplain in the East River, Colorado, USA - East River MetaG ERMLT700 | ecosystem: Environmental > Terrestrial > Soil > Floodplain | place... | reverse complement strand
GACGTTAAAGGATTCCCCGCACCCGCATTCGTCCTTGACCTTCGGGTTCCTGAACTTGAAGCCCTCGTTCAGGCCCTCGCGGGTGTAGTCGAGCTCGGTGCCGTCGATGTACTGCAGGCTCTTGGGGTCGACCAGCACTTTCACGCCGTGGCTCTCGAACGCGAGGTCCTCGGGGTTCACCTGGTCGGCGAACTCGAGCTTGTAGGCGAGCCCGGAGCAGCCCGAGGTACGCACGCCGACGCGCAGGCCGACGCCCTTGCCGCGCTTGGAAATCGAGCGCTGCACGTGGCTTGCGGCGGTGGGGGTCAGCGTGATGGCCATCAGGCTACCTTTTTCTTCTCTTCAACATTCTCGCCATGCTTTTTGCGATAGTCGGCGACTGCCGCCTTGATCGCGTCCTCGGCGAGGATCGAGCAGTGGATCTTCACCGGCGGGAGCGACAGCTCGTGCGCGATCTGGGTGTTCTTGATCGTGGTCGCCTGCTCCAGCGTCTTGCCCTTCACCCACTCGGTGACGAGCGAGCTCGAGGCGATCGCCGAGCCGCAGCCGTAGGTCTTGAAGCGCGCGTCCTCGATGCGGCCGTCGGCGCCGACCTTGATCTGCAGCTTCATCACGTCGCCGCACGCGGGCGCGCCGACCATGCCGGTGCCCACCGCGTCGTCGGACTTGTCGAACGAACCCACGTTCCTCGGGTTCTCGTAATGGTCGATGACCTTGTCGCTGTATGCCATATCAGACTCCTAATGTGCTGCCCATTGCACGGTGCTCAAGTCGATCCCCTCTTTATGCATTTCCCAAAGTGGCGAGAGATCCCTCAGCTTCTCCACCTTGCGCTTGATCAAGTCTATCGTGAAGTCGATCTCCTCCTCGGTGGTGAAGCGCCCGAGGGTGAAGCGGATCGAGCTGTGAGCGAGCTCGTCCGAGCGGCCGAGCGCGCGCAGCACGTACGACGGCTCGAGCGACGCCGAAGTGCACGCCGAGCCCGACGAGACCGCCAGGTCCTTCACCGCCATGATCAGCGACTCGCCCTCGACGAAGTTGAACGAGACGTTGAGGTTGTGCGGGATGCGCTTCTCGAGGTCGCCGTTGACGTAGGCTTCCTCGATGCCCCTGATGCCTTTGAAGAGGCGATCGCGCAGCGCGCGGATGCGCACGTTCTCGCTCGCCATCTCGGCTTTCGCGAGGCGCGCCGCCTCGCCGAAGCCGACGATCTGGTGCGTCGCCAGCGTGCCGGAGCGGAAGCCGCGCTCGTGGCCGCCGCCGTGGATCTGCGCCTCGATGCGCACGCGCGGCTTGCGGCGCACGTAAAGCGCGCCGATGCCCTTCGGCCCGTACATCTTGTGCGCCGTGAGCGTGAGCAGGTCGACCTTGAACTTCTGCACGTCGATCTCGATGCGCCCGCCGCCCTGCACCGCGTCGCAGTGGAAGATGATGCCCTTCGCGCGGCACAGCTCGCCGATCTCCCACACCGGCTGCACGACGCCGATCTCGTTGTTCACCATCATGATGGAGACCAGGATGGTGTCGGGACGCAGCGCCGCTTTCAGCTTTTCCAGAGAAACCAATCCATTGGAATCAACTTCCAGATACGTCACCTCGAAGCCGTGGCGCTCGAGCTCGCGGCAGGTGTCGAGCACGGCCTTGTGCTCGGTCTTCTGCGTGATGATGTGCTTGCCCTTCGTCTTGTAGAAGTTCGCCGCGCCCTTGATCGCGAGGTTGTTGCCTTCGGTCGCGCCCGAGGTCCAGACGATCTCCTTGGGATCGGCGTTGATCAGCGCCGCGACGTGGCCGCGCGCCTCCTCCACCGCCTCTTCCGCCTTCCAGCCGAACGCGTGCGAGCGGCTCGCCGCGTTGCCGAAGAACTCGGTGAGATAGGGAATCATCTTCCCGGCGACGCGGGGATCGACCGGAGTCGTCGCCGAATAGTCGAGATAGACGGGCAGCCTCATGCCGCGACCTTTTCCTTTTCCGAGCCCCTGAAATCCTTGATCACCGAGACCGGCTTGCCGCTCTGGTGCGCGACGAGATCCGCGAGGGTCACGGACGAGAGGTACTCGTGCATCTTCTCGTTCAGCGTCGCCCACAGGTCGTGGGTCATGCAGCGCTTGTCGTCGTGGCAATTCTCCTTGCCGCCGCACTGCGTGGCATCCATCGGCTCGTCCACCGCCGTGACGATGGCGGCGACCGAAATGCCGGCCGGAGGCTGCGCGAGGTTGTAGCCGCCGCCGGGGCCGCGCACGCTCGATACGAGCGAGGCGCGGCGCAGCTTGCCGAACAGCTGCTCGAGATAGGAAAGCGAAATGTGCTGGCGCTCGCTGATCGCGGCGAGCGTGACCGGGCCGCGGTTCTGGCGCAGCGCCAGGTCGACCATCGCGGTGACCGCAAACCTTCCCTTCGTGGTGAGTCTCATAGGTATCTCTGCCCTTTGTGCCTCTATAAGCAATACCCGATTAACGTAGTCAAGTATACCCCAAACCCGACTAAATCTGTCGGATTAGTTTCCCATAAGGAAATAACGGGTTAGATCTACTTATGAACTACGCGTAGCTGCTGCTCGTGGTCGGCTTTTTCCAGTCGTGCGAGCTTCTCGTTCAGTGCCGCGAGCGTGCGCTCGAGCTCCTGGGAATGCTCGACCAGCTGCTGGATCGCCTTGGCGTAGGGGTCGTCGCTCTCCTGCACCACCGCGTAGGCGGCGAACCGGTCGGCTTCCGGTGTCCCTGCCTTCTCGAGAACCTTTCCAAGAGGCGCGACCACGGTCGCGCCGGGCGGCACTTCCTTTACGACGATCGCGTTCGACCCGATCCGGGCGCCATCGCCGACCTTGAAGCCGCCCAGCACCTTGGCGCCCGCGCCCACGATCACGCCTGCCCCCAGCGTCGGATGGCGCTTCGTCTCTGGCTCTAGCGAGGTTCCGCCGAGGGTCACGCCCTGGTAGATCGTGCAGCCGTCGCCCACTTCCGCGGTCTCGCCGATGACCACGCCCATGCCGTGATCGATGAATACGCAGGAGCCGATCCTGGCGCCCGGGTGGATCTCGATCCCCGTCAGCCAGCGCCCGAGGTTGGAAGTGAAGCGCCCGAGCCAGCGCAGGTTGTGCAGCCACAACCAGCGCGCAACCTTATGGATGTAGATCGCGTGCAGCCCCGGGTAGCAGGTGATCACCTCCCAGCGCGAGCGTGCCGCCGGGTCGCGCTCGAGGATGCAGTCGATGTCGCCGCGCAGCTTCCTGAACATGAAGCGATTCTAGGGGTTTCCGACTAATTTGATCAACTATTCGGCCGTTTCATCAGTAACGCGCGCAGCAAGCCGCGCAGGATATTCACCTCCTCGCGCTCGAGAGCCGGCACGCGCGAGAAGAGCCGCCGCCAGCGCTCGCGCAGGCGCGACGCCGGGGTCATGAACCCGCTCGCCACCGCCGCTTCTTCCAGGTGTGCATAGAGTCCTTCGGCATCCTCTACCGTGGCCAGCCTCTCCGCACGGGAAAAAGGGATTGCCACATCGAGACACATGCGCACCTCATACGCCACCACCTGCACCGCCTGGGCGAGGTTGAGCGAGCTGAACTCCCGGTTGGCGGGAATGTGTACGAGGTACTGGCAGGCGAACATCTCCTCGTTCGTGAGTCCGGCGGTCTCGTTGCCAAAGACGAAGGCGACCGGGCCGTCGATCTCGGTCGCACGCGCCGCCGCGCTGCGCACGTCGAGCACCTGCGGCGACCACTCGCGCCCGCGGGCAGACAAGGCGAAGGCGGCAACGCAGTCCGCGATCGCCTCTTGAAGGCTCTCATGGGTCTTGGATTGATGAAGCACGTCCACTGCGTTCGTCGCCATCCACTCGGCCTCCGGCGCGGGGAAGCGCTCGGGCGCGACGAGGCGCAAATCCGAAAGCCCCATGGTCTTCATCGCGCGCGCTGCGGCGCCGATGTTTCCCGGATGGCTCGGGCGGCAAAGAACGATGCGGATCATGGGCACGGCGGATGGGGACTCTAACCCTACAATGCGGCCGATGCATCCCATGCTCAACATCGCCGTGCGCGCCGCGCGCCGCGCCGGGTCGATCATCAACCGCGCCGCGCTCGACGGCGGCGGCTACGAGGTGCGCTCGAAGCGGCTGAACGACTTCGTCACCCGCGTCGACCATGCCGCGGAGGAAGCGATCATCGAGACGGTGCGCAAGGCCTACCCCGACCACGCCGTGCTGGCGGAGGAATCGGGCGCGAGCACCGGGAGCGCCGAGTATCAGTGGATCATCGATCCGCTCGACGGCACTACGAACTTCATCCACGGCTTCCCCCAGTACTGCGTCTCGATCGGCATCCGCCACCGCGACGCGCTCGCGCACGGCGTCATCTACGATCCGGTCAAGAACGAGCTCTTCACTGCGTCGAAGGGCCGCGGCGCCTTTCTCAACGACCGGCGCATCCGCGTTTCCAAGTGCATACGCCTCTCGGAGGCGCTCGTGGGAACTGGCTTTCCCTTCAAGGAAGTCACGCGCATCGAGCTCTACACGAACCAGCTCAAGCAGATCATGCAAAAGAGCGCCGGAGTGCGCCGCGCCGGCGCCGCCGCGCTCGATCTCGCGTATGTCGCGTGCGGCAGGCTCGATGCGTTCTGGGAGCTGGGGCTGTCCGCGTGGGACATGGCGGCCGGAGCGCTCATGATCCAGGAGGCCGGCGGGCTGGTCGGCGACCTGCGCGGCGAGGGCGGCTATCTCGAGCTGGGCGAGATCGCCGCGGCCACGCCGAAGGTCTTTCCGTCGCTGCTGGAGGCCCTGAAGTAGCTCAGGCGCGCAGCACGTCGAGCGGAGCGAAGCGGCCCTTCAGCACGCCCGCGCTCGATACGCCCCACCATCGCTCGAGCGCGGTGGCGTAAAGGCTGCGGAAATCCACCGCGTGGCGCAGGTTGCCGCCCTCCAGTTCGCCGAGGCGGGGCGCCTCGCCGTACAGGCCGCCCCTGACGCGCCCGCCGGCGATGAAATGCGCGGCTGCCGTGCCGTGGTCGGTGCCGTTGGAGTTGTTCTCCTGCGGCCGGCGGCCGAACTCGGCGTAGGTCATCACGAGCGTCGAGTCCCAGCGGTTCGCTTCCAGAAGCGCGCTCTTGAGCGCGGCGATCCCTTCGGCGAGCTCGCCCAGCAGCCGCTGGTGCACGTTGGGCTGGTTCTGGTGGGTGTCGAAACCGCCGAGCGACAGCCGGATCGCCGCCACGCCGGCCGGATTGGCGGCGAGCTGCGCCGCGACGCGCACCGCATTGCCAAAAGGACCGCGCGGAAACTCGGTGCTGAATTGCATGCCGCCGTGCAGCTGGCTGGCCGCTCTTGCGATGTCCGCCTCGACCTTGAGGATGTGATTGAGCGCGCTGTTGTGCGCCTTGCCGAGCGGGTTCGCGAGCCGCGCCTGGCGCAGGAACGCCGCGGGATCGCTCAGCGCGATGGCGCGCGTTCCGCTGCCCGCGAGCGGCCCCATGTCGTTGCCGCCGACCGCGATGGCGTCGGCGGCGAACTGCGCCGGCACCGGGTGGCCGGCAAAGGCGCGCGCGACCCAGCCCTCGGCCAGATACTCGTCGCTCTTCGAGGCGGTGTCCCAGATCTCGATCGAGCGGAAGTGCGACAGGTTCGGGCCCGGATATCCCACGCCCTGCACGATCGCCAGCTCGCGCACCTGCCAGAGCGCGAGCAGCGGCTTGAGCGCGGGGTGCAGCCCGGTGCGGCCGTCGAGCTGCAGCACATCGTCGCGGCGCACGCCGATGCGCGGCCGCAGCCGGTAGTACGCGTCGTCCGCATGGGGCACCACGGTGTTCAGGCCGTCGTTGCCGCCCTTCAGCTCGATCAACACCAGCAACCGGCGGTAACCCGACGGTTGTGCGCATAAAGAGCCTGAAAAAAGCGCGGCGACGGAAGCGGCGAGGAAATCTCTGCGGTCCATGGCGCTATTTCAACTGGTAAACGGGATCGGCGACGAGCGCCCGCACGTAGTCCATTCCTTCGCCCGAGGGGCTGCCGGCGGGCGCGGCAGCGAGCAGTACCACCGGCACCATGGCCTCGCGTCCCTCGAACGGCCGCTGCCAGTCGCGCGCCGAGAACTGCAGGTCTGCCACCGCCTGCATGAAGCGGCGCGCGCCGGGCTTCAGCGTCTCGAGCTTTTCGCGCATCGCCGGACGTTGCATCGCGATGCGCGTTTCCTCGACGCGGAATATCCGGTCGAGGAACTGCTTGCGCCCGAGGAGCGTGGTGGAGTTGATCCAGGCCTCGCCGCCCGGCCAGCCCTTGACGTTCGGCGGCGAGAAGATGTCCTGTCCCAGCGCGCGCAGCAGCAGCACGAACGGCAGCGGATCGCCGAAGCCGATGTCGAACTGGCGCAGCGTCCCGACGACGAGCTCCACCGGCGACTTGATCAATGCGGCGCGGTTTCCCTGCGCCCAGAACGACTCGGTCGCGAGGAGCGCGCGCAACGCGCTGCGGATGTCGTAGCCGCTGGCGCGAAACACCGCCGCGACCCGCCCGAGCTCGGCGGGCGCAGGCTGCGGCGACACGAACTCGCGCCACAGCTTGGCGGCGACGAACTCGGCGGTCGCGGGCTGCGCGAGCAGGATGTCGAGCACGTCTTCCCCCCGCAGGTTGCCGCTGCGCGCGAGCACCGTTTTCTCGCCACCGTCGTGCAGCAACGGCCGGTACAGGTACTCGCCGCTCGCAGGATCGATGCTCCAGCCGGTGAATGCGCGCGCCGCCTCGCGGATGTCGCGCTCGCCGTACTTGCCCTCGCCGAGAGTGAACAGCTCCATCACCTCGCGCGCGAAGTTCTCGTTCGGCTCGCCGCGGCGGTTGGTGGCCGCATCGAGGTAGACGAGCATCGCCGGGTCCCTGGACACGGCGTGCAGCAGCTCGCCGAAGTTGCCCAGCGCGTGCTTGCGCAGCAGCGCGTTCTGGCGATAGATCAGCGCCGGCGAGCGCACCTTCTGCAGGCTGGAGGTGAAATGGTTGTGCCAGAAGAGCGTCATGCGCTCGGTGAGCGGAGACGCGGTGGCGGCCATCTCGGAGAACCACCAGCCCTTGAGCTCCAGCCCCCGCTCGATCTGCTCGCGCACGAAGAGCTTGCGCTCCTCCGCGTCCATCTGCCGCAGGCGCCGCGGGTCGGTCCATTCCTTCACCCATCCCGGTGCGGGCGTGCGCGCCACGCCTCCGGCGCCGGCGAGCAGCCGCTCGACCGCCGCGCCGCGCGAGAGCTTTGCGAATTCCTCCACCTGCTCCAGCCGGGCGTCGAATCCGGTGCGGTTGAGGAGGTGGCGCGCGTCCGCCGCGCCCATTCCCTGCGCGGCCGCGGCGCCGGGCAGGAGGACCACCACCGCGAAAATCAGCCTGAGCATCGCCTCCTCTAACGCACTGCCGCTATTTTCGCTGACAATGGCGGCTTCCCCGGCTTCCAGCGGCTGCACGCCGCGACCGCCGAAGCGCTCGCGCTAGCCGGCGTAGCCGGGCAGCTCGCGGTCCAGGATGCGCATCATCGCCTCGAAGAACAGGCGCTCGCGCTCGGCGCGCGAATGGCGGTCGTTTGCCGGCGGCGCCTGCACCTGCGCGACGATGTCATCGGACAGAATCTCCAGCGGCTTGCCGGTCGACATCGCCAGCACTTGGGCGCGGCAGACGCGCTCCAGCTTGTAGAGCCGGCGGTAGGCCTGCGCCACGGTGGCGCCGGTCACCAGCACGCCGTGGTTCTTCATGAAGAGGACGTGCTTATCGCCGATCACGTGCGCCAGCCGCTCGCCCTCCTCGAGGACATCCGCTGTGCCGGCGTAGGTGTCGTCGTAGGCGACGTGGCCGTGGAAGAAAGCGGCGGTCTGGCTCGCCGGCACCAGGCGGTTGTCCTTCAGCATGTTGAGCGCCAGCGCCCAGGTCTGGTGGGTGTGCATGACCACCCGCGCGCCGCAGATGCGGTGGATTGGCGCATGGATGCACTGCGCCGACAGCTCCACCACGCCCTCGCCCTCAAGCGTCGCGCCCGACTCGTCGAACACGATCATGTCGCTGGCGCGCGCCTCGGACCAATGCAGGCCGAACGGCAGGATCAGATAGCGGTCCTCGGTGCCGGGCACGGTGACCGTGAAGTGGTTGTCGATGCCTTCGTCGAGCTCGTGCAGCACGGCGAGCCGGTGCGAGGCGGCCAGGTGGATCTTCGCCAGCCGCACGGGATCGGCAGTGGGCGACATCAGGGGATGTACGGACATAGATATTCCTAAGGGCGACTCAGTCGATCTTGACGCCGGCGCGCTTGACCACGTCGGCATATTTGACCAGCTCGGTGCGGAAAAATTGCGCCGCCGCTTCCGGCGACGAGGGGTTGATCGTGTTTCCCTGTTTCGCCATCGCTTCCTTCACCTCCGGCGTGGCGAGGGCGGTGATGAACGCGGCGTGGAGGCGCTTCACCGCGGCGGCGGGCATCCGCGCCGGGCCTATGACCGCGAACCACGCTTCCGCGTCGTAGCCGGGCATTCCCTGCTCGGCGAACGTGGGGATCTCGGGCGCCGCGGCGAGGCGCTCCTTTCCGTTCACCGCCATGGCGCGCAGCGCGCCGTTCTTGATGTGGCCCTGCACCGAGGGCAGCGCGACAACGCCCCATTCCACCTGGCCGCCGAGCAGGTCGGTGACCATCGGGCCCACGCCCTTGTACGGGATGTGCTTCACCTCGACCTTCGCCTGGTTGACGAAGATTTCCGCGGCAAGGTGGAGGATCGTCCCGTTCCCGGAGGATGCGTAGTTATAGGCGCCGGGCTTCGCTTTGAGGAACGCGATCAGCTCCTGGAGATTCTTGGCCGGCACCTTGGTCGGATTGGTCACCAGCACGAGCGGCGTGCTGCCGACCACCATGATCGGCGTGATGTCGGCGATCGAGTCGAACGGCATCTTCGGATACACGCTCGGGTTGATGACGTGGTTGTTCGACACCAGACCGATGTGCGAGCCGTCCGCCGGCGCTTTGACGATGGCCGCCGTTCCCGTGACGCTCCCCGCCCCCGGCAGGTTCTCGATCACCACCGACTGGCCGAGGGCCTTCGAGAGCGATGGTCCCACTGCGCGAGTGATGGTATCGACGCCCGAGCCGGGCGCTACCGGAAGGATGATGCGCAGCGGGCGGTCGGATTGCGCGGCGGCGCCGGCCGCGAACAGCGCGAGCAGGAAAGCGCAGGCTCGTTTCATCGGCGCAGGCTACTTCTTCGTTGCCGCGATCGCCTTGAACAGGCTGTCGACGTACGGCTTGCCGATCTCCTTCTCCGCCCAGTCCTTGACTGGCGGCTGCGCGAGCTTGCGGAACTCGCCCACCTGGGCCGGCGAAAGCTCGGTCACTTCCATGCCGACTTTAGTCAGGATCTGCTTCGCGTTCCTGTCTTGATCGGCGGTCATGCGGCGATGGATCTCGACCGCCTTGCGCGAGCCTTCCTCGACCGCCTTCTTCTGCGCGGCGGAGAGGCCCTGGAAAAAGCGCTCGTTCACCATGTACGCGTGGATCGACCAGACGTGGCCGTCAAGCGTCACGTACTTCTGGTGCTGGTAGAGGCTCGCGGCGAGGATGTTGGTGACGCCGTTCTCCTGCCCGTCCACCACCTTCTGCTGCAGGGCGGTCGGCAGCTCGGCCCACGGAATCGCGGAAGCTGACGCACCGAGGGACTCGACCAGCGTCTTGAACACGGGGCTGGGCTGGATGCGGATCTTCATGCCCTTCATGTCGGCCGGCGAGCGGATCGGGCGCTGGCTGTTGGTGAAGTGGCGCACGCCGTTGTCGGCGAGGCCGAGCATGCGGATGCCGGTTTTCTTCACCATGTCGTCGGAGAATTCCTTGAGCCAGCCGCTGTCGTACACGCGCCAGGCATGCTCGTGGCTCTCGTACAGGAAGGGAATACCGAGGACGCCGATCGGCTTGTGCACCGTCGCGATGGCGCCGTCGTGCGCGACCGCGAACTCGAGCGTGCCGAGCTTGAGGCCCTCCATCGTGGGCTGGTCCTTGCCGAACTGCCCCGCGGGATAGATCTCGACCTTGACCGCGCCGCCGGTCCCCTTCTCTACATGCTCCTTGAACGCGAGCGCAGCGACGTGCTTGGGCTGGTCGTCCTTCGCCGGCTGGAAATGCGCGTACTTGAGCACCTTCTGGGCGTGCGCGGCCGGCACCAACAGCATCAAACTAAGGAACAGCGTTGCGAATCTCATGGGCCTCCTCCTATGGGTTCAGATCTTAACGCGTATAGCCGAAAGCGGCGGGCAGCCAGGTGGTGAAAGCCGGAAACAGCGTCAACAGCAACAGAACGCCGAGCTGCGCCCCGAACATGGGGATCAGCTCGCGCGTCATCTTTCCCACGGGCACGCCGGACACGATCGAGGTGACGAAGAGCAGCGCCCCGACCGGCGGGGTGATCATGCCGAGCGTCAGGTTCACGATCACCACCATCGCGAAGTGCAGCGGATGGATGCCGGCGGCGAGCGCGAGCGGCGCGAGAATCGGCACGAAGATCATCACCCCCGGCAGCGGCTCGATGACGGTGCCGGCGAGGAGCAGGAAGACGTTGATGAGCAGTAGCAGCGCGAGCGGGCTGAAGTGGAAGCCGGCCATCCACTCGGCGACCGCCTGCGGGATCTGTCCGATGGTGAGGATGAAGGAAAAAATCTCCGAGCCGGCGATGATCATCAGAATCGAAGCAGTCAGAATCGCGGTGCGGAACAGGATCGCCGGCAGCATGCCGAAGCTCAGCGTGCGGTAGAGGAACCGGCCGACCACCAGCGCATAGAACACTGCGACCGCCGAGGCCTCGGTCGGGGTAAAGATCCCGAGATGCATGCCGCCGAGGATGATGAACGGCAGGACGAGCGCCGGCAGCGCCCGAACGAACCCCTTGGCGATCTCGAGCAAAG
>Ga0105340_1001381_pt1 | contig 10892 bp, 22 predicted proteins | sample EasRivMeERMLT700_FD_89676 | JGI IMG/M metagenome (GOLD analysis project Ga0105340, IMG submission 89676) | Soil microbial communities from meander-bound floodplain in the East River, Colorado, USA - East River MetaG ERMLT700 | ecosystem: Environmental > Terrestrial > Soil > Floodplain | place... | reverse complement strand
TCAGGTGGTGCTGGTCTTGGCACATCAATGATAGCAATGAGTCGCCGGTAAATGGCATAGTCCAGCATTTCATCTTTGTTGGTAGCTAGGATGCACAGACCTTGATACTTTCCAATCTGCGCCAGAAGTTCATCAATGATTTCAAGCATCCACATAGCGGAACCACTAGCTCTGGACCGCTCCCATAGCACAGCCTCACAGTCATCGAGAAAGATAGTCATGCCACCATTCTCTTTCGCTTCTTCAAAGATGCGTCTAATCTGACGAGAGTTTTCCCCCGGCTCATGCGAACCGAAGTCAGCAAAAGACATGCTCTTGATTCCTTTCTTGCGAATGGCGAGAGCTAGATATTCTGCAATGGTTGTCTTGCCTGTTCCCGGTGGACCTTTGAGTAGGATAGCTGCACCCGCTTTACGGATACGATGCAACCCCCACTTCTTCCACTTCTGAAGCTTGGCATATTGCATGACCGCATTCATAACCTGAGCTTCTAACTCAGGAGACATGATTGGTTTTCTTCCGTATATCATATGGTAGTTTCTTTCTAATTGCAACGATGCAATTTACTTGTTGTCCACTGCTTTTTTGATTCGCTTTGCTATCACTGCTTCAACTGCTAATTGAATAATGATCTGGACTTCAATGAAATCCCAAGGAATAGATGGACCGCTACCCCCTGCACTTGTAGCTTTGTCCAGTTTCTCTTTGATTTCTTTTTCTGCTTTCTTAACTTCAACGTCGATTTTCATGGTAGTTTCTTTCTAATCAGGTAATTGCATCGATGCAATTTATATTGCTACCCATCCATCGTCCCATGCCTTGTTATAGGATGGAGCGGAGAATGGATTTTTCTGTCGGCGGATTCCCGCCATACGCGCCCACTTCCCGCACATATAGATTGCGTGAATGGTCCCAACTCGTTTGTGTGCTCTGTATAATTTGGTAGTTTGATGTGGCATGTTGGTTAATCTTTAGAATCATCTTTGGGTGTTGCATATGAACGAGCTAACCGAGGCAGTGGATGCGATTTACCGCACCAACAGTTCTCATTCGTGTGCCGCTTGACAATGAAGATTCCGTCTTTGCCCTTCGAAATGTATTGGTTGTTGTCGTAACGTAATTGCAACGATGCAACTTTTCCAATACGTAGCTGGCAGACTTCATCTACATTGACCCACACTTTTCCGTCGGTGTCGGTGACTATTTCAATATGGTTTGCATTTGGTATATCTATCATTTGTTTTCCTTTCTCAATCGTTATACTATAAGTATAACATACTATGGATTAAAAGTCAAGAAAAATGTGGTGAGTCACCTAAAATATTTGTGAGAGAAAAGGGTGATTGCAACGTTGCAACTGACTTAACAGTAAGCCGCCGCCCCCTAATGTTGTATCAGGCACTAGAGGACGACGACCCCTGTTAGGAATGGAGTCTGGTAACTCCTGTTCCAAATTGTTTACGGTTCCGGTTCGGGTTCCGGCTCTGGCTCCGGTTCACCTTCGACTTCAACCTGTTGTGATTCGGGAATCGGAAGCGGGACTGTCCCACCCTCCGTTGCGACATGCACTTCAGGTCCGGCTACGGTAGCACCGGCAGCACCGGGACCACCTGTGTCACGCAGCTGGCCTAGCTGCTCAGCACGTTCCTCTGAAACGGATTCAATGCCAGAGGGATTCTCCTCTGTCGGCTCCGTGTAGGTAACTGGCGCGGGTGGCGCTTCAGTTGTAGTGGCAGTTCCACCACCTTCTTCTTCGCCGTATTCTCGGCTTGCTTTCTTTTTTCTTGCCATGATGTTTGGTAACGTTACTACATTATGCCGCTGGCTTTCTTGCACTCGCAAGTGAAATTTGGTTATAGTTCCTCACCGCGTGACGCAGGTGCAGGAGGAATTGAAGGAACGAATGGTAGAGGGGGAGGGGTAGACTCAACAGGGGTAGCACGCACAAGGTGTGGCTGTTGCAACGTTGCAATTTGTGGCATATTTGTCGGGTCATGAGGTTTACCTTCATTAACTACCTTTAACTTACACCCATTACATACATCTGTCAAGACATGATTTTGCTCATTGACAATCATTATATGTCCGATTGCATTGTTACTTGTTTCCGGCGAAGAATATAGCCGAACGAAAGGCTTATCATCTTCGGGTGTTAGTCCTTCGTCGCAAAGGTCGCAGAATCGTCGTGATGCCATAGATTTTAGGTTCGGTTGCTGTGTTCAATAGTCTCAAATTTTGGTGCATCCGGTCCTTTATCCCTTGAGACTGCGAGGATTTCGGGAGGGGGTATGCGGGTCATGATTACCTTGTCTGCGGGGACCACATAAAATTCGTAGCCTGTATCTGAATCATCGACTCTGTATTCGATATGATTAGGGAACAGGCACTCTCTATCTAGGTATTCGGTTTCTTGTCCGAACTGGACGTTAGCTCGGAAGCATATACCAGAGTTGCTTTTCTTGGTATAAGATTCAGGGAGGATAATGTCGCCTTTCTTAGAAGCAATGCGGGACGGAAGCAGGAACAGCCAGCCCGTTTCAGGTCGCCAGCTTGTGTATCTATCCGCATCTGCGGAGAGGAACGCAGGTCGTTTAGGTTGTTGCAACGGTGCAATTTGTTGATTCATATTGAGTAGCGGGTTGGGAGTGTGGCCCCATGCCTAAGACCACACTCCGCTCCCTGCGTTGGCAGCTACCACCCTGCCAAATTGGTTGGTTGTTTGTTACTTGATTCCGCCCTTGTCGAGCGCCGCTTCCACGGTGGCGAGGATGGTCTTCCGGTCCTGTCCCGTTGCCTTCGCTGCACCGATGAAGGTGTTCAGCGCCTTGTCGAATGCCTTTGCGTTCGACTGAGGGGTTGGAGCGCGTCGGGCCTGAGCACCCTTGACCGCTGCGCGGACGGTGACTTCGCCACGCTTCAGTGCTTCGAAGGATTCCTTGTCCTTCAAGAGCGAGCGCATTCTGGATGCCTGTGATTTCGCAGAGGCTTCCGTGATGCCGCGTGCTTCCATCAGGGTCTTGATGAGCGCAGGATTGCTCACGTTGTCTCGGACGATTGTCTCGCAGACTTCCACCAAGAACGAACCGGCCTTTTCAGTCGCTTCGTCCAGTTTCTTGAGGAGGCTTACTAAGCCAGTGTGAACTTTCACTTCCTCTTTCACCTTGGTTTCTGCCTTCGGTTTCGCTTCGGCTCCGGTTCCTGTTCCGGCTGCCGTTGTCGTTGTCGCTGTTGTCTTTTTAACTGCCATGATGTGTGTATCTTTCTTTTAGTTTAGTTTAGTTGTGAGATGGAAAATTGCATCGATGCAATCGCTATTCGCGCTGGCTACAAAAACAATTCCTTTTCTCATTATGTCTATTCTAACATATCCTGAGGGAAAGTCAACATAAATATGGTGCTAGATGAAAACTTTAAGCGATAGTTTTGACCATTGTAAAATGGGTTTCTTGCCTAGTCTCTGTGTAAGTTGATACTTCAGTGCTGCTCGATTGCCAAGGTATGACATGGGTATGTCCTGCGTCAGAACTTCAGCAGAACGATTAACACGCAGAGAAGCGGTGACAGACCCCAAGAAACTTGAGTTGAGAGTGGAACCGGGACTACCCAAGCGACAAAAGATACCAAGACGAGTGCTAAGAGCATCAAACTGAACTTTGATCTGCGTGTATTTCTTTTGTGCATGGGTCAAGTAGTTGGCAAGTTGTGCGGTGTATCGTGCGTATGACTGTCTGGTTTCCAGAACATCGTGAAGCAGGATAAGATTGAGAGAGTCATGGTCTTCATGGTAATCAATAAGAGCTACGATTGTTTTTCTGATATCCTCACCCACTGATTGTCTTAGGTTCTGGAAATCATTGAGCATCTTGTTGTCTATTTCTAGCGTGTAAACGTCAGGGTCACGACATGAATCGAAGAGAGAAGTCTTAGGGCTGATTAGTTTGGGTGTTGCAACGTTGCAATTGAGCAGGGGATGGTGCGGGTCGAACTGTGCTAAAGCAGATCGTAGCTCACGAATTTGCTCTTGATACAATTCTTCTTGCTTCTTCTTCATTTTCATGGTATTATACTCTATATGGTTAAAGGAAGCAAGCTAAAAAAGGTTCTTCGTATAGATAAAGCCGATGGTGAACCACCCATGCGCAAGCTTACTGAAGCAGATGCGCGTCCCGGTGCGTGGAAGACACAGCTTCTTCCCTCTGTGCCTGAATCGAAGGTTAATAAACATCGACATGTTCCGGTAGTAGTCGATGACCAGATTGTAAAAGATGTAGCAGACGGGAAATATGCTGCTGACATAGAGAAAGCGTATGGCTTACGCGACGGATACGTTCGCGCATGTCTCGTTCGTAAGTTTGGCTCAATCGAGGGGATGAAGCGTGCATGTCAAGCTCAGTGCTTAGAGAACGCAATAGCATTGAATGACTATGCCATTTCACGACTAGAGCAAATAGCGCCGGGGCAAGCTCTAATCGGCGCAAAGATAATGATAGATGGTGCTCTTGCATTGGAAAAGAGTAGGGTTGATCGTCCATCTACTGTTGATTTTGCTGCTCTTGCTGCCTTAGGCGAATCCTTAGGGCGGATTGAGAAGGTTGTTCTTGGGACAGACCGGACGCTCGCTGTAGGTTAAGCAAGTGCTCAACGGCTTTGGTATTGAGAGTCAGGTGAAACTTCTTGTTAAGCGTTACTAGGCGACACTTATCTCCGTCGATTATAGTGATTTCGTATTCGCGCCAGAATCCGTTAGGTCTAGCACCGTGAAAGATTTTTACTCGGTCGCCCACTCTCAAGGGAGAAGGGATATTGGATGTTGCTTTGATCGGAGCGGTGATTTTAGGTAGTGGTCTGTATGGTAGGCTTTGCATGTTTTATTGAGGTAGGTTGACGCGATATACTGCGCGTTCGACTAACGCTGATACATCTGCGATCATGGTTTTGTTTTGTTCATCTATTGCTTTCTGCAATATATCGGCTATGATTTTTAGTTGTTCGTTCATGGTAGTTAGTTGCAACGCTGCAATTATGTGTCAGCTAGGCATCTTGCTACACACTTAGTGCAGCATTTGCATTTGAATTCTCTGTTGTCTTTTACATCAACCTGCCACGGACATATGTGCGGCTCTTGTTGTGGGTTTGTCAAACAAGCAGGACAGATGTTAGGGTCAGTGATTTTAAGTTTTTTGCTCATTGTATTGCTGCTATGTTGTAGTAGTGAGTATCGCAGAGGTTGTAAAACATTCCATCGGTGGTTCCTACCCAATGGTATTGCTTAAAGGCAGGAATGATGGTGTTTGCTTCGATGTATGGGTTTTTGTCTCCTGCTCTTGCTGCTTCGTCTTGCACGCACAAGTCGCATGTCTCGTCTTCTGGCGAGAGTTGAACGTGAGCTTCGGTTAGTTTCATCTATCTTAGGTAGTCTGAGTGACATAGTATCGCTGGCCCGACAATGATATCGGTAGGAGAGGAATACCACTCGGAGGCAATCGGGTTGTGGGGTTTGCTCTTGAGTTTCCCTTCTTCGTCAATGATTAAGATGTAGTTGCGTCTTGCAGCGCCGACTGAACCTGAGGCTTGTGATCTGGCGATTTCGATTAGCTCGCAGTTAAGGTGCGAGTAGAGTTCCTTGAGTTGGAAGTCTGTTCCGTTCTTTGGCCGGACTTCTGAGTAAGACCCATCTGTTTCAAGTAACAGTGGGAATGGTGGTGTTGGATTGATTGTATTCATTTGGTTTGTTTATTCGGGTATTAGTTCCATTCGTTCTGCACCGCGTTCTTTCATTTTTTCGAGGAGACTAGCTCTTACATCACGGAAAGCCTTGATAGTGATTAGTTCTTGCCCAAGCATTTCAGTTGTCATACCCAACAATGCTTCTAATATCGGACTTTTCGTGGTAGCTTGATTTTTCTTGATTTCCTCGGCATCTCTGTCTATAGCAGTGATGAACTGGTCGAGCATTGGAGTAGGAATCATGATTAGTTGTCCGACTAACTCGGCCAGTTGATGAACCATTCCTGCTCTTAGCGAGGGGTCGAGCATGATGGTGTTGAAGTGCTTAACAAGTTTCGCTTCGAACTCTTGTTTGTCTTGCTGGTATTTATTTTCGTCTGTCATATGTGTGGTAGTTTAATTGCATCGATGCAATTTGATTCGATTATAGGCGTGGTGGTTCGACGCTGACCTTAACGTCCATCGGCAACAGCTTTCTGATTCTTTCTAAGCTTATTGAGTCGTTGTATTGGTAAGCGCAGTCAAACATATGGACAAGCTCTCGGACTTTTTCTTCAACGTGAATCCGGTAGAAGTGGGGGTTGGATTCAAGGGCGGCGTCTGTGGACGTTGAGCCTGCGACACGTTCGCCTGTGATACGCATGACGAACTGTGCCAGCAGACAGATTTCGGTATGGATGCTGTTACTTCCGCGATCAGGGTTTTTCTTGTCTGCGTCTTTAGCTGCGATAGCAGCATCCAGATCACAGATCGCCAGCGTTTCGTGTTGGCTAAATGGAACGGTAGATTTTGTGTTTATCATATCGGAATGTCTTCTTTGGTTCTTATCCTTTTCTTTTTAGGTTTTCTTTGCTTCAGTGTAAATGGTAGTATCTTTGGGGCGCGCAGTTGTATTTTCGGCGTGATATGCCCCGGCGTGTCTTGCAGGTTGAGTGCTCCTTCTCTTATGAGTTGTCTCTGGAATGGACTAATGTTAGGAGTCCATTCTAGTTGCCCCCTGATTGGGGCGGGTCGGTCGTTGGGGTCTTGCATTTGAGTTCTAAACTCATCAGCAGCAGCCCCGCAGAGTTTAACTGTCTCGTCAAGTCCTGTAGAGAGTGCGTCAATATTATTTTCAATAGCTCGACAGTAGTCCGATTGTGCTCCGACGAGCTTCGAATGTTCAATAGCAAGGTTAATTGCCCTTCTAGCGTCAAGCAAGTGTCCAAGCATTTTGATAAGTTGTCTTCGGTTTGAGTGCTTCCAGTGCTCATCTATATCCATTGAGTTTTTGAGTTGCAACGTCGCAATTCTTATTCGAAGAAGTTTTCTGCTTCTATGTAGGTATGACATGCAAGGGCACTTCCGTCTGGTTTCACACAAAGGATGCCTAGCCCACCTGCATTAGCCAGAAAGTATTCTTCTGCTTCTTTCAGCGTTTCAGCCCGATAATTAGGCACTAATCCCGGTCCTTCGGTTGTGTTCGCGTGTGTCTTGGGTTCTGGCAGTTGGGATGGATTCGGGTTAGCGAAGTGTGCAATGGGTTGCCCTGTCAGCTTTGCGAGGAGCGTGATCGCGTGCATGAGGGAATGCTCGCATGAGAGTATGTCATGCTCGTTCTCTGGCTTCCTGATTTCCTTCGCTATCGGATGATCTTTCGTGTATTGGGCACTGGTTTCGATATCCTTCTGCTTGCGCTGCCTGAAAGATTCCAGTGCGGCGGTGATTACTTGCTTTTCTCTGTCAGTTAGTTGTAGGTTCATTGGTTTGGTTTTCGAATTGCATCGATGCAATTCTAGTTAGTTAGGTGGTTATTCCTTCGTGTTCTCGGATGAAGTCATTGACTCTAAGCCTTAAGATGTAGACCATCTGTTTCTTGATGTAAGCTGCGAGTTCTGGCGAGTATCTACCGTTGAAAAAGTCTTCGGTGAATTTTGAGTAGAGTGCGTAGTAAGGTTCGGGCCAGCGTCCGACAAGAAAGAGTTTGTCACACACATCTGCTGGAAGATCGAAAAACGCTGCTGCGATTTCGGTGAAGGTGCTTCCGTCGTTGAGTAAATCGAACGGTCTTTCAATGCCTTTATCTTTGGCTGTTAATATTGCGGCAGAACCAGCCAAACACGCGACGGTTCCGCAAGGTGGGTCGTATGAGTTTCTGTTTCCTGCTGGTTTGTATCGCAACCACTCGCCCATGTCAAGTCTGAGGGGTTCCTGTTCGAAGTATTGGATAGCTCTGTGTAGATTTTTTACGTTCATTGTGGTAGGTTTGTTTCTTTCTTCAGTTGCAACGCTGCAACTTTGGTTTTGGTTTTGGGTTTCTTTCTTGGTCTGGGGATATTGATAACGGGTTGAAGTTTCTGTTGCGCGAGGTAAAGTGCAAGGGCAAAGCCAATGCTGAAAGTTGGCTCCTGATCGTGCTCACACTTTGGACAGGTGAAACGATGTATCTGTGATGCATTAATTCCTAAGGCTCTGGCTACACGCTTTGCCTCACCATATCCAGCTTGTTTTAAGTGCTGTTGGAGTTTGGTTTTTATGGGAACCCATGCGATGGTCCTAAGGTATAATCTGCGTTCGGTAATGTTGGCCTTACCTTTTCTAGGACGATTAGATTTAGTCGTGGTTGCAGGGTTAATATCCATTTTGCTACTCCAAGAAAAGGATCAGATGTTCGGTTATTTTCAAATCCTTTTCTAGGTTTATGGCGGTATCTGGCTTGGCATTGTGTGTGATAACTTCCAGCCGCTTGTTGAGTCCAATACGATGCTTCTTTAGCGCAGTCAAGATGATGCGCTTCTTCTCTTCGTTGAGTGGCAGAAATTGTTCTCTGCGAATAGCTGCTGCCCGTGGGTTACACATCGTCGTCACCGTCTGGTCCGAAGATTTGATCTTGGCAATCCTGACACATTCCCGATATTCGGTATTCCTTAATGCTTAGATCGTCCCTGAATTGCAAGTTGGGAGTCTTGCAGGTTGTACACTGTGATTGACGGATGGTCTGCTTACGGTCAACGCCGGTGACTTCAGTAATGAATTTGTCAATCGCCGGAGCTTTTTCGGTTGGTTCGTGTTGATTAGCCATGATTAGAATTTAGGCATCGCGCTTTCGAGCAGGGTGACAACAGCTTTCATTTTCAGATAGTGCTGGACATGAGGTTTAGCCTCCAAGTTGCAACGTCGCAACTCCAAGGTTCGTTTTAGATCAGCCCAACGTTCATCGGAGGCTGAGCGCACCCGTTCGTGGATTTCGTTCAAGACTCGGCCAGCCCAATTGTTGAACGCGTTTCTTGCGCGGTGCTCTCGGAGTTGTTTCTTGTGGAATTTGATATCTTTCGGCATGTTGTTTTTCTTTCTGTTGTTTCTTAGTTATTCTTCTGTAGTATTGCGCTGACTTTCTGGTGAGGACGATGGTTGTGGATAGATTTCTCTGATGTGAGTTGTGGCATTCGGTGAATGTTCCTCGCGTTATGGCAAGACCTGAATATCGGCTGATTGTCTCATATTCCGGCTCAGGTTGGACTATGATGATTCTGGTTTTAGCCATTGCTTTTATACAATTGCATTGATGCAATTCTTCGCGGTTCCTGTTCGGTAGTATTTCGGTTCTCCGTTCTGAACGTAGAGCAGAGCTTCCCACAGTCCGTAGAGATTTAGGTCTGTATGGAACTGGCTTGCAGCTAGAGGTTCCCGGCATCCCGCGTATAACGCGACCTTGACCTTTACTGGTAAGGTCTTCATCTTTCTGAGCCGCTTGATCTTGTCGAGCGGGGTAGTATCCTTGATGCTGTTACTTACTTTTTCGATCATGTTTCAGTTTCCAACGTGCGATTAGAGCTACGGCGTTAAACTCTCTTGCTTGAGAGCGGGTGAGCGGATGCGGGAGTGCCCAAAGCTGTTGAGCACGCGCTTCCATTGTCTTGCGAATTAGACACAAGTCTGTCTTTGTGAGTTGCATCGATGCAATTCCTATTTGTCGAGGAGCCTGATATTGTTCTCGCGTTGCGGAGTGAATTCATCCTCGATGAATGCTATCTGGAAAACATCATCGTCCAGCATACCGCAGCACACTGCGTCACCGTGTTCGTCGATTTCCAAGACTGTGAACTCCCAAGGTCCAGCGAAGGATTCTAAGGTGTCTTGGTTGAAGGTTCCCTTCTTGATGCTGAAGCAGAACTCGGCATGGTCTGCAACGTTAGCTGCAATACAATACCTGAGGCTGCTGAAGCTGACACCAGAGACAAACATCTCTAGCGCAGGGTCGCGCTTCTGGTTTTCAGTTCCGAAGATCGCTTTGCGCTTCGGTTCAATTATCATTAACATATCGGCATGGTTCTTTCTATTAGTTGGTAGTTTACTGCTTGGATAATTGCATCGATACAACTTTGCTGCCTAGCACTAGCAAGCTAGTCAACGTGTTGTGAGAACGGGCGCTATCGGACATAGTAATTTCCGTCGCGGCAACCATCCCTGTGTAACACTTGCGAGCTAGGCAGCATAATTGTATCGATGCAATTTGTCCTTTTCTCATTTACAACACTATTATAGCATATAGTAGGGCAAATGTCAATAAAAATGTGCTGAGTCACCTTAAATATTTGCGATCTATTTAGGTGATATTAAATTGCGACGTTGCAACTGGATTTTTGATAAAGCATAGTATATTATAGATTCTTGATAGTTCTTACTTCTTATGCGTGTATCGGATGATTGTGAGGTCTGATCTTACTTATTACGCTGATATAGTTTCAATTTCTAAGGTCTTGCATTTGTTTGGGTTAGATTGGTGAATGGTGGTTCAACGGTCTGAATGCGGGTTAGGGGTCGCCAGAAATCCTAAACTACTCTATACTATACTATACTAATATATATATATTTATTTATTAGTAGTATATGGATTGGTAGGGACTAGAGGGGGGTCGCGGGTGGGGGTGCGCGGATGATCGCCCGCGTAGCAGGAAGCGTGCCAAAGAGTTGAATAAAGTATAGTTTGGTAATTTAGAATTGACACGTTGCAATTCTGGATTGGGCACAAAAAAGCGGGACAATCCCATTGGCTTTCGCCCTTGAGACTGGCCCGCATTGGCTAGTATAGTCTAGTCTAGTATAGTATAGTATAGTCTAGTCTAGTCTAGTATAGAAAATGGGAATTGCATCGATGCAATCACAAAAAAAAAAAGCAAAAGAGG
>Ga0105340_1001380_pt1 | contig 10901 bp, 5 predicted proteins | sample EasRivMeERMLT700_FD_89676 | JGI IMG/M metagenome (GOLD analysis project Ga0105340, IMG submission 89676) | Soil microbial communities from meander-bound floodplain in the East River, Colorado, USA - East River MetaG ERMLT700 | ecosystem: Environmental > Terrestrial > Soil > Floodplain | place... | reverse complement strand
GAGCCGCACCTGGTGAAGGCCGGGCGCCACCGACCAGCCGGGCTCGATCTCCGTGCCGGCGAGAAACTGGCTGCCGCTCAGTGCGGAGCTATCGGCGCGGAAGCGGACCAGGAGGCTGGACGAATCAAAACGGCCCGGATCAAATGTCAGCGCACCGAAGCCTGCGACAGGCTGTCCGCTCAACAACGTCCGGTCTTCCAGACTTTCACACCGGAGCGCCGACACGCTTCGGCGCGATCGCCGATGCCGCCGCTGTTTCTTCGTGAAACCAAACAAGAGTTGAACCCAATCCCGCATCGACAATCGAGCCTGGAGATTCTTCATGTGAAATGACTCCGCGAAAACGAAACGCCGGACCGGTCGCTCATACGATGAGACAACCGAAATCCACTGGGACTTCGCCGGTATTAATTGAGGGGGAAAAGGGGATTGGTTCTTGCCGGGCGAACTGGAACCGAAAGAAATTGTAACCGCTGGTCACGGCACTGCAAGCATAATTTGGATTGCGACGGCAAGATTCCGATCTTGTCGAGTTCCTCGGCAAGATCGGAATCTAGCCGCCACGAAACGGCGACGCTATCTGAAGTCCACAACTGACTTTAATCAGCCGCCCTCGCGAATGTTATCCTCCATTCGTGCTGCATTCCATCGTCTCATCGTCTCGCCACCCCCCCTTCGGCGCGAGAAGAATGACGCCTTTCGCTGAATGCATGCAGTTTTTGCCTTGAATGAACCCCCATTTTCGTGAAAAGAATGTGCCTGAAAGTGAAACGAATGGCCAAGTTTCAGAAAAGAATCGGCCTCGAAATGAAATGAACCGGCCCGAATTTGAAAAGCAATGTCTCGAAAATGAAATCCATGGCCGCGATTTTGAAATGAACCCCCTCTTTTTTGAAACGAATGACCGTTTTTTTGAAACGAACTTCAAGACCTTGGTGGAGTCTCCGTATTCTCGGCTGTGGCGGCAAGATTCCGATCTTGCCAATGTATCCGTCAAGACCGGAATCTTGCCGCCACGAAACCGATTCACGACCGTCGGGGTTCCGGCCAAAGAAAGACAATTGTTGCTCCGAAAAGAGGAACGCAACCAACGGCGATCAGCGCCGGGGCGAAGGTGCCGATCTGGTCAACCAGGCGGCCGATGGGCGGGTTCAGCACGGCGATGACGATCCAGGCCAGCGAGCCGAAAATGCCCACGCACAACGAGGTATGGCGAGGAGAAACTTCCTGGGCCAGGGCGAAAAGGATCGGGAAGCCGGCCATGGCGCCGATCGAAACCAGATAAACCAGGGGCAAGGCTATGAAAGGATCGCTGATCAGAGCGGCCGGCACCGAATGTAGACACAGGAGCGCGGCTCCCAGCAAAACCATTTTGCGCGAACGCTCAACCGAAAAGCCCCGATAGGTTAGCCAACGCGCCAGGTAACCGGACGCCAGGCTGCCGATGTCCGCTGCGACAAAAAAGCCGGCCAGCACCCATTGAATCTGGCCTTGCGATAGCTTCAAGTCCACATCCAGAAACCGCGGCAGCCACGTGCGATAAAAGTGCCAGCAGAAATTGACGGCCAGGCTAACCGCGAGCGTGATCCAGAAGGTCCGCAGGCACATCACCTGGGCAAAGCTCATCGGACCCTCCGCCTCTTCTTCTTCGCGAGCGGCGTCCGCGGATGGCTGTTCAATTTCCGTCGCTCTTTCTCCGCGGATCAGCCAGAGCCAGAGCACCGCCCAGAACAGGCCCATCGCGCCGACGATCAGGAACAACAGCCGCCAGTTCTCGCCGTCCGGGCCGATGATCGCCAGCGCCAAGAGCGGCGTCAGCACCGCGCCGGCCGAGGCGCCGCTATGAAAAATCCCGTTGGCATAGCTGCGCGATTGCAAAGGAATCAAGCGGCGCACGATGCCGAGCGCGCAGGGCCAGTTGAAAGCCTCGCCGACGCCCAGGACAATCCGGCACAGTGCGAGCATGTAAAACGTGTCCGCCAGGCCGGTGAAAAAACCAGCCGCCGACCACAGGATCAGGGCGCCGACGTAGAGCCAGCGCAAGTTGAGCCGATCGGCCAGGTAGCCCGCGGGGAATTGCAGGAGACCGTAGGAAATGCCGAACCAGAATTCGATCCAGCCGTAATCTTCTTCGACCAGGTGGAATTCATCCTTGATGTACTTGGCGGTGGACATCAAGGTCTGGCGATCCATGTAGTTGATCAGCGTCGCCAGAAACATGAGCCAGATCACGCCCCAGCGCCAGGAAGCGATCGGGCCATGGGCGAGGTTGACGTCGGTGGGCTTGCTGTCCAAGGAACGGCCTTTCTGAGCGTTGCAACTCTGGCCTCCGCGTTCTCTGCGCCTCTGCGTTTCTGAATTGAATGTCCTTCACTCTCGGTGCGGAATGCCCTTTTTTAGAAACGCAGAGGCGCAGAGAACGCGGAGAGTTTCTGATTCGGAACCAAGCCCTCCGTCGGCCTCTTGTCGAGCACCATAGAAGCACATGGGGAAATCGTGATTTTCCAGGCACATCCCGTACGAAGCAAGACAAAAACGCCGACGATACCGTCACGGCATTCCGCCAATGGCACGCGAACCCGATCGCGTCGGAATTGGTCGTATCGGAATGGCCTCGTTTTGCTGTAAGATTTCCAGGTCGCCCATTAATAACCATCAGAGGATTGGTCGCGTGCTTGAGCAACCGATCACTCGTCCCAGCTTGTTGCTTCGCGTCAGAAACCCGCGCGACGAAGAAGCATGGCGAGAATTTGTCGAGTTGTATGGCTCGCTGATTTATCGTTTTGCCAGCAAGCGCGGACTTCAGGATGCCGATGCCGCGGATCTGACGCAGAACGTTTTTCACGTGTTAGCCGGCGAAATGCGGCGTTTGGATTATGATCCGCGGCGCGGGTCCTTTCGCGGCTGGTTGTATGCGGTGGTTCGCAACCACGTCAACAACTTTTTTCATCGTCAAAAGCGCGGCTTGCGCGGCAGCGGCGACACGGGCATCCAGGACCTGCTCGAGAAACAAGAGCAGCCTGAAGCGCAAAACGAAGCGCTCTGGGAAGAGGAGTACGAGCGGCGCTTATTCCGCTGGGCGGCGGAGCGTGTTCGCGGCCACTTTCAAGAAGCGAGCTGGCAAGCGTTCTGGCAAACGGCGGTCGAGGGGAAAAACGCCGGCGATGTCGCCAAGGAGCTGGGCATTACTGTTGGCGCGGTGTACACGGCCAAGAGCCGCGTGCTGGACGCGATCCGGCGCGAAGTGCAACAGTTGCAAGGGGAAATCGGTCAAGGAGATGGATGATGTTGCAAGCGACGCGATGCCCTGACCTGTTGATGCTGCGGCAACATTTGCAACAGGCGCTGACGGGCGATGCGGAACGCAACTTGATCGACCACCTTGACCATTGCGAGAACTGCCAAAAGAACCTGCAATGGTTGGCCGCGGGCGACACGAATTTGATTCGCGCGGCGCAGCAAGTTGGCGACGAACCTAGCGAATCGAACGTCCAGCTTCGGGCGCTCATCGAAACGTTGGCCGCTCAAGGGTCGCGGCCGACGATCTCGTGGACGACGGAAAACATGATGCCCGCGCTGGCGCCGCCGGAAAAGCCGGGCGAGCTTGGCCGGCTTGGACATTACGCGGTGCTCGACGTCATTGGCCGCGGCGGCATGGGCATCGTGCTCAAGGCGTTCGATCAGCGGTTGCAGCGCGTCGTCGCGGTCAAAGTGCTGGCGCCGCAACTGGCGGCGAGCGTCGCGTCCCGTGCGAGGTTCTTGCGTGAAGCGCGGGCGGCGGCGGCGATCCGGCATGACAACGTCATCAATATTTATGCCGTCGAGGAATTGGCCGAGCCGCCTTACCTGGTCATGGAGCACATCGCCGGCGAATCGTTGCAGGAGCGTCTCAAGCGAACGGGACCAGTCGATGCCACCGAGATTGCGCGGATTGGAATGCAGATCGCCCTGGGCCTCGCTGCCGCTCATGCCGCGGGCGTGATCCATCGCGACATCAAGCCGGCGAACGTATTGTTGGAACGCGGCCTCGAGCGCGTGAAGCTGACCGACTTCGGTCTGGCCTGCGCCGCTGATGAGGCCGGCCTGGCGCCCGGCGGCGTCATCGCAGGGACGCCGCACTACATGGCGCCGGAGCAGGCGCGCGGCGAGGCCGTGGATCATCGCGCGGACCTGTACAGCCTCGGCAGCGTGTTGTACGTCCTCGCCACTGGCCATGAACCGTTCGGCGGGTTCGACACGATGTCCGTCGTTCGCGGCGTGCAATCCGGACGACCGCGACCGGCGCGCGAACTCAATCCACAGATTCCGAATTGGCTCGATGCGATCATCACGAAGTTGCACGCGGTGAAACCCGAGGAACGGTTTGCCTCGGCCGCGGAAGTCGCTGAAGCCCTTGGCCGACATCTGGCGCCGACGCCGCCGTTGGCTGAATCGGCGCCGCGCGGTTCGAAAAGCAAGACGGCTTGGCTATTGGCGGGCACGCTCGCGGTCGGCATGTGCGTGGTTGGCAGTTCGCTCTGGTCTGGACTGTTGCCGTGGTCCGATGAAAAGAAAGCGGACGTCGAACTTGCGCATACCAAGATTTGGCCGCCGAAGGTGTTGATCGTACTCCCCTCGAAGGATTTCTTCTATCCCGATTACAACACCGTCCGCAGCCAGTTAAGCAATGCCGGCGCCAAGTGCGTCGTGGCGGCGCCGACGCTGGACGACGTAACGCCTCTCGGCGATAACCCGAAGCACGAACCGGTGACGCCGGACATTCGTCTCGCCGACGCGAACGCCGCCGACTATTCCGCCGTTTACTTCGGCGGCGGCGTTGGCGTCGAAGAGTACTTCGCGTCGGGTCCGCATGCGAAGGAAGCAAAACGTCTGATCAAGGAGGCAATCGGCGCCAAGCGACTCGTGACTGCACTCGGCATGGGGCCTCGGATCCTGGCGGAAGCGGGCGAACTCAAGGACGTGCGCGCCACTTGCTACCAGCACGACCAGCCGCCGGGCTTTCATGTCAAGAGTCTTGAAAGGGCCGGCGCCATCTTCGTGGACGCGCCGGTCGTCCGGGATGGCTTGTTCATCACCGGCCGGAATCCATCGGACACGTTCAAGTTCACTCAGGAATTGCGCAAACAACTCGGCGTTCCATGACATTCGGTCACGATAGGTAAAAGCACGAGTGAGCCTCATTTGGCCCGCCGCGCTCGGTCTGCGCGCCGGCGCGTTCGTCATTGCAACAGCAGACCGACGAGGACAGGGAGACAGAATCATGACGCTATTCAATCATTCGCGACGTGAACAGGACCGCGCCCGACGATATCGACCGTCACTGGAATTGCTCGAAGACCGCGTGACGCCATCGACCGGCCTGTTCACCGAAGATTTCTCCGACGATTACAACCCGAGCTTGCCGGGCTACGACTCCTTCGACACGGACCCGGCGACCATTCGGCCGGATGAACTTCAGATACTGCATGCTCCCACTTCGCGTGTAACGATTCAGTCCAACAGCGCCGCCCCGTCGCCGCCGCATCACCTGTTGCTTCTTCCCGGCACCGACTCCGTGTCGTTTCCAACGTCGGGCACGCCGGGCGGATACGCCGTGGACGAAGAGGTTGCAGTCGTCGCCTTTAGCGTCTCCGGTTCCGGCTCCGTGCGTTTCGAGGGCGACCCCGGCAGAACCTTGTTTCTGCCCATTTTTGCGCCGGATTGGCAGCGCATCGTTTTTGGCCGCGATCATCTTCTGGCCGATGGCATGGAGATCGGCGGCATCCGGCACATCGTGTTTTCGAACATCGAAGCAATGGCGGTTGACGACTTGACGGTGTTCGTCGATCTCATGGATATCAATCGTCCGCCGATCGCGGAGGCCGATCGATTCATCATCACGCCCGGCACGGACCAGTGGCAGTTCGCGGTGCTCGACAACGACACCGACGCGGACGCCGACGGCCTTCGGCTCATCAGCTTCACCCAGGGCACGCATGGCGCCGTCGAGGAATCGATCCACCCGGAGCACCTGTATTACACGCCGTTCGGTGACGGTGCGCGGCACGATCATTTCACCTACACGATCCGCGACGAAAACGGCGCGACGGCGACGGGAACGGTGTTCGTCGCCATCAACCGACGTCCGAGTGCGCGGTCCCTCCTCTACACCAGGCCGCATGGCAGTTTCGGCGCGTTCGCCGAGATGGGACTGCTGGCGAGCGCGATCGACCCGGACGGCGACGCGCTCACCGTGCGCCTGTTCGAACCGCCGGAGCGCGGCTCGGTGGAAGTCCGGCTTGACGGGTCGTTCACCTACACGCCGTTCGCGTCCGACGGACGCGTGATGCCGGATCGTTTCCAGGTCGTGCTGAACGACGGCATCGAAGACAGCGATTCGTTCTCGGTGGAAATTCGCATTACGAATGAAGCTCCCGTGGCGCTTGGCGAAGTCATCCATGCAGATCACGGCGTGCTCGAGCCTCTCGCGGGCACGCTCCGCTTCAGCAACGTGGAGGGCGATCCCGTGTCGCTCGATATGGTCGGCGCGAATGTGGACCCGCTCACCGGCTTGATTCAAACGACGATCGGAACGTTGACGGTGGATCGCCTCGGGTTCCTCGCCGATCCGACGGTCCCGGTTCCCTTCCTTTATTTCCCCAACGCCCGCGAGCTGCGCGGCGACGATCAATTCACGTTTCGCATCACCGACATCTACGGCGCCAGCACCACCGCGACTGTGGAAATCCGCGTGCCCAACTTCCGTCCCGAAGTCGTCGATCCACCCGCCGGAGGCAGCTTGAACTACCTCGGCGGCAGGACGCGGTTGACGCCGACCGGCGAAGTGCCGGCGACGGGCGACTTGTTCTTTCAACGCCTTGAGAACGGCCTCAACTTTGTCCAGCACAACCAGCTGGCGGTGGGTGTGGATCATGACGGCGATCCCCTCATGCCGGTGATGGTAACTCCGCCGCCGCATGGGCGCCTGGAAATCACGTTCGAGGTCCTCCCCATTGGCATCGAGGGGTATCCCAATTACGACTTCATTTACACGCCCGATCCAGGCATGGAATTCTTGGACGACGTCCAATTCAGCTACCGTCTGGGCGACGGCGTGGCGGAAAGCGACGACCTGGTTTTCGTTCGCATTGAGCGTACTCTGGGCGAGGGCTTCGCCCGCAGCGACACGTTCTTCTACGAGGACGACCAGGGGGGCATTCTTGATCCATTCCTGGCCGGAATTCAAGATCACAGTCCCCATGACCTTTCCACGTTGCCGGGCGTTTCCCGCGACACGCTCGGGATTTTCGAATTCACTCCCCGCGATCTTTTGCGCAACGACTTCTTTCAGTTTGGCTTCGATCCAATTCAGGCGCTTGACCGGATCCCGGGGTTTGATGCCCACATTCAAATCATGTCGCGCGTCGGGGAATTTAGTGCTGAACTGCGCAATCAGTTCAATCGCACGGTTGCCAACCGCCAATCGACCGACATCTTTGCGCTCGACGAGACGATTTACTTCTTTCCGCTCCCGGGGGAGGATGAGCCGCACATGTATGAGTTCGAGTATCGCTTCCTCTTCGAGCACCCGGGCATGCCGCAGCGGTTCAGTAGATCAACGAGGTTGTTTATCGCCGCTCACAAGGAAGAAGCGAGCGACGCCGACGGGATCGCCGATGACGTTGAGGCCGATGCCCCGAATCCCAACGGCGGGCCGCACGGCGATGGCAACGGGGACGGCATTGCGGATCAAAACCAGGCTCACGTCGCCTCGCTGCCCAGCGCCGGGGATGGCCGCTATGTGACGCTGGCGGCCAGTGCCGCAACGCCGCTCGTCGGAGTGCGAAGCCTCGTCAATCCTCCGCTCCAGGACCCTGCACCCGATGGCGTCGCGTTTCCACTTGGATTCTTCGAGTTCCAGCTCACCGGCCTGGCGCCCAGTGAAAGTACGAGCGTTACGCTGATTCCGCCGCCCGGCATGCTCATCGACGCGTATTACAAGCTCGTGCCCGGTTTGGTTGTGGGGACGTATCAGTTCGTCGAGTTTCCCTATCAAGATGACTTTGGCCAATTCTCTGGCGCCGAGATTATCAACAACGATGACGGCGACCCGGATACTGATCGCATCGTGCTGTACTTTAGCGACGGCAGCATTCCAGGCGATCAATCCGTGGCGGACGGCGTAATCGTGGATCCCGGCGCGCCCGCCGTCCGGCATCCCACTGGCGGCATTGATGCATACGAGTTGCGTGAAGATTCGGTGCTGAACACGCCGGCACCGGGCCTCCTCGTCAACGACGTCGATCCGGCAGGGCATTCGCTCACGGCCGTTTTGGTTGAGGGCCCCGCACACGGAACATTGACGTTGAACGCCGACGGCAGCTTCCGTTACACGCCGGCGCGCGATTTCTTCGGCGTCGATGGCTTCCGTTACCGCGCGTCGAACGGCGCCGCGGAGTCCGACGTGATTCAGGTCACGATCAACGTCACTCCGGTGATCGACGCCAAGATCGACATCGTGCCCGGCAACGCCCGCAATCTAGTCAATCTGCGATCGCAAGGCGTGTTGCCGATCGCCATCTTGAGCCGGCGCGTTGCCGCCGGCGCGTTGGACCAATTCGACGCCCGCACCGTGGCGGCGGCCACGATTCGATTTGGCGACCCGCGCCTCGCTTCAAGTGTCGCGCCCGTCGCGTACAAGCTCATCGATCTGAATCGAGATGGAATGCTTGACTTGCTGGTCCAATTCTCCATTCCCGCGATTCGCAACGCCGGCGCCTTGCGATTCGACAGTACCGCGGCGGTCCTCACGGGTGCGCTTCGCACGACGAGCGGGCAGCTCGCGCCCTTCATGGGCCGCGACGCCGTTTGCATTTTGCCGGCGCCCGTCTTGCGTCCGATTTTCAACAAGTCGGCAATCATGACGCCCTGGTTGGACATCTGGTGGCTTATGATCGAGTCGTCCCGGGGTGTGCCGATGTTCGTCATACCCCTTGGCAGGTTTAGCAAAATGTGAACGAAGATTCGCGGCGCCTGCTTCGAGTTGCTCCATAGGAATGATGACCTCCACGGAATAAACTAGGCTGTGCCTGAAAACTCGGATCCGATCTGAAAATCTCGGCGTCCTTCTTGAAAAAATAACGTCATCAAGCCCTGGGCCCATCGTTCGAAGCAGCGACAAGGGGTGTCATCGTTTTGCACAGCAAATTGCACAGAAACGACGATGCAGGACCACCGTCGCCAATCGTGAATACGGCCTGGCTCATGGTCGCCTTGTTGATGCCGGTCGCGCTGCTCAACTATCTCGACCGGCAGATGATCGCGGCCATGAAAGCGTCCGTGATGCAAGACATCCCGAGCATCGGCCTCGACGCCAACTGGGGCTACATGCTCGGCCAATTCAAGTGGGTCTACGCGGGACTGAGTCCGGTCGGAGGCTATCTCGCGGATCGCTTCAGCCGGCGCTACACCATTTGCGCGAGTCTGGCGGTCTGGTCCGCGGTGACCTGGGCGACGGGGCATGTCACCACTTACGACGGCTTGCTGTGGACGCGCACCTTGATGGGCATCAGCGAAGCGTTCTACATCCCGGCCGCGCTCGCGCTCATCGCGGATTTTCATGCGGCGAACACGCGCTCGCGGGCCGTCGGCTTGCACCAGATGGCGATCTACGCCGGCATCATCATCGGCGGATTCAGCGGCTATCTCGCCGACGCCCCGCAGCTTGGCTGGCGTTTTGCGTTCGATGTCACCGGCATCGCGGGCGTGCTTTATGCGTTGCCATTGTTGTTCTTCTTGCGCGACGCGCCACCAACATCGACATCCAGCTCGCACGACATCTCAACCAAGCCGTCCCTTGGCTCGGCGGCAAAAGAACTGCTCACGAACGGCTCGTTCATCTTGCTGGTGCTCTATTTCACGCTGCCCGCGCTGGCCGGCTGGGTGGTGAAGGATTGGATGCCCGCCATTCTCCAGGACAAGTTCGACATCGGACAAGGCAAGGCCGGCGTGTCGGCCACGCTGTTCGTGAACCTCGCCGCGATCGGCGGCGCGATCCTGGGCGGTTGGGCCGCGGATCGCTGGATGCGCCGCAGCGTGCGCGGACGCATCTTCGTCAGCGCCATCGGCACAAGCCTGTTCATCCCGGCGCTCTTCGGCGTGGGCAACGCGGACACGCTCTTGATCGCGATCTCGTTTCTCGTGCTCTTTGGTCTGGGCTGGGGGTTTTTCGACGGCAACAACATGCCCATTCTTGCGCAAATTGTTCGTCCCGAGCTGCGCGCCACGGGTTACGGAATCATGAACCTCGTCAGCATTAGCTGCGGCGGCCTCGCCGACTGGGGCTTCGGCGTGCTGCGCGATCTGCAGACGCCGCTGCCGCTCATCTTCGGCGTCTTTGCCGGCATCGCCCTGTTGTCCGTGCTGCTCGTGTTGCTCATCCAACCGCGCAAGGAACCGGCCGCCGACACCGTCGTGGACGTTTAGTACTACGGCGCTACCTCCCCTCTCCCCGGTACTCCGGGGAGAGGGGTCGGGGGTGAGGGGTTTGGGGCGCCAAGCACCTGGCCGCTCGTCCCCCTCACCCCCGGCCCCTCTCCCCCGGAGTACCGGGGGAGAGGGGAGTAAATGCCTATCATGCAACTGATTACAGCGCGATCGTTGAAACAAACAGCGCTGTAGTGTTAGGAAGTCCCTCAAGGATAGAACTTCGCACCATAACCCAGACTCACGAATAAGATACTTCGCGACGACAACGTTCATTTGCAATCGGAGGCGCGTATGAAATTCATCAACGGAAGCCTGCTTCTTGGTGCGGCCCTCCTCTTTGGAGGCCACGGCGTAAGCTGGGCGCAAGCCGGCAAAGATCCGCGGGCGAAGGTTCCCCTCGTTTTCCGCGACCTCGCCGAGGAGGCGGGGCTGTG
>Ga0105340_1001378_pt1 | contig 10916 bp, 10 predicted proteins | sample EasRivMeERMLT700_FD_89676 | JGI IMG/M metagenome (GOLD analysis project Ga0105340, IMG submission 89676) | Soil microbial communities from meander-bound floodplain in the East River, Colorado, USA - East River MetaG ERMLT700 | ecosystem: Environmental > Terrestrial > Soil > Floodplain | place... | reverse complement strand
CAGTTCTTCAGCTTCGCCGGATCGAGCACGACGTGCTTGATACGTTCGCGCCGCCATGTGTAGGTGATGTGCACGAGCCCGTCCGCCGTCTGAATGACCGCTGGATACGAATATTCCCCGGGCTGGTTTTCGAGAACGTGGACGGTAGTCCATGCGCGGCCATCACGCGACAGGGCGACGTTGAGCGGCGTTCTCCCTTTCGGCGTGTGATTGTAAACGAGCAGGTGACGTCCGTCCTTGAGTGTCAGGGCATCTGTGCCTGCGCTGGGGTTCGGCAACTCCAGCAACGTGACGGGAGACCACGTCTGTCCCGAGTCTTCCGACCATGTCTGGAACACACGCCCGGACCGTGTGCGGCCGATGGCCTGCAGTTTCCCGCCGCCGTGGGTCAGAATGCTCGGCTGAATGGCGTCAATCGCGCTACCCTCGGCGGCCGCCGCCGGGCGCGAGACACTCCATGTCGCACCCGCGTCGCGGGTGCGTTCGAAGTGCACGCGCCAGGTGCTCGGCGAGTCCGGCGTCTCTGTGCTGCTCGGCGCGATGATCGATCCGTCCGGCAGACGGATGGGCTTGTTCTTGATCGGCCCCAGGATGCCGTCGGGCAGCCGCTGACCCTCGCTCCACGACCGCCCATCGTCTGGCGACGCGCGGAGCATGCCCCACCAGGCACGAGGATTTGGACCCACTTTATAAAAGAGCGCGAGCTCTCCCGCGCGCAGCTCGAAGAGAACCGGATTCCACGTCGGAAATCGCCGCCCATCGTCCTGCTTGCCGGTCGCAACTTCTACAGGTGGAGTCCACTTGCCGCTGACCCGCCGCGACAGCCAGATGCCGACATCGTCCGCGCCTTCTCGGGTCCCACCGAACCAGGCGGCGACGAGACCGCTGCGGGTCTCCACGATGGTCGATGCGTGCGCGCTGGCGAACGGGGCGGATTCGAAGACGAACTCCACAATTTCCGGCTCGACCGCAACGACGGCGACGGGCGCAGCAATCAACAATATGGCGATTGCAAATAGATATCTCATCTCGATCATTTCACCTCGACCGGTTGCTTGTCGCGCTGCCTTCCAATCGGAACTTCGAGCAATGCCTGTTGCAACGATGTCGCGAGCTCCTTCACGCTCAACCCTTCTACCACCTGCGTATTGGCGAGCGTATCACCGAGCCGCTGTCCCTGGGGATCGCGCGCGATCGCGACGCTCTCGAGAGCGACCGCCACGATGTTCAGCCCCGGGACGAGCAGGATGAAGTTTCGCTGAACCGAATGCAAGCGGCTGCACGGGCACCCATTTGCAAGGCTGATCACGCGCACGCCGAACAGAAACTTACCGATGCTCTGACCGGGAATGAAGAGCGCGTCGCGAAACAGCAAATAGAAGGCGCCGACGGCGACGAACAGCATGGAGTCCTGGGCCATGTACAGCACCAGGCACGATGCCACGAGCAGGGCATCCGCAATTCCCGCAAACGCCCGCCTGCGCACGTCCGCCTTCACGTACGGAGAAACGAAGGCCTTGGGCTGCTTCATGAGAACCGGCAGGTACACGATTCCAAAAACGGCCGACAGCGCGCTGGCGAAAATGAATACTGTGCTGGAGGTCATGGGCTATCCGGTTTTCAGCGCGCGCGTGGCTATGAACATTGGCGTGTACTTGTTTAGCAGGTTGCTGTCGCCGCCGCGATGCAGGTCTTCGTACATGCCGATGATTGCAAACCCCGCAGCAATCTGACCGCCGATTTGCAATTCGAGGCTATGGCTGAATTCCATCGGCTCGCCAGCGCTCCTGGAACCGTCGGAATACGGGAGCGGGTGCTTCACTTCGAGCACTCCGGTCCTATCGGCCAGGTCAAAGTCGAACAAGTACATAGCCGGATTCGTAAACCCTGCGAGCAGGCAGCAGCCGGGGCGCAGCACACGAAACGCTTCGCGCCATACAGGTACGACATCAGGTACGAAGCAGTTCGAAACCGGATGCACGATCAGATCGAAGCTGTCGTCCGAGAACATATCAAGATTGGCCATGTCACCCAGGACAGTCGTAATTGGAAGGCCGTGCCGCTCGGCCATTTGCGCATCGCGGTCCAGTTGCTTCGGCGAGTTGTCGAGGACGGTGACGCTCGCACCTGCCGCCGCGAGGATTGGCGCCTGCTGACCTCCTCCAGACGCCAGGCAGAGAACCTGACGCCCGTCGACGTGAAGCCACGCACGCGGTACGGGCTTGGTCGGTGTGAGCACGATCTCCCATCGCCCCTGGCGCGCCGCCTCTATCGCCTCTGGCGATACGGGCACCGTCCATTCATTGCCCTGCTCGGCAAGCGCATCCCAGGCGATGCGGTTGTGCTCTCGAACGTGCTTCGTACCAGTCATTTCGACGCCAGCAGCGCCGATATCTCGTCGTAGTCGTATGTCGTAACTTCGAGCAGGTGACCCCACGGATCGTCGAAGTAGATCGAATACGCCTGTTGATGGTCGACCACCGAGTCGGCTGTGACCGGTTGTTGACGTGCGTTCGTCAACCCGAGCTCCGGAAGCCGCCGCAGGAATTCCGCAAATCCGCCGCCGGTCACGCGGAACGCGACACGGTAAAACGCGTCCTTCGAGCCGCCGGGTCCAGGTTGTCCCGTGAAGAGCGCGAGCTTGGTGCTGCCGCCGTCGCTCGAGATCATCAACGGTCCGCCCTCGACGGCCCACGGCTCGCATTCAGGCACGACCTGCAGCCCCAGCGTGCGCTCGTACCACCGGGCAGCCTCGTAGCGCTCGGGCACGAACAACTCGACGTGATCAATCTGTTGGACTTTGAACATGGCGGAATTTCTGGAGCCAACGCTGCGTCAGCGTGTCTCTCTTCGGAGAGAACTGATCGACCGCCGCCCGAACGTAAGGGCGAAATTGTCGTGTCGCGAACGCCGCATAGCCGGTCTCTCGAATCTCAGCGAGCGTCTCCTTGTAGTGGTCGAGCAGCCCGCCGGCGACGATCTCGCCGGTCCGCGCCGCGCCCGCGCGCGCCGACGCGTAGAACCAGCGCGCATTCCCGGGAAGGGAGCGGAGGGCCGATAGCGCCATCATCGAGGAGGTCTCGAAGATGGATCGATTCTGCCGCGCCGATTCGGTCTTCAACTGCGTCCACATCGCGCCAATCGTCTCGCTGGTGGGAAGGCTCCCCGGCTGAATCGCCCTCGCTTCGTTCCGAATGGCGTCCCACTCTGCCCGAAGCCCGGCCACATCGAGAGGCGGCGTGTTGATCGCGGTGGCAAGCCGCGACGACGTCCGCTCGAGCCCGTCGAGAATCTGATCGACGCTGGTGAACTGCGCGTCCTTCTCGAGCAATCCCTCCTCCTTGAGCGCGTCGGCCATTTCAGGGATGAGCTGACGGCCGGCGCCGCACACGTCGGCCAGCGCGGCCAGCACCCACACGGGTGACGCCCGAAACGCGACGATGCCTAGAACTTCGACGACGTTGCCGGCGGTGCGTCGCGCGAGAAAATTGTCCGGGAGCGCATCGCCCTTGCCGTACACGCCCTCGACGCCACCTACCTGCTCAATCGCGAAACGCAGCGTGGCATCGACGAGATTCCTGTAAAGCTGAGTGTTCCGCACCGCGTCGGGAAGCACCACCTCGCCCACCTCGCGCGCCGCACCCGCGCCGAGCCCGAGCATGGAGCGCACAAGTCGCTCGGGGAGAGAAAGAAGGTACGTCTTCACAGGCTTTTGATCTGGTTATCGATGTAGTCGAGCGCTTGTTGCAGAGCTGCTCGATGACGTTGGTCGCGCGCACGCTCGAGGTCTCCGGCGATCTTTGCGCGCGACAGCAGCAATCCCTGCCTTCGCGACTCCTGCTCCCGCTCCCCAGGTGTCTTTGTGCTTTTCGGCGAGGACTTGCGCTCCTCGGATGCCGCGATCTGATCCTCCACGGCCTTGCTTTCCCATCCGCGCGCCACGATCCGAGTTTACTCCCTCACTTTCCACTTTCTACTTTCTATTTCTGTATGACCTCCTCCGTACCCACCTGAAACTGGCGGAAGTGGCCGTAGGTGGCCGTCCCTCTGACCTCGTTCTTGGCACCGTTGCGTGTGAAGCGCATCTCGACCGGCACCGGCGTCCCGAGCCGCTCATCCATCTCGAACGATGTGGTCACGATCGAATCGGTTCCCAGAGAATTGAAGATGACCTCGGTCCGCGCAACTCGCCCGCTGGCGGCGTCGACCCAATATCTACCGCGCGCAATCACGTCCTTGTTGGTGGTGCCGCGCATCAGCGTGGGCCGCGCGGTCTCACGGAACTCGACAATCCACATATCCGGGCCGCCCTCGGTATCCCGCCCCCGCAGCGTGAATCGGAAGCGCGGACGGTAGACGCGCTGCAGAAATCCCAGCGCCAGCATCGGATTGTCGACGGTGCCCATCGGCCGGATGTTGAACTGCGCGCTCGCCGTCGCAATTTCGTGCGCCCGTTCGATGGCCGTGACAGTGTCGCGCGACTCGAGGAACAGCTTCGCGAGCCTGTTCTCCCGGTCGCGAACCGCACGCGCGTCGACCTCGAAGACGTCCCGAAAGATGAACCACTGATCGAGCCCTGCGGGCTTGACCATCAGCAGATCCGACTTGAGCGTCCGGCGTTCGGCCATCTTCGGCGCCCCGAGAAATTTGCCGCTGCCTTCAGGCGCGGCGATCAGATATTCCTGCGTGTACTGCTCTTCGGCAACCACGCGTGAGAATTTCGCGACGAGGTTCTCGACGTAGATGGACGAGCGGTCGAGCAATTGCTCGACAGTAAAGGCCTGTTGCGCGCGGCCGCCGGCAACGAGGCCGATGATGACGACCCCTACTGCTGCCGCGCTCATGTGCATCTGCATTGCTTAACGGAACACGGTAATCAGGGTCTCGCGGGCAATTGGTTGTGTGCTTCCGCCACTGGGGTTCGCCTGGACGCGAATCAGATACGTGCCGGGGTCGAGGTCGTCGAGCTTGAACTGCGCGTAGATCTGCGACGGCTCGCCGGCCCGGCCACCTGTCGAAGCGTTGGTCGACATCGAATCGTTCGCGGTAAAGACGTCGCTGCCCTGCGCGTCGATCACCCGCACGGCGACGTCAATTTGCCGCGGCTGCCGTGAGGCGTTGTTGTCGTACACCTCCGCGTACACCGCCAGCGTGTCACCGACTGGAAAACTTCGCCGGCTCGTCACGGCTCCCGGAAGTTGCTTCGACACGAGAAGATCCGGTTCTGCCGTCGGCGTCTGTTGCGCAGAGACCGACGTGAGCAGCAGGCCGCTGATCGCGAGGTCTTCGTTGCGGAAATCCGGAACGGTCAGGTCATAAAACACAGAGCCATTCTGGCCGCCTGGGAACTCGAGCGCGCCGACGCGCAGTTGATAGCGTCCCGGCGCCAGCGCAATCCGGGGGTTCAGCCGGATCCCGTGGGTCTTGACGCGGGCAAGGGTGTCGGGTTTCAGCGCCAGGTTGATCGCCTTATGAACGCCTGCCCCTGCCCGGCCCTGATCGTTGACGCTGTAGAACGACAGCTCCAACGTCCCCGGCGGCGATAACGGCAGCCGGGCGCCGTCGATCTCAATCGCGAGCGCGACAGAGGCTTCGTTGTCGCGGTTCCGGAATGGAGCCGCGTGCACCGACATAGCGAGCCCACGCTGTTGGAGCGCGCTTTCGAGAACCGTGCGCAGTTCGGGCGTGGTCGTATCGGCGTCGGGGCGGCTGGCGGCGCGCGCGCGCCTTCTTGCCTCGTCTCTTTTTCTGTCCTCCAGCGTCTGTGCCCGCGGCGTGGCATATCCCCGCCGCGCGACGACCCTCAGCCCCGGGCGCTTCGCGCGCAGCTCAATTTTGTGAAACCGGCCATTCTGCACGTCATCGGGCGGCGTATAGCCGAGGATGTAGTAGCGGCTGTTGCTGTCGACGATTCGATCGAACGCCGACGAGAGCGAGTTGGCGTTAATGGCGGCGAATCCTCCCGTTTCCTCGGCGAGCACCCGCAGGCTGTCCTGTGTTCTTTGCAGCTCGTCGGTGATGGCGACCTGCGTCGCGCCGTTCGGCATCCCTGGGCCGCTCATCTGCATGAAATCGGTGCCGGCCCCATCGAGGCCGCGCGGATCGACGGTGTAAAAGGTGACATTTGCGCGCGCTGCGGCGCTCAGCGTGTCCTGCGTCGCGCGCACCACATCACTCACACTGCGCATGCCGAACGGCTCGTTCAACTGATAGTTGACGCCTTCACTGAACATCACGACGCCTTTGCGGCGGCCGCGCACAGGCAGGAGCGCATCGGTAAGCGCACGCACCGCATCGAGAACCGTGATGACGCGCTGCGCGCGATCGAAATCTGTGAGATCGACGGTCGGCTTCGCGCTCGTGCTGAGCGTGCGCATCCGGGCGTCCTGCATGTCCGCGGCAACTTGAGGGATCTCTTCGGGTTTTAGGGGGCCGGGGTCGATCGACAGCGTCAAACGGTCTTCGTAGTATTTGGCCGCCGCTTCCATCGCGCTGGACCGGACACCGCGCCCGTTGAACTTGTCGATCGACGCCAGCAGCAGCTGCGCATCGGACGTGAAATCCTGAGAGGCGTCCACGCGTCCGCTGGTGTAGGTGACCGCGGCGATATCGCCGGCGCCGAAGTACGACTCCACGAACTCCCGCGCATGCTTCCGCACGACGGCCGTCCGGCTCGGATCGATATTCATGTCGTCGAGCACGACGACGTACATCCTGCCGCTGACCGGCTCGCGGTTCGACCGGACATCCTGCGCCACCGGACGCTCGACACCGGAAAATTCCGCCGGGATCGCCAGGGGAATATCCACGTAGGAAAACGCCGCAATCTTCTGCGGTTGCCCATCGTCGAACAGCTCGAAATCGTCGATCGTCAGTCCGACAACAAAATTTCCCTGCTCGTCGGTGACGACTGCATCGACCTCGATGAGGTTGACCTCGGCCTGGAAGGTTGACTGCGGATTCTGCGCAGGAGCGCCGGCGTGGGCACGGACCAGCATCAGGAGCGACACGGCGAAGATCGCTGGCAGACTCCGCACACTCATACGCGCGCTCCAGGTTGAGGGCTGTTCAGGTAACCGCTGCGATTGTACTCACTTCCAGGAGTCGATCACCTTTCGATGCAACGACTGCGGGCCGAACTCGAGAAGCTCGAGGTTGATGCCGCCCGGCCCGGACGCGACCGCGATCCGCGAACCGGTGCGCGGACTCAATGAGGGCGGACGGACCTGTACGCCGCGACTTTTCAACTGCTCGATTGCCGCGTCGAGGTGCTCGACTTCCAGTCCGAAATGCGGGCAGCCGGCGGGACGATCTGGTGTGGCTTGCATCACCTCGACGAACGTATTGCGGTTCACCTGGAAGTAGGTCAAATACGGAGAGCCGTCCGCCTCGCGAAAAGAAAACGCCTGACGAAAACCCATCTGCCTGCCGTAGAAGTCTGTGGCGCCGGCATAGTCGGTGACGCTTACCGCCACGTGATTGAGCCCCACGATACGCCCCTGCTGTGCGAAGACAGACTCAATCGCCAGGCCCGCAAGCACACCAGCGGCAAAAATCGAGACCGCGCGCATACGCTACCACCCCTCAGACAGTGGCTTTGCCGGATCGGCGGTGATCTGCAGGTCGGCGCAATGGTGATAGGTGTACTCGCCCGGAACGTTCAATCCGTGCTCGGCCATCCACTGAACAATCTGCAGGGTGCATTTCGCGCAGTTGATGTTCGGCAGCTCGACGTCCGTTTCATAGGTCTGCGGCGTGGCTGGACGCGTGTAGTGCGGGAAGAGGCCGTCGACCAGGACGGGCTTCTGCGGTGGGCTCTGTATGACCGCCCACACCGAACGCGGTCCCTTTTCGGTCTCCCTCGTCGTCGTGACGGGATCTGACGGCAGCTCGTTGCGCGAGTTCACCGCAAGCGCAACGCGATAGTGGCCCGGATGATAAACCGTCTCCATGACACGGATGTGGACGTTCGACCCGCCGACGGCCTTGCCGACGATATTGCTCGGCGTCCCCTTGTCTTTTGAGTCGCCGCCACAGGGCGCGGCCTTCTGCGGATCGCCGCGATCGTTCGCGACGAGCCACGAAGCCGGCTCGAGCAGTTTGAAGTGCGCGCTGGTGACCGCTGAATTGCCCGCGAGAACCGCTCCGACGACGACGCCTACCTGAATCGCGCGCATGACGCTACCTCCCAGGCCAGGGCCAAATAAAGGGTACGTGTGAAGCGCCAACAGCATACCCACAACGCCCCCTTTTACTTTCTACTTTCTACTTTCTACTTTCTACTTTCTACTTTCTACTTTCTACTTTCCACTTCTTACTTTTTACTTTCTCCTATTTAGCATCAGCATCCCGCTCCCACATCGCAAACGAATTACCCTGAGGATCGACCAGCATCGCAAACCAGCCCATCCCTGGAACAGGCGCACGCGGCTTCATCACCTTCGCGCCCAGATCCTGCGCGCGCTTGACAGCAGGATCGAGCGACTCGACGTTCACGTAGTTGATCCAGCCAGAGTCCTCAAAACCCGCCGGACGCACGATGAGACCGCCGTTGATACTGCCGGGCTGAGTCGGCATTCCCTGTGCGTCGGTATCGACGGTTTTGATGTAGTGATAGTCCATGCCGGGCATGGCTTCGATCTTCCAGTCGAACAGGGTCGAGTAGAACGTGGCGAGCTTTTCTGCGTCGCGAGCATAGATTTCAAAATGCACAACGCCGTTCGTCTTCATACGCCTCCTTCGTTTTGTCTTGTTCTCTTCCTAGGATAACGAACTCGGAGGCTGGCGTTAGGCGAATCTGTGCTCCACGACCGTTGTGCTGAATGTCCGTCCGCTGACATCGAGGTACAGCTGGCGCTCGGTGATCGACACGGACACTTTGTCGCGCCGTTGCAGCACTGCCGCAACCTCGTCGACGAAACCTGTCCCGAACTCATACACCGGAATTTCTGCGGCGCGATGGATCTGCTGCCCGTTCAGGCCGTCCAGCACCTTCGCGACGTTGCGGTGCGTGTACACAGCGGCGCGCCCTGCCAGCTTGCTGCCGCGATGGAGCCGTGACGCATCCGGCATCCCCACTTCGATCCACGCCGTGATGCGGCCCGTCATGTCGCGCACCAGCACAGCCGGATCGTCGCCGGCCGACACACCCTCGGTGAACTCGATCCCTTCGGTGTACTCGAGGCAGTACGCGAGCAACCGCGTGAGCATGAATTCGAGCGTTTCTGACGGATGGCGAGCCATTCGCAAACCGAGCGTCTGATAGACGCCGCGGTCGATGTCGGCGAGCTCGGTGTCGAAGTTGTAGACGGTGGCCGACAGCGCCATCAGAACAGGCTGCCGGCTTGGCCAAGCATCGCTCTGCGAATCAGCGGAAGCGGCAGCGGCCCGAGCTTGACGAACGTGTCGTGAAAATCCTGCAGGGAGAATCGCGCGCCCATTTTGGACTTGTAGTCTTCGCGGAGCTTCAGGATCATCAGCTTGCCCATCGTGTAGTAGCCGTAGGTCGCATCCGAGGTGCCGCGCTTGCTTTCGGTTCGCGCGACTGGTCGCGACTGGTAGCCCTCCTTGACAAAGAATTCTTCCGCCTCCGCGACCGTCATGCCTTTCGTGTGCAGGCGGATGCCGACGATGAACCGCGCGTCACGGAGCAGCGCGTCCTGCAGCTGCGCCAACCGATACCGCGGGTCGTCTGCGTGAAATCCCTCGTCGATCACCATCTGCTCGCAGTAGTGCGCCCATCCTTCGCTGTTGCTCGCAGCGCCGAGCACCTTTCGAATGTCCGATGGAAAATTGCGCGCGTACAGGAACTGCAGGTAGTGTCCCGGCCAGACTTCATGCACCGACACGTTGGTAATCAACGGGTAGTACCACTGCGCCATGAACTCACTCTTCTCCGCTGCCGTCGCCTTCGGATCCGGAAGCGTCATGTTGTAATACGCCTCGGTCGCAACCCGCTCGAACGGACCGGGAATATCCATCGACGCCGAAGTGGTCGCGCGCAAGAAGGGCGGCGTCTCCTCGACGCGAGCCGGCGCCGCCTTCGGAACAGTGACGATCCGCTTTTCTGTCATGAAGCGGCCGAGCGCATCCAGCTCGGCCTGGGTCGTCGCGAGGAGTTTCTCGGGCGCCGGATGATCGGCCTCGAGGGCTTTCTGCACATCGCGCGGCGCACGGGCCGGATCGATCTTCCGGGCGGACTCAGCAAAAGCCGCCTTGTTCCGCCGCAGATCACGCTCCGCGATTTGCAGCAGCTCGTCGAGCGGCGACTCGATCATCTCGTCGGCGGCAAGCTTCCTGCGGTATGTGTCTTCGCCAAGCGCAAAGCTGCCGTTCGATCGCGGCAGCAAATCGGTCTGAAGCCATTTCTTGTATTCGCCCAGCGCCGCAATGACGGCGCCGTTTGCCTGCTTGAACTCTGCCAGCAGCGCTTGGTCGGTGACGGTCGGAAACGCCGACGCCACGGCGGTTTCGAAGAACCCGCGGTTTCCATCCATCTGCTCGATGGCGATCTCGGTGTAGACGCGCGGTGGATTTTGAAGATTCGTCCTCGCCTCGGCCAGCGCCGCCGGCATGGCTTTCTCGCGCGCGATGAGCTGCCGAAGGCGCTCCTCGGGCGGCGCGAAATTGCGCTTGATCATGACGTAGGCGGTCCGCGTCAGGCCACTGCTGTAGGTATCGGGGTCGGTGGCCCATGGCCGCACGACGTCGAGGGTGAGCAGCTGCGAGTCGATCGCATGCAGCAGCTGCTCGCGGTCGAGTTGTCTGTCGAACGAGAGTGACGCGGCATCTATCGCCGCGACCCGCGCGCGAAATGACCGCGCCGATACGACGCTGCGATCCACCCCGTTTCGCGAGTAGTCATCGAGGCGATCGTCGTACTTGTGGACGCCGAGATACGTCGCCCATGTGGGTTG
>Ga0105340_1001375_pt1 | contig 10924 bp, 7 predicted proteins | sample EasRivMeERMLT700_FD_89676 | JGI IMG/M metagenome (GOLD analysis project Ga0105340, IMG submission 89676) | Soil microbial communities from meander-bound floodplain in the East River, Colorado, USA - East River MetaG ERMLT700 | ecosystem: Environmental > Terrestrial > Soil > Floodplain | place... | reverse complement strand
CAGCTCCGTGCGGAGCGCTACTTTTACCCCGCGGTCGATGAGCAAATCACGTTCATCGCGGGTATCAGCGAGCCCATCTCGACCACCGTCACCGACAGTTCGATCGTCCGCGGCTCCACCGCCCTCACCGAGGACAACGGCTTGCCGGATCTGGAAATGCGGCTCGCCTGGGCCGCCGGGCCCGAGCAGCAAGTCGGCTTGGAAGCGAAGCGGCCGTTCGAAGTGGGCCTCTCGACGGTGCTCGGTCAGATCCGCACGACCTTCGCCCCGCCGCTGACGCGCGTGATCGACGATGTCTTTGGCGTCGCCGCCGATTTTCGCTGGCGCGTCAATGATTACTGGGGCTTCTCCGGCGAACTGTTCCACGGCCAGACGCTGGGAACCTATGGCGGCGGCGTCTTTCAGAACGTCAACTCGGCGACCTTCACCCCCGTCCACGCGACCGGCGGCTGGGGCCAGCTCGATTATTACTTTACGCCGTGCCTGCACTCCCACTTCGGCTTCGGTGTCGATGACCCTGCCACCAGCGAGCTGGCACCGGGGCAGATCGCCATCAACCACACCGTTTTCGCCAACCTGATCTGGGACGTGAACACCACCTTCCGCGTCGCCGCCGAGCTAACCTCCCGCGAAACCGACTACATCGGTCCTGCCATCCTCTCCAACGACAGCGTCGGCCTGCACGCGCAGGTGCAGTGGAAGTTTTGAGGTGCTCACACTAACCCGACGCGCAAGCGAGGGAGTTTCGGAGAATCTCCGACTCCCTCGCTTGCGCGTCGGGTTGGTGTCTCACGCGGGCTCGAGATCGACCGTAAACAGCTCCTTGCCGGCGGCGTTGGAGAGGCTGGCGGTGAGCACTTTGGTGCGGGCGGCGATCTGGAGCGTGCCGAAAAACTGGAAGCCTTCGGCAGGCGAGCGGTTAGGCTTCATGCCCGGTGGAATGCTCAGGAACTTGAGCTGCGGACCGAACGTGGCGTCGAGCTGGCCGGGGCCGAAGGTGCCGGCGTGGGCTGGGCCGGCGACGAATTCCCAGAAGGGCTGGAACTCGGCGAACTTCGCCTGCGCCGGATTGTAGTAGTGGGCCGCTGCGTAGTGTACGTCAGCCGTGAGGAACAGCACGCCCGTGATCTTGGCAACCTTGATGAACCGCAACAGGTCGGCGATCTCCAACTCCCGCCCGAGCGGCGGTCCATCGTCGCGATTGGCCACTGCTTCAAAGTTCTGGCCGTCGGCCACTACGAGCCCCAGCGGCATGTCGCTGGCAATCACCTTCCAGGTCGCGGTCGATGCCTGGAGCCGGCGCTTGAGCCAGGCCAATTGTGACGCACCCAGAATCGCCGTTTCGGCGGAAGCCTTCGCCTGCCGATTGGCGGAGTTCGCGCCACGATAGCTCCGCATGTCCCACGCGAAAACATCGAGCAGCGGGCCACATCGGACCTGCCGATAGATCCGCTCCCGATCGCGCCAGTGATGGCGGATCGGCTGGTACTCGAGAAACGCCGCGCGAGCTCGCGCCGCCAGCATAGCTGAGCTGCGCTCGCTGTAGCGCGGGTCGGCCGCCTGGCCCGTGGGATACCAGTTGTTGTGCGTCTCGTGGTCGTCCCAGAGGACGATCTGGGCAACTTCCGCGTTGAAGCGCCGCACGTTTTCGTCAAGCAGGTTGTAGCGGTAGTTGCCGCGGAACTCTTCGAGCGTTTGGGCTACGCTGCTCTTCTCGGGCGTGGTGATGTTCCGCCACACGCTCCCGTCGTCGAGCGGCACTTCGGCGGTGATCGGCCCGTCGGCATAGATCGAATCGCCCAGATGAATGAACAGGTCCGGCTGGGCGCGGCGCATCGTTTCAAAGATTGACAGGCCCCCGCGAGCGGGATCGATGCCCCAGCCCTGGCCGCAGACGTCGCCGGTGAAAACCACGGTCAAATCGTGAGCAGCATCAGCCGCCGGCGGCATCACCAGGCTGCCGGTGGCCGGCTCGCTGAGGGTCTTAAGGTCGCCCAGATCCTGCCATTGCACGCGGTAGTAGATTCGCTCGCCCAGCGGCAGCGGGCCGAGGTCCAGCTTTGCGGTGAAGTCGGTCGTTTCCAGCGCGTCCGGTCCGCGGACCAGCGTCGCGTCAGCAAAACGCTCGCTCGTGCTCCACTCGACGAGCATCCGAGCGGGCCGGTCGGTGCGGCTCCAGATGATCGCGCGTCCCTGCGAGACGTCGCCGCTGGACACGCCCTGCAGGGTGGCCGGGCGCGCGGCTTCGCGCACGATCGCCGCCGGCGCACGTCCGGCAGCAAGAAGTCCCGCCAATCCTGCTCCGGACGCGAGCAGCTGCCGGCGTGAAACGCTCATCGCGAATCCTTTTCGAACGGATATATCACCTTCCAATCACGCTTCATATCGACGACGACCCAGCCGCGTTCTTTAGCTTCGTCCAGTGCCCGCTCGAGCTGGCCGATCGGCGACGGATGATCGTAAGCCCATTCGCGCACAGCGTCGGTGTGGTGGACGATCAGGCCGAAGCGTTTGTAGGCGGCGTCCATTCGCGGGGCCGTCGTCCAGCGAAGCATCTCGTAGTCGCCGTCGGAGTTGCCGAACGCGGCGACCGGCCGGCGGCCGATGAATTGCTCGATCCCGATCGGCTTGCCAGCTTTGTCGTCGATGAAGTTGACCTCCGGCAGCTTAAGGATCACCGGCTCACCGTCTTTCAGCTCGTATTTCAGCTTCCCGCTGCTGCCGATGACTTGCTCGGGCGGAATGCCATAGGCCTGTTCCACCCAGGGCCGCATGAAGTCAATTCCCCCGCCGGAAACGATATACGTCTTGAAGCCGTTAGCCCGCAGGTGTGCCAGCAGCTCCAGCATCGGCTGAAAAACCAGCTCGTTGTACGGCCGCTTGAACCGCGGATGCCGCGCGGTCGCCATCCACTCCTTCACGGTTGCGTGAAACTCGTCGATTGTCATGCCGGCGTGCGTCGCCATGATGATCTGCAGCAGGCCCTTCTCGCCCGTCGCCACCACGCCTTTGGTATCGCCCTTCAGGACGAGGGCAAACGGCTCCTGCTCTTTCCACTCCGGATGCTGCGGGGCCAGTGCCTTCACGCGGTCGATCGCAAACGCGAATTGAAAGTAGAATGGCTGCTCGCTCCACAGCGTGCCGTCGTTGTCGAACGTCGCGATCCGCTCAGCCGGCGGAATGAAGTCCGGACAATCCTTGTTCACCGCGCACGCGACGAAATCCAGAATCGCCCGCTTCACCGGACCCTCGTTCCACGACGGCAACGGATCGGCTGCTGCAGGTTCAGCGGCTCGTGTCGCTGGAAGGCAAAGCGCGCAAAGGCCGATGACTAGAGCGAAAAGTTGTCGTGACATAGCGATTGTCCGTTTCTACGTTAGCGACATGAAACCGAGACATAGCGACGAGCGACAACGAATCGAGCGCTCCCATGGCGACCGCGAGTGCAATTGATTTTACCTGCCGTTACCCGTTCGCGTCACATGTGGCGGCGCTGGACGACGCGCTCGGGCTGAACCTGGCCACGTGCGGGCTGCGGCACTACCATCCGCATTTCTTCAGCGGGCGGGGGCGCGCGCCGCGGGTGCGGGGCCGCCATCGACGCGTCGCCCCGCGCGCTATCCCTGCCGGTTCAGCGTGACGGCATAGAGGATAATCACGGCGCCGGCGGAGAGCAGGCTCCAGGGAGCCCATTCCGCGGGCTCCACGTCGCGCGAGACAGTGCCGAGCGGCCCGGCGGGAGGGGAGCCGAAGATCGTGGCCGGGTTCTGCTCGCTCGGGGGCGGGCCCTCGCTGCCCATGACGAATTTCTCAACGACGAGGCACTCGCCGCCGAGGATGCACATCGAGATGCCCACGGCCAGAAACAGGGCTCGCCACATGGTGAATCGCTCGCGGCCAGAATTCGAAAGGGCGATCCATCGTAATCTGCCGTCCACGCGCGGGGGGGGCGGCTGGTGAGTCCATTCCCTTCCTGAATCGGCGGGCGGTCCTGCCCGGCCTGAATCAGCCCCTGCGGGTCAGCACAAATCGCGTTCGTGGAATAATCGGTCGTTCCGCTGACTAGCGAGTTTCCACGCGCGGCGGCTGCCTGTGACGCCTGCTGCCGCGGATGAGCATTAGCGGCGTTCTGCCGCCGGTCGCCTCGCAAGCGAGCGCTCGGCGGGGCTGCGCAAATCGACAAGTTCGAAGAGAAACTTCTTGTTCGGTACGCGAACCAGTTTGTGGGTCGCGGGCAGTGCCCGCTGGAAGCTGGCGGCATAGCTGCGCGTTGCCAGAAACTTGATTCGCGGATGCTCGTGCGCGAAAGAAATCAGCTCCGCGCATTGCTCCTTGGAAAACTTGCGAAGGCCGCGATCGTCCATGTAGAAGCTCGTGCTTTCGCTCAGCGTGCCGTACAAAGCGACGGGAACTTGCAACACCCGCGCCTGCTCGCGCGCCGCCACGATCTCCGCGCGGGCTTGGATCAGCCGCGAGCGCTGGGCGGCGATCTCCGGATAGAGGTCGTTAAATCCCAGCGTCATCGCCAGCAGACCCGCCGCGCCGGCGAGCGACCAGCCCGCCGCGGTCGGTGGGATCCGGCCCGCCAGGGCGAAACCAACCAGTCCCAGAGAGAGCACGCCGACCAGGCCGCTGAGGGCCATGCTGGGCCACGCGTCGCCGCGTAGGAATAAGTCGAAGAGCGCCCCGACGAGGCCGATCAGACCGAAGCCGGCGGCCGCGTCGCGTGGGAAGTGTTGGATGAAATGTTGAAGAAACGGCGAGAACGCCGCGCGGGATCCCTTCGCCGGCAGCAGCACCCCATCCAGGAGCTTGCCGAGCAGCAGGCACAGGCTCGGGATTGCCGGCAAGATGTACGTCGGCAGCTTGCTGGTGGAGAGGGAAAAGAAGAACACGGTCCAGCCGGCGGCTAACGTCAGCAGTCCCAGCGCCGGCGAGCGCAGGCGGAGCAATTCCTCGCGACGACTCGTCAGCAGCATGGCCAGCGCCGGAAAGAGAATCGATGCCGGCAACATGCCTGCGACAAGCACCGGAATATAAAACCAGAACGGCTGCTGGTGGTCGATGCCGGTGGTGTAGCGCTGCAGGTTCTGCGTCCACAGGAAAGTCTGCGGAAACTCCGGGTGGCGGAGCGACACCAGGACGTACCACGGCAGGGCCACGACGAGCGACGTGCCAATCAGAACCAGCCAATTCCACCAGCGAATCGTCATTTCTCGACGCGACAGCCAACTGGCCGCAACCAGCGGAGGCACCACGAGGATCAGCACCACGGGCCCCTTGGCAAGGATGCCGATACCGCAGGCCAGACCGGCCGCGAGCCACCACAGGGGGCGATGGGTTTTCTCGGTCGCGCCCCCATATGCGGACAATAGGCCAATCGTCGTGCACATCGTCAGCAGGCCATCCATCAGCAGAAAACGGCCAATCAGCACGAAGCCGCCGGTCAGCAGCAGCAGGATCGCGCCCAGCCAGGCAGCTCGTTGGCCAACAGCCCGCCGCCCGAGCCAATAGGTCATGCCGACCGTGGCGAGGGCGGCGAACGCGACCGGCAGACGGGCGGCCCATTCATTCACGCCAAACAGCCCGTAGCTTGCCGAGACCAGCCAGAACAACAACGGCGGCTTGTACAGATAGGGTTCGCCGTTGCGCGTGGGGACGACATAGTCGCCAGACTGGAACATCTCGAGCGCGATCTGCGCGTTGCGGTTCTCGTCCGGCTCCAGCAGCGGGTACGAGAGATTCAGCAGCAGTACGGGGGCCGCAATCAGCAATAATGCGGGCAATCCCATCCAGGCCGGCGCGGTTTCTGGCTCTCCGTTGGCCGAAGCCGGAAACTGCCGTTCCGACCACCAGCCGCGAACCAGGGTAGGTAGTTGCAGAATTCTCGCACCGAAAGAGCGTTTGCGTTTTCTGCCGTCTCCCGGTGTGGCGTCCATGCCTGCTCCCAGCCTGATGAGTTGGGCGGGAATTAGACACCATTTCCGGGTGGCGCGGAATGTCAAATGGCAGCTAGCACGCCGGGCGAGTCACCGCCATAAGTCGCCGTCGTAAAGGCGATACGTTTTGTCACGTTGAGTGCCGAAGCGCTCCAGCGTGCCTTTGGAAAGCGGGTTGCTCGCGGCGACCCACGAACACTCCACCTCGCCGATTCCCCAGGCCAACAACTCCGGCCGCAGGCGATGGATCAGCGCGATGCCCACGCCCCAAAGTTGATATTCAGGCAGCACCAGGGCCGACACGATCCGCAGCCGCTTGATGCGCCGGCGGCCCAGCAGCAGCCGCGGCAGACCGAGCGGAAAAAGCCGACCGTCGCTCTGCCGAATGCGGGGGCCATAGTCCAGGAGGCCGAGCATCGCGCCGATCGGTTTCCCATCGACTTCGGCTAGCGCGGTGAACCGCGGCTCGATCAGCCAGCTAAGGCCGCTGGCGGCTTGCTCGATTTCGGCGTCGGAGAGCGGCACAAAACCCCAGTGGCCGCGATTGGTTGCGTTGTGGATTTGCAGGTAAATGCGGAGGTCGGATTGCCGGCGCATCGGGCGGAAGCGAATCTGCAACCGCCGCACCGCTTCCTCCGCGACCCGCACGATCTTCTCGTCGAGGTTCGCGACCATGCTCGTATGCCCCAAATACGAGTAGAGGTCTTGCGACTTCGTGAGGCCGCAAGCCTCTAGCAGCCGGCCGTAGTACGGCGGGTTGTAGGGCATGAGGAAGCCCGGCGGGGTGTTGAAGCCTTCCACCAGGCAGCCCATCTGGTAGTTGAACGACGGACTTACCGGGCCGCGAAGTCGGTGAATCTCGCGAGCCGCCAGCCACTCGCGTACCGCGTCTAACAGAGCTGCGGCGATACGCGGGTCATCCTCAGCTTCAAAAAAGCCGAAAAAGCCCAGGGCGTCCTGGTGCAGTCGGTTGTGGGCGCGATTGACGATGGCGGCGATTCGGCCAACCATCTGACCGCCCCGCAGCGCCAGAAAGGTCTGGCACTCGGCTGCCTGGTAGAACGGATGCGGCACATAGCCGACAAGCTGCTGCTCGACGCGTCGCAGCGGCGGCACCCAGAATGGATCGCTGCGGTACAGCGTCCGCGGGAATTCCAGGAACAGTCTCCGCTGGCGGGCCGTCAGGGCAGGTTGGACAACGACATCCGGCATGCGGTCCGACCTTGCCACAGGGCGCGAAAACGGAAACCATGATAGCGATTCTACCGGCTATAAACACGAACTGGCGGGCGGCATGGCAGAGGCACCGATTCTCGTAACCGGCGCAACGGGCCTGTTGGGCAACAACGTGGTGCGACTACTGCTCGAGCGCGGCCGGCGGGTGCGCGTGCTCGTGCGCGGCGGCAGCGACCCGCAACCGCTGGCAGGACTTGATCTGGAGGTTGTCCACGGGGACGTGCGCGACGCGGGCACGGTCCGCACCGCAGCGGCCGGAGTTAGCGCAATCATTCACGCGGCAGCTTGGGTCCGACTGACGCGGCGGCAGCTCGACGTCGCCCGGGAGATCAACGTCCACGGCACGTGCCATGTGGCAAACGAGGCTCGCGAGTCCGGCGTTAGGCTGATTCACGTCTCGACGATCGACGCGCTGGCCCCGGGAAGCCCCTCCCAACCCGCGAACGAAGATACGCCAGGCCAAAAACTCCTGTGCAGCTATGTACTTTCCAAGCGCGAGGCGGAGTGCGAAGTGCTGCGGCGGGTCGGCGAGGGACTTGACGCGGTGATCGTGAATCCCGGCTACTTGCTCGGACCTTGGGACTGGAAGCCGTCGTCGGGCCGGATGCTGTTGGAAGTTGCCCAGCGGTTCGCCCCGTTTGCGCCGCGGGGCGGCACCTCGATCTGCGACGTGCGCGATGTGGCCGCGGGAACGCTCGCGGCGATCGACCGCGGCCAGCCGGGACGGCGATACATCCTGGCGGGCGAGAACATGACGTATTTAGAGGCTTGGAGGCGGTTCGCCGCTCTCGGCGGTCGCCGCGGACCAATCAAGCGCTATAGCCGTCCCGTTGGTTGGCTGACCGGGATCCTGGGCGACGCGCGCGAGCGGTGGGCTTCGGGTGAATCCGTTATCAATTCGGCCACCATCGGCCTGGGCAACACCTTTCACTACTACAGCAGCGAGCGAGCGCGGGCGGAGCTGGGCTATCGCACCCGGCCTGCCGACGAGTCGATCCGCGACGCCTGGGAGTGGTTCATCACTCACGGTTACGTACGCGGCGCTGCCGCGAAAGCGCGCGGCGGCTAGGACGAATGCCGGCGCGGCCCTAGAATCGAGCTGTTGGCCCATGACGCCGCTGGAGACAGCGAATGTACCGGCGGACGATACTCCTCGATGGAACGGGACAGGTCGCGACATGAGCCGAGCCGTAACGCAGTCGCCGAGCACGCCGCTCGATGGGAAGCTGGCTGCGATCGTTCTGGAGGAAGTCCAGGCTGTCGCCCGCGAACGCGCCCGGCACCTCGACCTGGATACCAGGATTCGCGAGTTGGGCCTGGATTCACTCGAATATCTGGATGTGATCGCGCGCGTCGAGCGCACGTGCGACATTCGCATCTCGGACGCGGCGGCACTGCAGATCGAAACGTGCCGCGACCTGGCCCAGGCGGCCGCGGGGCTCGCCGCGAATCGCCCGGCTTATGGCGGCGAATTGCCCGCCGAGTCCTGGCAGCTCGACGCCACGCGCGAATTTCAGCAGCTACGGCAGTCGCTGGCAGAGGCCGAGGCCGCGGGCGAGCCCGACCCGTTCTTTGCCGTGGCCGAGGGGATCAGCGGCCCAACCATCGAATTCGGCGGCCGCGAGCTGATCAATTTCTCCGGGAACAACTATCTGGGCATGTCCGGCGATCCCGAGGTGATTGCCGCGGCCAAGGCGGCCATTGACCGCTACGGCACCAGCGTATCCGCCAGCCGGCTCGTTTCGGGAACGCGCCCGCCGCACGTCGAATTGGAACGGGAGATTGCCGATTTTCTGGGTACGGAAGACGCGATCACGTTCACCAGCGGCCAGGCGACCAACGCCACGGTCATCAGCCACTTGCTCGGTCGTGGCGACCTGATTTTGCACGACGAGCTGGCCCACAACAGCGTGCTCATGGGTGCGCGGCTCTCGGGGGCGACACGGCGCGCCTTCCCACACAACGATTGGCAGGCGGCGACTGACATGCTCGACGAGGTGCGGCACGAGTATCGCAAAGTGCTCATCGTGATCGAGGGCGTCTATAGCATGGAGGGGGACTATCCCGACGTGCCGCGGTTTATCGAGGTCAAGCAGCGGCACAAGGCGCTCTTGTATCTGGACGAGGCCCACTCGCTGGGCACGCTGGGCAAGCGCGGTCGCGGCATCGGGGAACAGTTCGGCGTTTCGGGGCACGAGATCGACATCTGGATGGGCACGCTGAGCAAGGCCCTGGGCGCGTGCGGCGGCTACGTGGCCGGCGGGCGGTCGCTCGTCCAGTATGTGAAATACACCTGTCCCGGCGTGATCTACACGGTCGGGCTCGCGCCGCCGAGCGCTGCCGCGGCGCTGACCTCCATTCGCAAGCTCCGTGCGAGCAGCGCGCAAGTCACGGCGCTGCAGGCAAACGCCAAGACCTTTCTGTCGCTCGCCCAGCAGCGCGGCCTGAACACCGGCAAGAGCGGCGGCACGCCGATCGTCCCCGTCATTCTGGGTAACTCGCTGCAGGCACTGACGGCTTCGCGGCTGATGCGCGAGCGGGGCATCAGCGTCCAGCCGATCCTGCACCCGGCCGTGCCGGAGTCGGGCGCCCGGCTGCGATTCTTTCTGAACGCATTCCATAGCGAGCAGCAGCTTTTGCAGACAGTCAGCACGTTGGCGGAAGTTCTGCGGGAAGTTGAATCTCGTGAGTCGCCCGGGGAGAATGCAGGCGAATAATCGCGGGAGGTAACCGTGGGATTTCGCGACTTAATGCAGGGCCTGGGTTTCTGGACCGATGTCTTCAAATGGTCCGAGCCGTCGATTGTGCGCGTGCGGCTGCGGGGCGATTGGTGGCTGCGGCTGGCAATGGCGCTGGGCGCGGGAGGAGCGGGAACATGCGTGCTACTGGTGCTGTTCGCGATTAACCAGCGGCCGCCGCATCCGGTGTTTGCGCTCATTGGTGGAGCGATTGCCTTTGTGATCGCGGCAGCCTTCCTGTTTCACGGCGCTTCGAGCGCGAGTGGACGCGTGCGAGTTTGCCAGGAAGGCATTCAGCGGAAGCGGAACTATGTGGGGATCGGCGCGCAAATGTTTGAAGAGGCCAACTGGCCCTACGACGCGATTCAGCAATGTGTGATCGTGCCGGGGCACGCGCTGGGCACGTCGTTCTCGGTGCTAATCGTTGGAGGAGGCGGCGAGTGGGAACTCGTCGGCATACCAAGAAAGATCGATCTGCAGCAACTGGCGAATTTCCTGAGTTCCAGGCGAATCGCCGTTTCGTCGGCGAATTTCGTTCCCGAAGAGTTCAGGCGGCCGATCAATTTGCCCGTTTCGTTGGGACTGGCGGGCATCGGATTGATGCTGCTTGTCGGCGGGCTGGGATTTTATGCAGTGAAGACCCTGGATCCGGCTGGCCCAAAGTTGGCCCAGGCCGCGCCGGCCGTGGTCGCGCCGCCGCTGCATATCGAGGTCCCGAGGGAAGGCCCGCCGCCACCGCCCGCTGCCGTCAACGCCGCCGCGCCGGCGGCGAATCCAGCGCCGCCCGCCGCCGCCGGAGTTCCGCCCGGCGGCGTTCCCACGATTCCCAATCGTCCGCGACCGAACGTGCAAGGCTTTGGAATTCCAGTTGTCCCGCCCAATCAGGCAGCCGTGGACCCAGCCCCGGTCATTGCCGATCCGCCTCTGCCCGCCGTGCCGCCGGCCAGCAGATTGGCAGTCACGGTGGGTCGCGATACTGAAGTCGCGGGCGGTCCGGGCGGCGCCCCGTTT
>Ga0105340_1001373_pt1 | contig 10928 bp, 9 predicted proteins | sample EasRivMeERMLT700_FD_89676 | JGI IMG/M metagenome (GOLD analysis project Ga0105340, IMG submission 89676) | Soil microbial communities from meander-bound floodplain in the East River, Colorado, USA - East River MetaG ERMLT700 | ecosystem: Environmental > Terrestrial > Soil > Floodplain | place... | reverse complement strand
GGCACTTCGGGACCGGCAAGCGATCGACGACGAGAAAGTCGGCCGACGGCAGCCGGGCGCCGCGGAGCAGATACTTGGTCAAATGCTTCGCGCGGGCCAGCGTCAGCGTCGTGAAGGGGGAGCCGGTGTGCGGCACGCCCGCCCAGTCGAGCAGGCCGGCCACGTACGATTCGGTTTCCGCGTGATTGAGCAAGCCTTCATAGAGATTGAACACCACATCGGGCCTGCGCTCTTTCAACTCTTGCCATAACACGGTCGGATCGGCGCCGAGTTTCAGGTCCGAAACGTGGAAGCTTGCCGCACGAAGGATTGCCGCAATTTTGTCGGCGATCTCGACAACCGAGTGCTCCGACTCCGCCTCGGGATGATCTTTCGGCAGCACCGGCTGATTGCACAGCACCAGAACGGAAGGCATGCTCATGAAACGCACCCAGGATTTCAATCAACGCGCGGTCAGGCCGTGTCGTTTCAAGGCTTCGTTGAGGATCGTGCCGACGAGGCGTTCGTAGGACCAGCCGACGAGCTTGGCGAGGATGACGAGATCGCTGTCGTCGGGATTGAGCCCGGGCAAGGGGTTCACTTCGAGGAAAAAGGGAATACCGCCGCGGACGCGAAAATCGACGCGGGCCACGTCGCGGCAGCCGAGCACTCGGAAGGCGGTCCGGGCCGACTCGGCGATTGCGTCGAGCGATTCTTGCGGCAGGGCGGGGGGCGAGCGATAGGTGACGCGCTTGCGATATTCGCGCTTGATTTCCAGGCTGTACAAGAAATGTTCCGCCGGCTCGATCGGCTCAATCTGCATCATGCCGAGGATTTCGGGCACGCCGTTACCGTACAGGCCGACCGTGACCTCTTCGCCGGCGATGTATTCTTCCATCAGAATGGGCTGCGGATGATCGCGGCGCAAGGAGGCGACGACTTCCGGAAGGTCGCGTGCCTTTTTGACGAGGCATTTATTGCGAATGCCCTTGCTGGATCCCTCCCACGCTGGCTTGACGACCAGGGGGCAACTCAACTCCAATCCCGTGTTGCCGGAAATCGGGGCGTCCGCTTCGAGACAGTAGCATCGCGGCACGGCGACGCCCGCCGTCTGCACCAGTTTCTTGGCACAATCCTTGTCGAGCGTCACGGCCATCGTGAACGGATCGGAGCCGGTGAACGGGATGCCGAGCATCTCGAGCGCCGCGGGCACGCGCGCCTCGCGCGAGCGGCTCACGCCATGCCCTTCGGCGAAGTTGAACACGAAATCCGGCTTCTCGGCGAGCACCTTTTCGAGAAACTCGCGGCCATCGCCGAGGAGCGTGACGGTATGCCCCAGTCCGCGCAAGACTCCGGAGATTGCGTCGATGGTGTGCGGACTGTCGAATTCCTCGTAAGCGTCGTCCGGCACTTCGGGGCCGTGCGGCATGGAGGATTTGAGATCAAAGGTGATGCCGATTTTCATGCGTGGGAGCCAATTCCGTTTCGCCGCGACGCCGATGGCGCGCGTGGAGATTATCCGATCCACCAAGAATGAAATATGAGTTTCGCGACAACGTGCGAGAGTCAGTCACGCGCCGACGGCAAACGGATGATCGACCCAAGGAAACGGCGTCTCGGCGGCGATCTGGTTTTCGCGCAGCGCCGCGAACAACCCAGCTGCAATCATGTCTGCGGTCGTGCCCGGATTGCGAACGTGATTGTCCGAACGTAAGAATGCATCCAATTCGAGGAATTGTTGCCGGCCTGCTTGCGTGTTCAAGCCATTCAGAATGTTGAAGATGGCCACACGAGAGATGCCGTCGTCATTGCCGAGTTTTCGACGGATCAGGTCATCACCGTTGCGAAGCAAGAGATAAAGGTGTGATGCGACGATGGCTTTTTCGACGTTGCCGTAGTCTCGAACCATGTTGATCAGGCAATCGCGAACCGTTTGCAACGCCACGGCGAAATCGGTCGCGTACTGCGCCGCGATGAGATCCCGTTCTTTGGCTAGCGCCATCACGTCGCGCAGCGGAAGTGTTGGCTCATCGGCGACGTCTTGCTCCTCGACCGTGCCGAGGCCGCCGGGTTTTGCCAGACGAATCGCGGCATAGACGTTGCGCGCATCCTTGACCGTCGTTTGCGCCAGGACGCGCGACAAGCCAGCCTGCAATGGCACTTCAAGCGGAACGGAAGCAAGCGGCGCCAGAAGAAGCACGATGCCGAGGTTTGTATTCGTGTTGACGACCCTGCGCGTCTCCTCGATCGAGCGCAAGATTGTCACGCCGAGCGGCTGATGCGGCGCCTGATCCATGACCGGCGCGATGGCGGCGGCGCTTTTGAGAAAGTCGTCCACGGTCAGATCGGGAAACTCGCGGCCCGGACAGACGTTGCCCGCCTTGCGCGCCAGCACCTCCCATTCGCAGGCGAGGCGGGCGAGGTTGCCAATACTGCACTTTGGTGCGGGCATGCGGGTCAATTCTTGCGGACAGTCAAGTTGAAGTTGCCGACGCTGTCGCCCGCGAACGATGCCACTTCAATCCGATAGGTCGCCGTGCGCACCGGTGTGAAGAAGATGCGAGCGTTCAGATTGCCGCCGCCGTCGTCATTGCGTGCGATCAGGATGTCCAGGTCGTCATAGAGATAGAGATACGCGTCAAACTCGACGCTGGTCATGTCGATTTGATATGCCTTGCCCGCCTCCAAGAGAATGGAGAACAACTTCGCCCGTCGGTTGTGACGGCGCACGGGATCGTTTACGCCGAGCGCGTTGTTGGAATGAAAAACGCCGTTGGGCTCGAAGGCCGCGGGAATGACCACAATGCCGGGCGGCACGGGCAATGGTTGTTTTTCGTCCATATCAAATTTGAAGGCGCCGTCTTTGCCGAAGCCGTCCTTGAACACGTCATCCTTCTTGAACATGTCCTTCGGACCGTCGAACACGACCTTGTCCTTGAAGCCGTCGAACTTCGGCCCATCTTTCCTGATGATCACTATGTTCTTTGGCGGCGGCGCCTTGGCCTTGGGATTGAGGATGTAGAAACCGACGCCGGCGCCGCTGCAAATGACGCACAGAAACACGCCGAGGCCGACGATGGCAAGAACGATCGCCAACGACCCTGAGCCGGATTTGGCCGGGCGTTCGACGCGCGGCTCGGTGCGCGAGCGAGTCGGCGGGGGCGGCGGCGGTTCCTCGTGCTTTTCCACAGCTTCGACGAGCTTGACGACCGGCGGCAATGGATGCGGCGCAGGCGGCATCATCGTCGGCTTTTCCGCGGGTGGCTCGTTCGCGCGTGCTTCTTCCTCTTTTCGCACGCTCTCGGCCGGCGCCACCTCGCCGGCTTGGCCGGTCGGCACGACGAACAACTGCGCGCATTTCTGACACTTCGCCGTGCGGCCCGCCAGTTCGTCCGGCAGGCGAAAGAGAGATTTGCAGTTCGGACAGTTCGTGGAGATGGACATCGCCGACCCTCAATGATTTGCAAATAAAGATCTACTCGGTCCGACGCGGCGCGGCGAGAAAATCGGCGCCGAGCCGTTCATCGCGCGGGTTCGGCGCCTCGAATCGGCCCAGCGGTTCGCCCTGCATGTTCAGTTTGACGTGTACGAGCCGATCGCCCGAGCGCACGAGCGCTTCCTGCCCGGCCGGCGATACGGCGATTTGGCGAACGGAGTTCCCAATGAGGCCGGGGAAGTCGTATTCGTTGCGTTTGTCGCCTTTCATGGTGAAAAGGGTAAGACCTTTGCTGCCGGTACTGACGAGAATCCAGTTGCTCTTGGTGTCAATTCCAACGCCTTTGGTCGGGATCGCACCCTTGAGCGTGACCACGGGCGATTTGAGGTTGTTGACCGCGTAAATGTAATGCCCGCGATCCGGATGACCGGGCGGCGCCTTGGGAAACGTGGAGCCGACAACACTGACGTAACGATCGTCCGGACTGATATTGATCGATTCTGGGAAGCCAAACGCGTCCGGCCCGGTTTCTTCCAGGATGAACGGTTGGCCGTCATAACGGTAGCGCATCAGTTTGCGGTTGTTGACGAGGAAAACAAATTTGGCGTCGGACGTCATGGTCATGGTGCGTAAATCGACCTTGGGCGAAAACGGCTGACCGATCTGGCCGGTGGCGAGATCAAGAACGCGCACGTCGCCGTTGAATGTGGCCGCGAGAGCCGTCTTGTTGCCCCGCCCCGTGGTCACGCGACTGATGCCCGGCACGGCAATTACTTTCTTGGTGTCATTGATATTGTCCGGATCGATGACCCATACTTCGCTCTTGAACTGAAGCCACGTGACCAGACCTTCCTGAGACATCGCCAGCGTATCCGTGCCTGGCGTGTTTTGGCCCAGGGGGCGCGACTTCTCGACGGCGCCGGTCGCCGCGTTGATGCGTTGCAGCACGCCGTTTTCCTTGAGAACGAAGAACGCCTTGCCGTCGGCCGCCCAGGCGGTCCCGGAGATGCCTTCGCCGAATTTGGCCGACCAGAGGCGATAGGACAGATCCTTCAAATCGACCAGCGCCGGCGGCGCGTTGGCCGGGTCCGTGCCCGGCGCAAAACGGCGCACGGTGAGCATGAACGGGCCGGTGCTGTTGCCGCCCAGCGATGTCGCGACAATGCGGTGCTGGCCGGACATGATCGGTTGAATGATGATGCGCGAGTTGAGCCCCTCGCCGCCGTCGTCGTCCCTCGCAACGACTTTGCCATTGCTGTCGAGCAGGTATAAAAATGCGTCGAAATTGGGCGCCACCAGGTCGATCTGGTATTTTTGGGTCGCGTCCATCTGGACCAGGTAAAGTTTGTGCCGCACCAATTTGGCGAATTCGAATGCTTGCATCGCGTCGAATCCGTCAATCTGAGAAGCGGACGTGTATACGCCGGCCGGATTGAACACGACCGTTGTCGCCGGCGCCGGAGGACCTTTCTTGTCCTTGATCGCGAAATCCTTCCTGTCGAAGAACGGGGCGTCTTTCCTGTCGAAAACCGGGCCGTCCGGCGGGTTGATTTTTTGATCCAGAAATCGGTCGGCCTTGAGGTCCTTCTGAATCTTGTCATTGATGGCGATGATCTCACGGCGCGTTTTCTGGGCCGCGTCGTAGATATACCAGCCGACGACGCCGATGCAGCCGACACAGCCGAGCAGCGCGCCGCCCAGGAGGATGCCGACGATCGCCAGCGTGCTGCCGCCGCCCGATTTTTTCGCGGTGCGGCGGTCGCGGGGCGATTCGTCCTCATCGTCGTCATCGTCGCGCGACGGGCGGCGTTTGCGGCTATCGGGCGCCGCGGTGACCTTCGGCGGCAACTTGGATTTTGGGTTGCTGACGATGCCGTCGTCGTCCGCGGCTTTCAAGACGGTCGGCGGCTCCTCATCAGCGCTCGGCACCGTGAACGTGCCGCCGCACTTTTGACACTTGACACTCTTGCCGGCAAGATCGTCGTTCAGCTTGAATTTGGCGGCGCAGTTTGGACAGGTGGTTGCAATGGGCATCGCCGAGGTCTCCTGGATGAACAATCGGGGGCGATCGGACGATGTTGATTCGTTCCATTGATTCTGGGCGATCGTCAGCCGAACTTGCGCACGATGAGCGTGAAGTTGCCGGTTTCCCGATCCTCAAACGACGTTGTCTCGATTCGAAAATCCCCGGTTTGCCGCGGCGTGAATCGAATGCGCGCGTGCAACGCGCCGCCGTTGTCGTCATCCTCGGCGACGATCCGGCCGGTGCCATCGAGGACGTACAAGTACGCGTCGATATCGTTGCTGACCATGTCGATCTGATAGGTTTTTCCCGCCTCCATGTGGATGCTGTATGTCTTGAAGCGTCGATTGTCTTTTATCGGGTCGCCGCGGTTCAATACGTTCTTGGACGTGAACACGCCGTCCGCGCCGAAGTTCACGGCAATGGGAGGGCCCGCCTTGGCGGGACCGAAACCCTTGCCTGAAAAGAAAACGAGGGCGCCGACGCCGGCGCACACCAGGAACAACAGAAGAGCGCCGCCGCCGAGCAGACCGAGCACCAGCATCCCGGAGCTGGACTTGCCCTTCTTGCGGCGGACTTTCTGCCGGCGCGGGGCGCCGTCGTCCTCGTCCTCGTCCTCGTCCTCGTCCTCGTCGTCCCGGCGCGAGCGCGATTTCCGCGTCGGCCGTTCGTCGTCGTCCTCGTCCTCGTCGTCCCGGCGCGAGCGCGATTTCCGCGTCGGCCGACCGTCGTCATCATCGTCATCGTCCCGGCGCGAGCGCGAAAGCTTGCGCGCCGGCCGATCATCCTCTTCTTCCTCCCGTTTCTCGACGCGCGCGGCGCTGCGTTTCGGGCTCGACGCGATGCCGTCCACCGACGGCACCACGAACCGCGCCTCGCACTTCTTGCACTTGACCGTCTTGCCGGCCAGCTCCTCCGATAGCTTGAACATGGCGTCACATTCCGGGCAGCTCGTAGAAATCGTCATGGCAATGATTCCCCGGCGTGAATGGTTTGAAGACGAGATTCCTGAAATAACAGTTTATCCCAGCCTAACGTATTTTGTGACCCTGAAAACAAAAACTTCATATACTCTTTCGCATCCGTCAAATAATCATTTGAGTTTTTGGGCAATGCCGCTCCGCGCCATAGAATAGACGACGTTTCGCCCATACCGGATTGAAGAGGCATTCATGAAGAGCACCCGTTTCATCATGCTGGGCGGCTTTCTCGGCGCCGGCAAAACGACCGCGATGGCCCGTCTCGCTCGCCATTACATGAACCAGGGCAAGAAGGTCGGCATCGTCACCAACGATCAGGCACAGGACCTCGTCGATACGCACAGCTTGCGCGAGCAGGGCTTCCCCGTCGAGGAAGTCGCCGGCGCCTGCTTCTGCTGCAAGTTCAACGATCTCCTGAGCAAGGTTGGCGCACTCGAAACCTCGCAGCGCCCCGATGTCATCCTCGCGGAACCGGTCGGCAGTTGCACCGATCTCGTCGCGACCGTCGTGCAGCCGCTCAAGGATCTGTATGGCTCGCGCTTCGGCGTTGCGCCCTATCCCGTTTTATTCAAGCCGAGCCATGGATTGAAGATCTTGCGCAACGAAAGCGGCTCCGGCTTTTCCCCGAAGGCAGCCTATATATTCAACAAGCAACTCGAAGAAGCCGACGCGATTCTGATCAATCGCATCGACGAGCTGCCGCCGGCGCAAGTGGACGAGATCACCGGCCTCGTCGCCAAGCAATTTCCGGGCGTGCCGGTGTTGCGCGTCTCCGCCAAGACCGGCGAAGGCTTTGACGCCGTGCACGAATTGCTGGAGCAAGACGGTGCTTTTGGCCGCAAGATTCTTGATATTGATTACGACATTTACGCCGAGGGGGAAGCGGAGCTGGGCTGGCTCAATAGCAACGTCCGCGTGACGGCGTCGAAGCCGTTCGCGCTCGATGCATTCCTCATGGACGTCGTGACCGGTTTGCAGAACGCTCTGAAGGGCTCGGACGCCGAGGTGGCGCATCTGAAGGCGATCGGCCTGTGGGAAGGCTTTTTCGGCGTCGCGAATCTGGTCAACTCGGACGGCCAGGCGACGTTGTCCTTGCCATCGAATTGCCAGGTCAAGGAGACGGACCTGATTGTCAACGCCCGCGTGGCGATCGACCCGGCCGTGCTGCAAGCGCATGTGGAGAAGGTCGTGAAATCGGTTTGCACGAAGTACGCCGCCACGGGGTCCGACGCGAAAACGCAAAGCTTCCGTCCGGGCCGGCCGACGCCGACGCATCGTTATGCCATGGCGAAGTAACGGATCCCCAAGCCGGGCGCAAGTGTTTTGCATTTGTCTTGAGCACCAAAGGTGCGCCAATGACAAAGCCCAGGGCAACGCCCTGGGACCGAAGCGTGAAACAAGTTAAAGCCCCGAATGGGGCGAAATTGACGTCGCGCAAATTCCGCCCCGTTGGGGCTTTGGTGATGCGTGATTGCCAATTCCCAGGGCGTTGCCCTGGGCTTTATCATTGGCGCACCTTCGGTGCTTAGCGCCAAACCTCGCGGTGTTCTGTTTCTGGCATCAATTCCGCAAGTGGATAAATCAATCCTCCCGATACTGCTGATACATCGAATGCCGTTCCGCCGCGCTGAGCTGGCGGTAGACGCGAAAACTCTGGAAAGCGAGGCTGCCGAAAATCAGCAAGGAAAACTCCGGAAACGCGAACGGATAGTACAACTCAAACGGCTTGTTGATGATCCGATACTGAACGAGGACGACCAAGAGCAAATAAAGCGTCGCCGCGGTCGCCAACAGGAAGGAACAGATGAATGCGAACTTCAACCCGCCGCGCGGCGCGACCAAGCAGCAAATTTCCTTGAAGATCATGCCGCCGTCCATGGGGATGATCGGCAGCAGATTCATGATGTTCATGAACAAGTTGATCATGAACAGAATCAACATGATCATGTTGAACATCGTGTTGACGCGCAGACCGGGGCTGATCCAGTCGATCAAGAACAAATTGCACTTGAAGTTGTCCCAAAACATGCCGCCCGCGTTCGCAATCAGCCAATCGACGCACCAGTTCCACCAGAACCCATCAATCATCGTCTGGACCGCAACAAACGCAAACCCGGCCCCCGGCCCCGCCATGATGACGAGGATGCGCTTCCACGCGGACAGCGCCTCGTAACCACCGACCGCCTGGCCGCCCAACCCCGTCAATGTGATGCTTCCCGGTTGTCCGAAGATGCGTCCCGTGACCACGTGACCCAACTCGTGCACCATCACCGCGACGAACATGCACAACACCCAGATGACCATCATGATCAACAGTTCGCGGGTGAGAAGTTGGCCGCGCTCGCCGGGGCCCATGATCGGCTGATACAAAATATACGCCCAGAGCGCGTTCATCAACCAGAACGACGGCTCGATGCAAAAACTGATGCCGAACAGGCGCCAACGAAGCATAGGTAGCCCCAATTGCCGTTTGCAATTCTACTTCAACCACTTCTCAAACCAATCGAGCGCCGCCGCCCGCTGCGATGCCGTGACCGTGTGTCCCACTTCCTCAACCATGACGCCCAACTTATCCGATGCATTGGCGTCCTTGAACGCGCGCTCGGCCGACGCGATCGCAATCTTCGCGCCGCCATACGGACAATTGCCATCTTTCGTGCCGCTCAAGATTAACAGTGGCCGGCCCGCGAACAGGCGGAGCATGCTCGGGCAATCGTAATCATCGAGGATGCCCGGCACAATCTTCGTCCACACTTCCCGGCACACTTTCTGATTGATCGCCTTCTCGCCCAGCTCCTTCGCGGCTTCCGTATGCACGAGCTTGATCGTGTTGGCCCGGCCTTGCCATTGATCATTTTCCAGGCTCCAGCGAAAGCTCTGCACACCAATTGCGGGGACGGCAACCTTGATCCGTTCATCGACCGACGCCGCAAGATACGTTTGGATGCCGCCCATGCTGAAGCCGATCATGCCGAGCCTTTTTGTGTCGATGTCGTCGCGTGTTTCGAGGTAATCGACAAGACGCCACAGGTCCCAGACCGTGTCATAATAAAACGGATGCTCCATCGGCTCGCCGGGTTTTGCCTTCCAGGCCTTCAATATTGCTTCGTTGTAAGCGCCCGAGCCTTTAGCACCTTTGGCGCGTTCGCCGTGATAGCGGGCGTCGATGGCGATGCCGATGATGTTGCGCTTGGCCAGATCGTTGATGAAACTCTGGACCGTGGCAGCGTTGTATGAGCCGCCGGTGCCATGCAGGACGATGACGGCGGGAAGCTTGCCCTTGGCGTTGGCGGGAATTTTGATGTAGGTCGGTACGCGTTCAATTGTGCCGTCGGCTTTTTTCTCGGAAGCGAACGCGAGAAAAACCTCGGTTTGTCCGTCATTGGACCCTTTGGCCGTGGAGTTTTTGACGTTGAATGGAATCTTCGGGCGGTCGAGCAGTTTCTTGAACGAGGTCTTGACCTGTTCCGTGCTCGCGTATTTCGGGATATCCTGAGCGCAGACGAACGTCGGCGCGACGATCAGCCAGGTGATCAAGAATAATCGGCGCATAATGGATCTCCGAGAATTCGTTTAGCGCCCGCGCGGCGCCGCGCGGGCGCTAAACGAATAAAGGGTCTAATCGTTGTGCAACGTTCGGAGTCTTGGCGACAAGCGCAGCATCCACTGCACCCGTTCGAATTCGTTGAACCAATCCTGCGTCACCTGAGCGAGCAGTGGATCCTTGGCCGTGTTGATGCCGGTCGGACATGACGCGCCGGCTTTCTCTTGCATCATCGCGCGATACTTGCTCAAGGTGCGTTCGCCGTAACGCGCTACTTCAAAGCCGTCCTCGGTGAAGAAGACGGCGACCGGCACGCGATTGCCGCCGCAAATCTGCAGCTCCTTCTGAACGTCGGCGTGTTCGTCGCGGTCGAGGTAGCGCACCTGGATGACCGGGGCGGCCGCCGCGAAATGCTCGAAGATCGGGCATTGATTGATGCAGTCGCCGCACCACGCGCCGGCCAGGCACAGGACCGGCATCGTGCGCTTGAATGATTTCAAGATCGTCTGCTGCGCTTCCGTCAACGCGACCTGGGCGTGAAGTTGCTTCCAGCGTTCCTTATGCTGATCGGTGCCGTAGCGATTGAGGAAGTCAATGTAAGGTAGGCCGAGCTTGTATTTTTCGTGGAGATTCATGGGGAGGCTCCTTATGATCAGGACATTGTAAAATGTAACTGAGGCTTTGCACACTCGTTTTATGGACTGCGCATGCACCTGTCGGTCACCTGTCCGCAATGTTTGAGCAAGTATCAACTCGATCCGAGCATGCGCGGCAAACGGATGCGCTGCCCCAATACGCTTTGCCGCGCCGTGTTCGAGGTGCGCGACGATCACGATCCGCCGCCGGCGGTGAAGGAAACGCCAGCGCCGCCAAGCGACTTTCCCGGCGACGATGAAACGCCGCCAGCGCCGGAGCCGAAGGTCGCGCCGGAGGCATGGCAACCCGAAGCGCCGGTCTCGGCGAAGG
>Ga0105340_1001372_pt1 | contig 10931 bp, 2 predicted proteins | sample EasRivMeERMLT700_FD_89676 | JGI IMG/M metagenome (GOLD analysis project Ga0105340, IMG submission 89676) | Soil microbial communities from meander-bound floodplain in the East River, Colorado, USA - East River MetaG ERMLT700 | ecosystem: Environmental > Terrestrial > Soil > Floodplain | place... | reverse complement strand
CGTGATCCGATTCGATCTTGCACTTGGGAAGCGCCCCGGCGAGTTTCTTGACTTCGGCGACAGTAACTTTCGTTTGCTTCAGGTTCAACATTTGCAACTTGCTTAGTCCCTTGAGGTGCACCAGTCCGGCATCGGTCACCCGCGTGCTGTTCAGGTAAAGCTGGGTCAAGTTCGTCAGGTCTTTGAGATGCACGAGCCCATCGTCGTTGACGATGGTGCGGTCCAGATTCACGCTCTCGAGCTTCTGGCAAGCCCTGAAGTGGGCCAGTTCCGCCGGCTGCATCCCCGTAGCTTGGAGATTCAACACCTTGAGGTCCTTGCAATCCTTGAACGGCTCCAAGCTCGCGTTGGTCAAGGCGGTGGCGCGCAAATCCAGTTGAGTCAGCTTCTTGCACTCCTTGAAGTGAGCCAGGCCCACGCTGGATATCTTGAGATCGTACAGGGACAGGATGCTGAGTTCCTTGCAATCCTTGAAGTGGGCCAGCCCGGCGTCGGTCAATCCCGAAGAGCCAGTCAGGGCAAGAGACGTGAGTTTCGTGCAGTCCTTGAAATTGGCCATACCGGCGTCGCTGACATGCGTGAAACCCAGATTGAGCAGCGTAAGGTTCTTGCAACCCTTGAAGTTAGCCATGTCGTCGTCGGTCACCTTCTTGCCGTTTGGCAACATTACGCCGGTGAGTTCGAACGGCCGGGAAGGCAGGTCGGCAAGCGCTGTGATGTGGCGTGGCAGTTCGTTGACTTGAATGGCCCCGCCGATCGACAGCACGAATTCGGCGGCGCGGCGGTCGGGCGCGGCGATAACAGTCGGCTCGATGAATCCGCCGTCCCATTCGATCTTGCACTGCGGCAGGGCGGCCGCGAGTTTCTTGACGCCGGCGGCCGTCACTTTGGTCTTTTTCAAGTTGAGCCTCATCAGCCCATTCAAGCGGTTGAGATGTTCCAAGCCGGAGTCAGTAACTTGCGTACCTTGCAAGCCAAGCAAACGCAATGTAGAACAGCTCTTGAGCTTCTCTAACCCGTCGTCGGTAATCGGCGACAAATCGAGGTAAAGCGTTGTTAATTGCGACATTCCGTTGAGATAGACCAGACCGGAACCGCCGATTTTCGTACCGTTGAGGTTCAGACTCTGCAGTTTCTTCAGCACCTGGAGATGCTGAAGGCTCTCATCCGTCACCGGCGTCCCTTCCAGGCTGAGGAGCTCCAGGTTCGTCAAACTCCTTAGGTGGCTCAACGCCGCGTCGGTAATGCCCAGGTCTATCAGGTTCAGGTGCTCCAGCTTGGGAAAGCTTGTGAGGTGCGCAAGTCCCGCGTCGTTGATCTTCGTTCTTCCCAGATGAAGGCGGCGAAGTTCCTTGAGGGTGGTCAGGCGTTCAAAACCAGCGTTGGTGATTTGCGTGCCGTTGATGTGCAGTATCTCGAGGTCCTTCGACCCGAGCAGGTATTCGACGCAGGCGTCGGTCAAGTTCTTGGTGCCAAAAAAGTGGCCGACGGTCACGTTCTTGAGGTTCCTTAACTCCTTGAGCGGGGCGAGGTCGGCATCGTGAATGCCGGTGCCAGCCAAATTGACGAGCAGGATCTGGAAAGGCCGGTCGGGAAGTTTCCCATCCTTCGCGATGCTGGTTGTGACTCCACCAACCTCAATCTGCACGTGCCCGCCAGCGTGCAGCACCCATTCGGCGGCGCGGCGGTCGGGGTCGGCCGTTGCCGTTGGCACGATCACTCCGCCGTTCCACTCGATCTTGCAACTCGGCAGTTTGGCGGCGAGCTTCTTGGCGCCGGCGTCGGTCACCTCGGTTTTCTGCATCCGCACATGATTGAGCTTCGGCCAGCCGCCGATTACGTCGATGCTCGCGTCGCCAATCTGCGTTTCCATCAATGTCACCGACTCAAGGTTTTTGAGTTCCTTGAGGTGGATCAGCCCCGCGTCGGACACGCCGGTTTGGGTAAGATTCAAGAACTTCAGGTTCTTGGTTGCCTTGAGATGTGCCAGCCCCGCGTCCGTGACCTTGGTGCCGCGAAGGTCCAGGAGCCTGAGCAGCTTGCACTCAGCGACGTGCGCCAGGCCCGCGTTACCCACGCTCGTGCCTGTCAGCCCCAGGTCGGTCAGGTTCTTGAACGCTTTAATGTGGACCATGCCCGTATCACTCACCTGGGTGTAATTGAGGTTGAGGCTCGAAAGGTCCTTGTTGCCTTTGAGCTTGAGCAGGTCCGCGTCCGTCACGGGGATGAAGCCCAAGTTCAATCCGGTGAGACTGGTGAAATCCTTGAGGTGGTCCAATCCTGCTTTGCCGAGCTTGGTGCCGCCGAGATTCAGCGAAGTCAGTTTCTTGAGTTGCTTGAGTTGGTGCAACTCCGTGCCGGTCACCGCCGTGCCGTCCAGGCTCAGCCCGACCAGGTTTTTGAGTTCCTTGAGATGGACCAGCCCCGCGTCCGACACCGACGTGGCGGCCAAGCCCAGGTTCGTGACGCTCTGGCATTCCTTGAGGTGCGCCAGGCCCGCGTCCGTTATCGGCGTGCGCGTCAGTTCCAACCACGTGATGTTCTTGCAGCCCTTGACCTGTGCCAGTCCGGAATCGGTCGCTTGAGGGTTGCCATCCAGGTTTACCAGGACCAGCATGAAGTCCCCGGCCGGCAACTCAGCCGCCTTGGTGATATTTCGTTCCTGATTCGCTTGCCGAATGCGAATGTGGCCGCCGACCGACAGCACCCACTCCGCGGCGCGGCGGTCGGGGTCGGTGGTCGGTCCGAAGGTGCCGTGGTCGGATACGATCTTGCACTTAGGCAGTGCAGCGGCGAGTTTCTTGACTGCGGCCTCGCTCACCTTGGCGCCCTGCACTTGAAGGGACTGCAGGTTCTTGAGTTCGTCCAGAGTTTTCAGGCCCGCATCGCCAATCTGGGTCAAGGAGAGATCGAGGCTGATCAGGCTCTGGCGATCCTTCAAATGGATCATCCCCACGTCGCTCACCTGCGTGTTGTGCAGAGACAACTCCTTCAAGTACGCGAAGTTCTTCAGAGAAGCCAGGCCGGCATCGCCTACCTTCGTACTGTCCAGGGCGAGAATAGTCAGGTTCTTGCAACCCGTCAGGTGCCGCAGTCCGGCATTGGTAACCGGTGACCGGCCCAGGTAAAGGTGCCGCAAGTGCGCCAAATCCTTTAGATTGACGAGGTCCGTCTCGCTCACATCCGAATTTCCGTTGAGCGACACCAGGAATACCTGGATCGCTTCAGCCGGAAGGTCCTTCGCCGTGGCGATGTTGCCGCCCTTGACGAGCTGAATCTTGCCGCCGATCGACAGCACCCACTCGGCGGCGCGGCGGTCGGGATCGGCCGCGACGATCGTTGCTACCGCCATCGGCGCCGAATGCACCACACGGAACCCGGTGGTCTCGTAACGGCTGCCCGGCTTTTGGCCCTGGCGGAACGCCGACCGGCTGTACTGGGTAAGGTAATTCCAGGAGCCGCCACGCACCAGGCGATCGCTTCCCGAACTGGGCCCGCGCGGATCCTGCACGGCGCTCGCGGGATAATCGCCCAGCCAATCGTAGCAATACTCGAAGACATTGCCGTGCATATCGAAGAGGCCAAACGCGTTCGGCTTTCTCTCGCCGACCCCATGGGGCCGACCGCTGTCGTACCCGAACCAGCCGTACTGCTTGTTCGTCGCAAAGGTAAACTCGAACGAATAAGGCGATTGCGTGCCGGCCCGGCAGGCGTGTTCCCATTCCGCTTCGGTGGGCAACCGGTAACCGGCGCCGCCCAGTTCCTTCACATCGGCCGTGGAAATGGCGCCGTCCTTGCCGCGAACCGCAAAGCTCAGCTCGTAATACGGCTGCTTGCCTTCCTTCAGGCTGAGCTTGTTGCAAAACTCGATGGCGTCGTACCAGCTCACCATCTCGACCGGCAGCTTGCCCGTGTCCAGCCCGGTCGCCTCTTTGGCCTTGAGACCCTTAGCGGAAAAGGCGCTCGGGTTGCGGCCCATGATCTTGTCGAATTGCTCCTGCGTGACTTCGTGGGCGGCGATGACGTAAGGACGCGTCAGTTCCACCGCGTGCTGCGGTTTCTCGGCTGGCTTTCCCTGGTAATCGCCGTTCACCGCTTGTTTGTCGTTCTCCGGTGAACCCATGAGAAACTTGCCCGGCGGTATCAGCATCATCTTCATGCCGAGGCTGTTGTCCTCGACGACCTTGCGGCCCAAGTGTTTGGCCCACGATTCCTGGTACGCTTTGGCCTGCTTTTCATCGAACGGTGCGGCGGCGAACGAAGGCGGCGTTGATGAACCGATCCGAACGCGGGCAACGCGCAGGCCGCGATCCTGGAATAGGTTTGATGGTTGCCACCCGGCGGACTGAGCTGCGCGGCAGCCCTCGGAAGAATCGCGCCAGCTCCCGCCTCGGACTGCCCGTCGCAAGCCTGGGCTCTCGGCCTGCGGTTTTCCCGCAAATGTGTCGTCGCACCACTCCCAAACATTGCCATGCATGTCGTAAAGGCCCAGCCGATTGGCCGGATACGAGCCCACCTTGCCAGGCCGTTGTAATCCCGTATCGGCAAAATTCGCTTTGTCCGGAAGGAGAGTGTTCGTCGGCCGGTCGAGGTCGAAGTCGAATCCATAATCTTCCTTATTCGGCATTGGCCCGCCCCGGCAGGCATACTCCCACTCGGCCTCCGTCGGCAGCCGGTAAACCCAGCCCTTCTCTTTCAGATTCTCATTCAGTCGGGCGACGAACTCTTGGCAGTCATCCCAGGACACGCTTTCCACTGGAAACCGCTTCAGATCAGCATCCGCTATGTCCTTGAATGCAGCTTTGCTGAAAAGGCGCGAGAAGTGGCTGGGGTTCTTCCCCATCATCTTCTGCCACTCCTCCTGCGTGACCTCGTAGACGCCCAGGTAGAAGTCGTCCTTGAACTCGACCTCCTTGTCGCCGACCTTGCCACCGCCGCCGCCGAGCCAGGCTTTGCCCTTGGGGACGAGGGCGAACTCCATGCCGAGGGAGTTCTTGTAGCGATTCGGATCAATGTGCACGCGCGCAACACGCAGGCCGAGGCCGGCATCGCGTTGCTCGGGTCGTTGCGCAAAAGCGGAAGCCGCCCGGTGGTTGCCGGTCGCGGAGACATCGCCCCAGCTACCGCCGCAGGCCAGCCGTTTCAGCGGCGCCTTGGGAGCGATCGGGTCCGGCGGCGCCTCGTCCGCACACCACTCCCACACGTTGCCATGCAGGTCATAGAGTCCCAGCGCATTGGGCTGGTAGGACCCCACTTTGCAGGTTCGCTCGAGCGAATCTTTGTAACGAAAATTCGCCTGCCCCGGCATTAACTCCAGCCCGGGCTCCTTCAAATAGTAATCGAACTTGCTTTGCAGCTTGTTCCCTTGCGGCCCTCCGCGACAGGCGTACTCCCATTCCGCCGAGGTGGGCAAGCGATAGGTCCACGCCGGGTCCGTGATGCGTTCATTCAATTTGGCCAGGAAGATTTGCGCATCGTCCCAGGAGATGCTCTCCACCGGAAAGCGCCGTTGATCTTTCTTGAGGAATCCACCCACCGCCTTGAAGATGCTGGGATTGTTGCCCATCACATTTTCCCACTCCTCTTGCGTGACCTCATAGACGCCCAGGTAGAAGTCGTCCTTGAACTCGACCTCTTTATCCCCGGGTTCGCCGCCGCCGCCGCCGAGCCAGGCTTTGCCCTTGGGGACGAGGGCGAACTTCATGCCAAGGGTGTTGGTGAACCGATTCGGCTGGATCAGGCCGCCATCCCAACTGATATTGCATTGGGGCAACGCCTTGTTGAACAAAGCGATGCCGGCTTGTGAGACCGACGTTTTGTCAAGGACCAGATGCTCCAGGTCCTTGCAGTCCATGAAGGGGGCCAAACCCTTATCACTCACCTTGGTGTTCTTCAGATTGAGGAGGGTCAGGTTCTTGCAATCTTTGAAATAGCCCAACTCCGTGTCATTTGCCAACGAACCATCCAGGTCCAGGTGCGTGAGGTCCTTGCAATCCTTGAAGTACACCAATTCCGCTGGATTCACTCCGGTATCTGCCAAATCCAGTTTCGTGAGCTTCTGGCAGCCCTGGAATTGCGCCAGCCCGATGTTGGTAAGTGGCGAGGACCGTAGTTGAAGCAATGTCAGGTTCTTGCTGCAGTGCTTAAGTTGAGCCAAACCCGCAGTAGATAGCTTGACGCCATGAAGCGACAGGATGGTCAGATCCTTGCAATCTTTGAAGTGGGCCAAGCCGGCATCGGTCGCTCCGGCGAGATAAAGGGCCGTAAGCTTCTTGCAATCTTTGAAGTGGGCCAGCCCGGCGTCGCTGAGGTTGTGTACGTAGCCTAGATGCAGCAGCGTCAGGTTCTTGCAATCCTTGAAGTTGGCCAGACCCGCGTCGGTCACTTTCTGGTTATGCTGCAGAATCACGCCCGTGAGTTCAAATGCTCCCGACGGCAGCTCGCGGGTGTTTCGCTCATTGCCGTTTTCCGTGACGTTGATGCTGGTGTGGGGGCCGGCGATCGACAACACGTACTCGGCGGCGCGGCGGTCGGCGTCGGCGGCCGGCCCAAACGTGCCGTGGTCCGACTCGATCTTGCACAGGGGAAGGGCGGCCAAGAGCTTCTTCACCGCGGCCTCGGTGACCTTCGTTTTTGTGACGTTTACGGCACCGAGCTTCGCCAAGGCGGACAGGCGTTCCAAACCCGCATCGCTCACCTGGGTACCGGCCAGAATAAGGATGGTGAGGCTCTTGCAATCCTTGAGGTGTGCCAGCCCCGCATCGCCCACCTGGGTAGCGTGCAAATCAGCGTATGTGAGGTTTTTGTAATCCTTGAAGTAGGCCAGCCCCGCATCGCTCACGTTGGTATGGTGCAGAACAAGCTTCGTGACGTTTTTGCAATCCTTGAAGTGGGCCAGCCCCGCATCGCCCACCTGGGTACTGTTCAGGTGAAGGTACGTGAAGTTCTTGCAATCCTTGAAGTGAGCCAACCCCGCATCGCTCACCGGTGAATCGTTCAGATGAAGCTCCGAAAGGTTCTTGCAATCCTTGAAGTGGACCAGTCCCGCATCACTCACCTTGGTACCGGCCAGATCAAGGGACGTGAGCTTCTTGCAATCCTGGAAGTGGGCCAGCCCCGCATCGCCCACCGGTGTAGACCTCAGAATAAGCTCCGTAAGGTTCTTGCAATCCTTGAAGTGGACCAGTCCCGCATCGCTCACCTTGGTACCGGCCAGATCAAGGGACGTTAGGTTCTTGCAATCCTTGAAGTTGGCCAACCCCGCATCGCTCACCTTCGAGTTGCGTATCACATTCACGACCGTGAGCTCGAACAGTCCCTTGGGCAAAGCGGCGGCGGCCCCAAGCTGCCGTTCCTGATCATTCTCCTTGATGCTGATGGTGCCGCCGATCAACAGCACCCACTCGGCGGCGCGGCGGTCGGGGTCAAGCGACATCGCAGCAATGGCTTTGCCGTCTTGCTTCACCTCGATTTTTTCACCGGGATGCCACGTGATCTTCAACACCGTTTTGCCTCGCTTGGGAAGTTCGAACGATGCCGTGTTGAATGTGAAGTCCTTGCCGCGCGTGATGGTGAGATTCCGTTTGCCGGGCTTGAGGGTGATCGGCTCTTTGTCGGCATTCGTAATCGTCGCGGTATGGCCATCAATGGTGAGCTTGATCTCGGGGTCGTCGATTTCGATGCGCACCACGCCGTCCGGTGTTTGAATGTAGTACACGGCGCCGCTCGCAAGGACCGCGAGGAACGCCGCAGCCGCAGCGACTGCGGGCCACCATCGACGCGGTTTTGCGGGTTCGGGTCGAGCCAATTCTTGCGCGATGCGATCCAATTCTTCAACGACGACCTGTGCCGATGCGGGCCGGTCCGACGCTTCCTTGGCCAATAGATTCACGATCAAATCGGATAGCGTCTTCGGCAAGCGCGGCTCAACGACTCGCGGCGGGCGCGGCGTCTCGGTGGCCACGGACAGGAGCGTACTTACGACATCGGTCCCGTGAAACGGCGCCTCGCCGGTGGCCATGCGGTAGAGGACGCAGCCGAGGCTGAACAGATCGCAGCGGTGGTCGATTTCTTTGCCCTTGCCCTGTTCGGGCGCCATGTACGCCGGGGTGCCGACGATCGCCCCTTGCTGTGTGAGTTGTGCTTTTTCGCCGGCGGCGCGGGCAAGGCCGAAATCGAGGATCTTGATGCGATTGGTTTCGGATTCAAGCCAGATGTTGGCCGGCTTGATGTCGCGATGGATCATGCCGCGCTTGTGCGCGGCTGCCAGCGCCACGGCAATCTGGCGACCGATGCGCACGACTTCGGCAGCGGGCAGTTTGCCTTCGCGGTGAAGCCGCGCATCGAGCGGTTCTCCGTCGAGCAGTTCCATCGCCAGAAAGAGGACGCCGCGATCCTCGCCGACCTGATAAATGGAAACGATGTGATCGTGCTTGATCGCCGCCGCCGCGCGGGCCTCGCGCAAGAACCGCTCGCGGGCGGTCTCGCTGGCGACAAATCCCGGCAGCATCGCCTTGAGCGCCACTTGCCGGGCCAGTTGCGGATCCTCGGCGCGAAAGACGACGCCCATGCCGCCTGTCCCAAGCACGTCAAGGATGCGATACGGACCGAGCCGGCCGATTTCGTCCGGAGCTTGCGGCGCGGCGAGGAAATCGTACTTCGGCTTCGGCGCCGCCGGCGTCAATGGCGGCTGATCGATCGTAACTTCCCCCTTGACGCCGGCCGGACGCAACTTGCTCAGCCGTTCCACCAACTGCGCGATCGCCTTGTTGGGCGTTTCCTCATCGAGCGTGTCGGCCTGTCGAAGCATGCCGACCAGCGTGTCCGGCTCGGGAAGGGTCTTGACCTTCTGGACGCAAGCGTCGCAGTTTTCCAGGTGAGAAAGAATCGATTCCTTCTCGTTGTCCGGCAGTTGGCCGCAGACGAGTTGTTGATACCGATTCAGATTCGGGCAGGCGTTATCTGTATTGGTGTTGGGCATTTTGAACCTCTGTACACGACCAGTCGACAGCAATTTCAATGGCGCGCGGCTGCCGTCACCAACCATACAACTCACGTATGTGCGTTCTTACGAGAAAATCGGCAAATTAATCCAGCATCCCGCGAAGCTCTTGCCGCAGGCGATCCAGCACGCGAAACTTGGCGGCGTAAACGGCGCCGACCGTTAACCCCAGCTCCGCGGCCACATCCCCGGCCGAGCGCCCGGCGACAACCACTTCCCAGCAGGCTTTCCACGTCTTTTCCTCAAAATCTGCCCGCATGATGGCCAGCGCCTGGCCGACAAGGTGTCGATGGTATTCCGCCTCCCAGAACGCCTCCACATCGTCCGGCAACGCGAGCCGGTTCACCGCGTCGCCTGGCTCACGCGGCATCTTTTCATTCCATTGCTTGCGCCTATTGCGCCACTTGTTGATCGTGACCGTGCGCAACCAGCGCCGAAAGCTCTTGTGCTGATCGTAGGTAAACGTCGGCAACACCTGGATCAGGGTCGCGAACACCTCCTGGACCAGGTCAACGGCATCCTGATCTTGCAAGCCGACACGGCGGCCCCATGAGTAAATCAGCGGTGTATAGAGTGCGACAAAATGCGCCCAGGCATCAGCGTCGAACGAATTGCGGAGTCGATCAAGCAAGCTGGCAGGAGTCTTGGTCATTCGCAGTTTTTTACGCGGGCTTGCGTCCCGCCGACCTCGCGATCAATCGCAGGCATCCCAAGTTGTTGGTCGATTCCATTCTATGTTTTCCGCGGTTTGCGAACAACTTTTGCCGGCTCCAGCGGCGACGGTTTGTGGGCGATGAGCCAGCCGAGGAGGATGCCGCCAAGGAGGCCGGCGAACATCGCGAGCCAGAACAACAGCCGCGTGTCCACGGTTTCCAGGCCGTGGTCGCGGTGCACATGCATCATTGCGAACACGGCGCCAAAGACGCCACTCAAGGTAGCGAGCGGAAAGAACGTCGCGGCCAACAGATTCAGGCGATGCGCGGCGACGGCCATATCGAAGGTGCGCTCCGATTGTTTCTCGGCCTGGTGCGCGACCGTGAACTCCAGGCCGTTCTTGGCGTCGCCGTGAAGGAGTTCGAGGGTTCGCTCGATCTCGCCGGCCTGGTCGCGCAGGTTGATCAAGTCGCGATCGTCCGGGGCCAGGTCGCGGGCGGCTTGCAGCACCGCATGAAGGTGATGCATTGTGCGATGCAAGGGGGCGAGCGCACGCACGAGCTGATAATAATCCGCGGCGCTGTCGGCTTCGAGGCATTGCTTTTCGAGCGCATCGGCGCGCTCTGCGAATTCTGCGACGTGGCGCTTCAAGGCTTGCACGCCGTCGCCGAGCGGTTTGGAGCGCCAGGCGCCGTCAGCGTCGCGCCAGAAGAGACGGCCGGTGCGCCGCACCGCCTCCGCGGACGGCGGCTCATGGAGCACCAGGAGCAATTGCCCCTCGGCACTCATGACGCGTTGCCGGCCCACATCGTCGCCGAGCCGTTTACCGAAGCCGGCGGGGATGGTCCAGTCGTGCGGAATGAAGATGCGCATCGTCGGCTCCGGTGCGTGAAGTCGAACGGGGGGTGCGCTGGTTGTTCGTCGGGACGCGGAGGGGCTTTGATGTGGTTGAGCGACTTCATCAAATCTGCATGGAAAGGAATCGGCGAGCCGAGCCCCGTAAGGGGCCGGTTGAGTCGACATGAACTCAACCGGCCCCTTACGGGGCTCGGCTCGCCAGTCAAACGCATCACTTTCGCTTCGCCGCCATGAGCGCCTCGCGGCCCACCTGGGCCATGTAGCGCAAGACTTCTTCGGAGGTGGCGAAGCCGTCGTTGTTCGTATCGAGGATGGGGAAGTCATCGATGGATTTGCCCGCGGCGCGCCATTCGTACAGCGCGATCTGGCCGTCCTTGTCGGTGTCGAGCATCTTGAACCAATCGGGCAAGCCATTGGG
>Ga0105340_1001369_pt1 | contig 10945 bp, 7 predicted proteins | sample EasRivMeERMLT700_FD_89676 | JGI IMG/M metagenome (GOLD analysis project Ga0105340, IMG submission 89676) | Soil microbial communities from meander-bound floodplain in the East River, Colorado, USA - East River MetaG ERMLT700 | ecosystem: Environmental > Terrestrial > Soil > Floodplain | place... | reverse complement strand
GGTTGAACACAATTGGTGTGACGGGCGTCGTGCTGAAGTATCGCGTGCCGCGGCGGGCGGGTCAGCCGGAGCCGCGGCCGGCGCCGGGTCCGTTGCTGGATGCGCAACGGGCGGTCAGCCTGGTGCGAAGTCGGGCCGCGGAGTGGATGATCGATTCGAATCGAATTGGCATCATTGGCTTCTCAGCGGGCGGACACCTGGCCATCGCGACGGCGACGCAATTCGACCAGCGCGGTTACGAGCCGCTCGATGAAATCGACAGGATCAGTTGCCGGCCGGATTTCGCGGGAGCGATTTATCCGGGCTACTTCATTGAACAGCAGCCCGCGGGTGTGGAGATCAACAAGGACACACTCGCCCCATACATGCGAATTCCGAAGGAGACGCCGCCGATCTTTTTGGTGCATGCGAGCGACGATAAGGTTGCGGGCTCTGAGAACAGCGCGGTGATGTACCTGGCGCTGAAGCGGGCGGGCGTGCCCGCCGAGTTGCATGTTTATGCGCAGGGTGGCCATGGATTCGGTGTCCGCAAGAGCGCGCTGCCGTGTTCCAACTGGACCGACCGATTTACTTCGTGGCTGCGAAGCCAGGGGATGCTCGGGACTAACGCGCAGGCAAAATGAATTCGCTGTCCTTTCCCGGATTTTCACGAAGGGGGCGATGCTATCAGGCGCTGGTTCTGAGTTTTTTTGTTGTGAGTCTGTTTGCCGCGGAGCAAGACCCGCGCATGGTGCCGCCCGCCAACGCCATCACCGGCAAACTCTCCAGCGTCCCGCCGAATTCCGTGCGCGATGCGGCGAAAACATTTCGCGTGCTCGACGGGTTTCGCATGGACCTCCTCGCCGCCGAACCGATGGTCGCGAGCCCGGTGGCGATGGCTTATGACGAAAATGGGCGCGCTTATGTCTGCGAGATGCGCGACTATCCTTACACCGACAAGGCGCACCACCAGCGCAACCAGGAAAATCCGACCGACGCCGCCATTGGCACCCTGCGCCTGCTCGAAGACACCGACGGCGACGGGGTGTTCGACAAGTCCACGCTGTTCGCCGATGGCCTCTCGTGGCCCACGGGCGTCGCGTGCTGGAAGGGTGGCGTGTTCGTCGCGGCCACGCCGGACATTTGGTATTTCAAGGACACGGATGGCGACGGCAAGGCCGACATCCGTCGCAAAGTTTTCACCGGCTTCCGCAAGTTCAATGTGCAGTCCGTGATGAACAATTTGGTGTGGGGCCTCGACAATCACATCCACGGCGCGGGCAGCAGCAATGGCGGACAGATTCGTCCCGCCGCCAAACCTGACGCGAAGCCGTGGGTGATGTCGCGAAACGATTTCCGGTTCGATCCCGTGACGGAGGAATTCGAGTTGCTCTCCGGCGGCGCGCGTTTCGGCGGCACGTTCGATGACTGGGGCCATCGCTTTCTTTGCGATATTCGCAATCCTGCGCAGCACGTCGTGCTGCCTCAGCGTTATCTTGCGCGCAATCCGTATTTGGCGGCCGGCAGCGTGCTCAACGATATGGCGGAGTCGGGCGATCAACTGCCCGTCCATCGGATTTCGCCGCCCGAATTGTGGCGGGTCCTCCGCGCGAAACGTTGGGCAGGCGAGCGCGACATTGTCATGCCCCGCAGCGAACTCGTCGGCGCGGGCGTCGTCACTTCCTCCAGCGGCATCACGAGTTACCGCGGTTCCGCGTACCCAGAGAAGTATCGCGGCGACGTCTTCGTCTGTGAGGTTGCGGGGAATCTCTTCTATCGTCTGCAACTCTCGCCCGACGGCCCAACGTTCAAAGCCACGCGTGTGGATGGAAATGCGGAGATGGTCGCTTCGACCGACAACTGGTTTCGCCCGGTGAATTTTATCAATGCCCCCGACGGCACGCTGCACGTACTGGACATGTATCGCGAAAACATCGAGCACCCGTGGAGCATCCCCGACGACATTCATGCCGCGGTCGATTTGGAAAACGGTCGCGACAGGGGCCGTCTCTGGAGACTCGCACCGCCGAATTTCAAACCGCCAAAGCCGCCTCGGCTCGGCGCTGCGAGCGCGCTGGAACTCGTGGCGACTCTGGAGAACCCAAACTCATGGTGGCGCGAAACCAGCCAGCGACTTCTGGTTGAGCGCCAGGATCTCTCTGCTGTAACTGCACTGCGTAAAATGGCGAAGCATGGACGAACGCCGCAGGGGCGTGTGCACGCGCTGTGGACGCTGGCTGGTTTGAATCGCCTCGCTGATGAGGACGTGATTGCAGGTCTTGCAGACCCGGAAGCCGGCGTCAGGGAGAACGCGGTGCAGTTCGCGGAATCACGGTTTGCTTCCCACACGCTGCGAGGCGCCGCATTCAAGCTCGCGTCTGATCCCAATCCGCGCGTTCGTTTCCAACTCGCCTTGACGCTTGGGGAAATCGCTGACCCGCGGGCTATGGATGCCCTCGCCACGGTCGCGGTGCGCGACGCCGCAAACCCGTGGATTCGCACTGCTGTTCTGAGTTCTGTCGCCAGCACAAGCGACCAACTTCTCACCCGGTTCCTCGCCGACGAGAAATTCGCTACAAGGAGCAACTCCACCGAACTCATCCGGGAGTTGGCTCGAATCATCGGTGTGCGCGGACAGACACTGGAAATGCAGCGTGTTCTGATAATCGGCAGCCGAAACAGACACGTCGTTTTCGGCATCGGTGACGGCTTGAAGCGTTCCGGCAAAAGCCTTCGCCATATTGAATGGGATGCAGAAACGAGCGACACGATCGATCGCTCGCTTTCGCAAGCCGCGCGGACTGCTGCCGATGCGCAAGCGTCGCTCGAGTTCCGTGTCGCGGCCATTCACTTTCTCACCTTCGACACGTTTGATCGGGTGAGCGCCGCGCTCGCGGGCTTGCTCGAATCGAAACAACCGCAGGAAGTGCAGCGCGCTGCTGTGACTGTGATTGGGAGTTTCTCTCAACCCGAAACCGCTTCAGCGCTTCTGCCGAAATGGCGGGCCAGCGCTCCGGCGATTCGCTCCGAGATCGTGCTCGTCATGCTGAACGGACGCAATCGAGTCCTTCCCTTGTTGCAGGCGATTGAGAGCGGAGTCATCCCGGCCAACCAGATCCCGTTCGCCCGGCGCGCGACTGTGTTACGCAGTGCCGATCCGCAGGTGAAGGAACTGGCCGCGAAACTTTTCGGCGGTGCGTCGCCCGGTGCGCGCAAGGAAGTCGTCGCGGAATATCAAGCCGCGCTCTCGATGGAGGGCGACGCGAGTCGCGGCCGGAAAGTTTTCGAGACCGCATGTGCCACTTGCCATCGTGCCGGCGATCTGGGCAAGGACGTTGGTCCAAACCTTGCCACCATCCGCCAGTGGAGCCCCGAGCAGGTGCTCATCAACACTCTCGATCCGAATCGCGAGGTCGCGCCGAACTTCGTCGGCTATACCATTGAGACAAAGGATGGCCGGACGATCGACGGACTCATCGCCGACGAAAGCGCCGCGAGCCTCACACTCAAGCGCGCCGAGGGCGTGACCGAGACGCTGCTGCGCCGCGACATCGCGCAGCTTTCCGGCTCCGGCCTTTCGCTCATGCCGGAAGGCATGGAAGCCGCCATCACTGTCGTGCAAATGGCGGACTTGATTGCGTTCCTGTTCTCGCCACAATAATTGCATCCAAATGAAGCCCAGCGTGAAACTCTTCCTGCCCATCTTCAAAGTGAACTTCGCAAACCGCTCAGAGCTGGACGGTCCATTTCTCAAACCCAGCAACACATCTGCCTCCTTCAACCTATGAAACAATTCGCTACCATGCTTGCCATCCCGTTTCTTGCGCTGCTCACGCTGGTGCTGGCGCAACCCCAAACCGCCGTCGCCGCACCAGCCAAACTGATCGTGAAGCAGGACATCCCTTACGCTGAGCCAGCCGACCCACGGCAAAAAGTGGACATCTACGCGCCAGAGGGTGCGAAAAATCTCCCGGTGGTCTTCTGGATTCACGGCGGCGGCTGGCAGACGGGCGACCGGACGAACGTCCAGGTCAAGCCTCAGGCCTTCGTGGACAAGGGTTTCGTCTTCGTCTCGACCGGCTATCGCCTCCTGACCAACGTGGAAATGGCCACGATCTTTCGCGACGTCGCCAAATCCGTTCGCTGGGTGCACGACCACATCGGCGATTACGGCGGCGACCCGAAGCGGCTTCTCGTCATGGGTCACTCCGCCGGCGCGCAACTTGCCGCCCTGATTTGTATCGACGACCGCTACCTGAAGGCCGAGGGACTCTCGCTTGCCATTATCAAAGGGTGTGTTCCGGTCGACGGCGACACTTACGACGTCCCGGCCATCATCGAGACGGCCGAGACGCGGAACCGCGCGCATGGAATGCCGATGCCCAGGTTTGGGCACCGCGTTAAATTCGGCAACGACGAGACGAAGCACCGCGACTACTCCGCCGTCACGCACGTGGCGAAGGGCAAGGGCATCCCGCCGTTTCTCATTCTCCACGTCGCCGACCATCCCGACGTGAGCGCGCAAGCGGAGCGGCTCGAGGCCGTGCTGAAGGACGCCGGCATTCCCATCAGGCGCTTCGCGGCCAGAGAAACGAACCACAGCAAGCTCAACGAGAACCTCGGCCTGCCGGAGGACCCGCCGACGAAGGCGTTGTTCGAGTTTGTGGATGAGGCATTGAAGAAGTAAGTGAGCTTGGCAATGCACCTTTCGCTTTGTACCCACCCGGGCAGTCACACTAACTTTGTGGCGGGGGAGCGGTGTAGGAGAATGAGCAAGCAGCTCTCTGCACTGCTGACCCTGGCCATGTCACTGGCACTGGCCGGTTGCTCCACATCCGGCAGCACGGATTCCAGCCTCAGCCCCACGCGTTCGTACATGGGGAAACTTCACGTTATCCCCGGCACGATCGAACTCGAGGATTTCGACGAGGGCGACGAGGGCGTGGCCTATCACGATCTGGATCCTGAGAACCAGGAGAAGAAGGAACCGCCGTATCGGAAGACGGGCGTCGACCTCGAATGGCGCGAGGCAGCCAGCGGCAAGTTCAACGTGGGATGGACCCGTCCCGGTGAGTGGCTCATCTACACCGTCGACGTCAAGGAGGCGGGCACGTACCGCATCGACATGCTTGTTGCCTGTAAGGGCGCGGGTGGCACGTTCCGCCTTGAGTTCAACGGCGTTGACCGGAGCGGGCCGATCACTGTTCCAGACACGGGCGGCTGGGAGCACCTCAAGCCGTTCTCGCATCAGGGTGTGAAGCTGGTCGCTGGCCGACAGGTGATGAAGGTGGTGATGGCCACCGGAGGTAAATCTGGCTCCATCGGCGACATCGATTACTTCAAGTTCGTGAAGCAGTGAAGCCTCCGGCCAACCCGGCGTGATACACTTATCCTGGGACCTGCATCTTCCACGCCACCGCATAGGGCGGACTTGCTTGCGTTCCTGCTCGCGCCACAATAGCTCCATTCACATGAAGACCATCGTCATCGCTCTCGGCTGGTCCTTTGCCTTCCAAATTCACGCTGCCGCTGCTGACGGTTGGGCGACCGCTGCACCGCGCGAGGAGATCCGCCCGCAGTTTCAACAAACGGAAACCGGCGGCAAATCGGGGCACGGTGCGCTGACCATCCGCGCCGATGAACGCGAAGGCCTGCACGGCTGGTGGCAGAAAACTTTTTCCGTGACCGCGGGGCAGCATTACCGCTTTTCCGTTTGGCACCGCGCGGAAAACATCACCGTGCCACGGCGCAGCGTGCTGGCGCGCGTGCTGTGGCGCGATGACGCGGGGAAGGAGGTCAAGCGCCGCGAGGGAGTCGTGACAAACTTTTCGCTCGGCGTCGTGGCGTCTGCCGAGCCTGAATATCCGCGCGACGTCGCTGAGAAGGGCGCGGGCAACAGCGGTTGGGTGGAAATGTCCGGCGTTTATCAAGCTCCATCGGGGGCAACGCAGGCGCGCGTCGAACTGCATCTGTTGTGGGCGCCGAACGGCAAGGTTCAGTGGAGCGATGTTGCTTTTCTTCCGACGGAAGCGCCGCCGCCGCGCAAAGTCCGGCTCGCCTCCGTGCATTATCAGCCGCGTAGCGCGAAGACGCCGCTGGACGCCTGCCGCCAATTCGCGCCACTCATCGAGGAGGCCGCGCGCCGCAAAGCCGACTTGATCGTGCTGGGCGAAACCTTGACCTATGCCGGCGTCAACTCGACTTACGCAGATTGCGCTGAGAGCATTCCAGGGCCTTCGACCGATTACTTTGGTGAGCTGGCGAAAAAACATCGGCTCTATGTCGTGGCCGGCCTCATCGAACGCGACCGGCATCAACTGTTCAACGTCGCCGTGCTCATCGGCCCCAATGGCAAGGTCGCCGGCAAATATCGGAAAGTCTGTCTGCCGGACGGCGAATACGATAAGGGCATGTCGCCCGGCAGCGATTATCCGGTCTTTGACACGCGTCTGGGCAAGATAGGCATGATGATTTGCTACGACGGATTCTTTCCCGAAGTCGCGCGTGAGTTGAGCAATCGCGGCGCCGAAATCATCGCGTGGCCCGTGTGGGGCTGCAATCCCGAGCAGGCGCGTGCCCGCGCGTGCGAGAACCACGTCTATCTCGTCAGCAGCACTTACGAAGATGTATCGCGCAACTGGATGCTGACGGCGGTCTATGGTCAGGACGGCAACGTGCTCGCGCAAGCGAAGGATTGGGGAACCGTCTGCATTGCGGAAGTGGACCTGAACAGGCGCACGCTCTGGCCGTGGCTGGGAGATTTCAAAGCGCAGATTCCACACCAACGTCCGGTCGCGCGCGGAGAGTAAACGCGATCTTTGACGGCCTCACTGGCATCGCGAGCCGCTCGTCATTTGGGTTCGTGCATCGTCACCCGAACGGGTTCAAGGAAGTTGTTGCTCAGCGCGGCGACCTCCTCCGGTTTTATCAGGCTTCCCTGCAACCATAAGCGGTAATTCACCGTGAGCGGTTTGTCCCTTTCAATCGTGTATTCGAAATAGGAGCCGAAGCGGCCATATTCCCGTTCACTGAACCGGGCCTCCTTGGGATTTTCAGGATGGTCGAGATAGGCTACCGTGTAGCGCTTTCCGCCAAGCACAAAGGACATCGCGTTCCAAGGCATGTTGATGGGGCCCTGGCGGGTTTGCGGATCCCAATTCCGAGTTTCGGCAGGTTTTCCGATGCCGTCCGGCCGGATAAAGATCGTCTCATTGGTGGTATAGGCGTCGACATCGTTATGCGCGCGGAACTGAAATCCTGCGTGCTGCGGGTCGCCATCGATCCGCACGCGGCCTGACGGGCTGCGTAGTCGCGAGGCGAACTCAATCAAATGGCCGCCGGGAACATTGTAAACCGTCAACTCGCGCTCCTCTTCGGCGAAGGCGGCATCCCGCCCATGCCAGCTAATGGCGGCGCGGTGCCGCGCCAGAACGAGACCTTGCTCGGAGGCGAGAAACCTTTCGTGCTGCTGAAACGCTCCGTCGATGCAGTGCCAGGTGTCGGCTCTCTTGCCGTCGCCGTAGGTGATGCGATTGAAGCCGTAAAAAATTCCGCGGTGATGCGGAGAATGGACCCTGGGATCCTCATTCAAGCCACCAGTGACGATCCGATCTCCGTTCGGAGAAAATACATGATGGAAAACTTTGTAGGTCCGAACACGACTCGCCGGCGTGGATTCGTCAAGCCGTTCGTAGTGATACGTCACGATTTTTCGCTCACCAAACAGAAGATCAGCATGGTGGCCGGGCTGATCGCGCCAGATGAAGCCTCCCGCGCTGGCGGGTTGGGTTGAAAGTGTTGCCCTTAGTTGAAGCGACTCGCCAGTGCCCAAATGCGGCAGGATAAAATGCAGCTCGCCGGCTGCGCTTGAAGTGAGGCTGGGACCGGTCCACTGCGCCGGAATCAACTGGCCGTCCGCGCGGGCCAGCGTGACAGACGCAATGCGTTCGTTGCCGATCTGACCGCGAAGCATCGGGACTCGCACAGGGACATTATTCCGCTCGTGCCGTCCCGCTGCGACGGTCAATTCAAACGATGAGGAAGCGCCAAAGGTCCACGTGGCAGCCGCGACGTAAGCGGCAATGCATCCAACGGTTAATCGATTCATAGGCTCTGGATTTCGGGAGCGCCCAGGCCGGGTCCGCTTACCTCCCGGGTCCGCAGCATCCCGTCGGTGACGCGGAACATTCCCGGGAATCGCGATTCCCATGCTTTGTTCGCCTGGGGCAGGTATTGGCGCGCATTGGCCTCGACCGAAGTGATGGTCGGCACGCGCGCCTGCAAATTGGCCGTTTGAATCAGCGCCGCACCCGGACAACTCATGTCGCCACCCGCCAGGAAGATTTCCTCCTTTCCCGCAACCGACGCCATCAGAATCACGTGACTGAGTCCTTTCGGGGACTTCACGACTGCTCCGGTCCAACCCATATCGCGAGCGAGCAACAGCGAGTCAACGTCGATCAACGACTCGTCGATCACCACAGGACAAAGCTTCGCCGCTTCGTGCATGTCATTCTCGGGATGCGCCCTCAAGTCGCGCGCCGTTGGCTGTTCGGTGTATTTGATTCTGCGGTAGCCCGTCGGCATTTTCTCTTTCAACCCCAGGCAGAACTGGATGAAGTAATCCACGTTCGGACACTTCTCGTTGAAGTCGAGCACGTAGGCCCAATCTTTGACGCCGCGTTTTTCCTGCATCTGTGTCGTGACCCGATCGATGTGCATCACGCGTTCGATATCCCATTTCAGGTCCGTTCCGTTCATCTTGATCTTGAATTCGAGCAACCCGTTGTGCCGAATCCATTCGGGGAGCGTCTCAGGGAGTCCATCTTTGATTGGATTCTTGTTCTCGAAATCTTCAATCGGATCAACCGCCGAAACCAGATGGCACAGCGTCATGCGCGCCTTGTGCTGACGAAGCAGATAGTGGCTGGGATATTTTCCCTTGTACTCTGCGCCGAGGTAACGGGAAAGATCATGACTCATGAACTCGGAGCCGAACGTGTCGAAGCAGTTTATTCCATGCACCTTGCCAAAAGCATCGTGGATTGCAGCATCGAATGCGGCGGCGGTCACCAGGGTGCAAAGTTTGGGGATGGGATCGGCCAGACCCAGCCGTTCAGACACCCCGGCGGCGGCTTTGAAATACAGCGGCGCGAGGTCCCAATTGATATCGAGTGGATGACCCAATTCCTGATATCCGGCGGTCACCTTCGCCAGTTCGGTCGCCAGCGCCTTCATTGCGTCGTTCCTGGTCTCGTTCGACAACGTCTTTGACGGAAACGAGAAGGTATGATTGAACGGCATCGATCCGAATCCCCTGGCGACTCTCCCTCCCGCGGTGCGGACGGAACATTTCACCGTCACCATCGTGGCACGATTCACCACGGCACCCGCGAAACCGACTGGAGCCCGAAAGATATGTTCGTCGTAGCCGAATGAAATGTGATCGATTCGGATGTCGCTCTTTTTGCTGCTGGAGAAAATTCCGGCGCAGCCTGTCAAACTGGAAGCAAGAATTCCGCTGGCGAGCGCTCCTGCGCTTTTCACAAAATTGCGCCGTGTCATCGTCCTGGCCATGTGGTTTGCTCTTAGCGGATATCAGCAAAAATGAAATCCACAAGATCAGCGAGATCCTGGTTGGTCAACCCTTCCTCCAATCCCTCCGGCATGAGCGAAAGTTTGGAGGCTTGCATCCTGGCGATCTGCTCACGCGCGACGACTACCTCGATGCCGAGAGGTTGACGAAGTGTGACGCTGCTGGCGGTTTCATTCACGATTAGCCCCGTGTGGCTGTCTCCCTCCCTGGTTTCGACGATGTAACCAAAGTAGTTCGGGGGAACTTCGCGGTTGGGGTCGAGAATATTTGTCAGCAGCTTTTCCTTCCCGCCGTTGCGAGCCCCGGCCAAATCCGGGCCGACCGCGAATCCGTCGTTGCCCAGGCGATGGCAGGATTGACAACGCTGCTGGAACAGGACTTTGCCTCGCTGGGTGTCGCCGCGCAGATCGATCGCAGGACGAAAACGCCGGACCACCTCGTCGCGATTGGCGTTTGAAGCCGCGCCGATCACCTTAATGGCGCGCCGTTGGAGTGATGCATCCGAATGTTGCCGCAGCGCCACCGCCTGCATCAAAGACAAATCGCGACGCTGCACGATGCCCTGTTCCATGGCGCGGAGCAAATCGCTGGTGCGGTCAGGACGTTTGAGAAGAACGTCCACCGCCTTCTCTCGAATTCCCGGCGTGAAGGATGACCAGTCATCAACGATCGCAGCAGAAAGCCCGTCCGGCGAGACGCGATCAAGCGATGTCAGGGCGGCCATTTGGACAGACTGCGGCTGCAGAGGATTCACTAGAAGCAGAAGCGCTTTGCCGCTTTCAGTCTTTGATCCAAACGCAAGCAGGCCGATGGCTTCCAGCCGCGCCGAATCCGCCGCGCCTGTGTCTGTTGCCAAAGCGACAGCGCGGTCCAGAAGCGGCTTCAAATCGACTCCCGCCTTCTCGAAGGAGCTGCCGGCGCGTCTCAGGCCGTTTCCGAGGCCGCGCGCCACTGGAAACGCGACGAGGGGATCGCGCGCCGAGATGAGCGCCTCCCGCACGCGCGCGAGATCGGCCGGCTGATTGGCGGACCCCACTACGCCGGCCAATTCACGCAACATTTCCGCGCGGCTGGCGACTCCGCTTTCATTTGCGAGCAAATGAAACATTTCGGCCGCGCCATCAGCAAGCGATGACAGAACCGCCGCCCGCATCATCGGTTCGGCTGCGTCGCGCCGGGCGATTTGCGTCAGCGCCGCGAGGCGTTCTGGATGCCGGACCTCACCTAATGTGAAGGCAAGCTGATAACGAACGCCGATGACGGGATCCGAAGCGCGCTCACGAAGTTTCTCCCACAATTCGTGCGAGGGCGCACCGTTTTGAAGGAATCCTTCCGACAATCGAACGGCGTGTTCACGCACGACGCCGTCAG
>Ga0105340_1001368_pt1 | contig 10953 bp, 15 predicted proteins | sample EasRivMeERMLT700_FD_89676 | JGI IMG/M metagenome (GOLD analysis project Ga0105340, IMG submission 89676) | Soil microbial communities from meander-bound floodplain in the East River, Colorado, USA - East River MetaG ERMLT700 | ecosystem: Environmental > Terrestrial > Soil > Floodplain | place... | reverse complement strand
TTCGGTTGGCGGTTCGGCGCCGGTGGCCGTTCCGGACAACCCGATCGATAAAGCCATTCGCCGCGATCTCAACCTCGCCATATCTCGCGATGGCGACCTGAAAAATCGACGCATCAGTTTCATCGTTGCGAACGGCGATGTCAGCGTCAGCGGCACGGTGGGAACTGAAGAAGAGCGGCGCAGGATCAATGACCTGGCGATGAACGTTCCGGGCGTGAAGAGCGTCGCGAACGCATTGCTGATCGCACAGTAGGGAGGCGACGTGGACTCAAAAGACAAGAGCAAGCAGAACTCCGGCAAGGGCGAGACCAAGGATCTCAGGCAGGCCAACGAGAACATCCGGAAGGCCCAGAACGAGGAGGCGACGGAAACGGCCGTCGATCCCAAAAAGGCGGGCAACAAACCACGGTTCGATCGTGATCGTTAACACATAAGTGAAGGAGCACCAGTCAATGAAACTTCGATTGTCACTAGCAGCAATTCTCGCGATTCTAATTCTCGTGCCGGCGGCTCCGGCGCGTGCCGATGTCGTGCTGACGCCGTATGTAGGTTCGCTATTCGGCGGAGATCTCTCAGGAAACAGGACGTCATTCGGCGGGTCCGCCGCGTTCATGGGCGGCGGCGTCTTCGGCGCCGAGTTCGGTTTCAACTATGCCCCTGAGTTCGTGTCGGCGTCCGTCGCGAGCGAGGATATCGCCCAGATGAGTCTCATGGGCAATCTGATTGTCGGCATTCCAATCGGCAGCAGCGATCAGGCGGGCCATCTTCGTCCGTACATCACCGGCGGCGCCGGCTTGTTCCGAATCACGTCGAACGAGTCGCAGTTCTTCGATCGCGTGAGCTCGAACGATTTTGCTGTCAACTTCGGCGGCGGGATGATGGCGTTCTTCAACGAGCACGTCGGAATCCGCGGCGACATCCGCTACTTCCGCACGCTGACCGACGATAATCCCGGCGGCGGAGTCGATTTCAATCTCGGCGGTTTGAACTTCTGGAAGTGGGACGTCGGCGCGGCGTTCAAATTCTAGGACACCGGCACCAACAGGAGGCTAGGGATTTTAGCCTCCTGTTCTCAGTCCCCTGGCGTTACGCAGCGCGCGTGGCGAACAGCGCGAGCACAAGCAGCATCAGGAACACGAACAGAAATATGCCCGCGAGAATCTTGGCGATCGCGAACGAAGCGCCGGCAATTGTCGTAAACCCGAACAACGCTGCCACCAGTCCAACGAGCAGGAAAATCGCCGCACCCTTCAACATTAAAACCCCCGTCATTTATCGAGCAAATCATGTTCCGGGTTTGTGCCAGGGCAGCATTCTTGCGTAACCGGCGCGCGGAGGTTATCACAATGGCCCAGAAATCGAACGCTTCAGGTCAGAACGAACCGCGCGCATCCGTCCCGCAGGACCAGGACGATGAATTGGAAATGGCGGACGATGACGAGGATTTCGAAGGCGATGAAGACGTAGACGACGACAGCGAACTAGACGAAGAGGACGTCGAGGAGTAAGCGGAGTGTAACTAGAGATCTAGGGATCTGGAGATCTCTAGATCTCTAGTTACAGTATTTAGTGAGGCGTCCCTTTGGCCCATTCCTTCTCTTTCGTGTGGCCGAATGGAATGGCTTCGGAGACCGCGCTGAACGACCGGCGTCCCTCGTCCACTGCCTCCCGCGCTTTTCCAGCGGCATTCCGTAACCGTTGAAGGTCGCGTATTACATCGTCGAGCCACGGCTCGGCACTATCGAGAAGCCGGTGCCCTCTGGCGGTGAGGAAAAGAAAGGCAAAACCGGCCCCGATGGCCGCCCCCGCCAGCACTTTCGACAGCTGCGTTTGTTGGTCCACACCAATCTCCTTTACGACCGGCGCGGGACGTCCGCGCACGCAAATCCTCGCGTGTTAGACGACCCGCCGTCCCTGAATCAGCTGTACGAGCAGTGCGACGATTGCCAGCACGAGCAGTACGTGGATAAAACCACCGAGCGTGTACGAGCTCACGACACCGAGCATCCACAGCACCACTAAAACGAGAAAAATTGTCCACAACATCCCGTGCACCTCCGTGATAAGTTCCCTGCCAGTTCAGAAAGCACGGCGTGTGCCACCGTGGCCCCCGCCGATAAAGCAATCGACCGTCCAAAACCGCTACAGAGCGTTGGGCTGGATGTCCTCTTTGGTCACGGTGTACGGCGCCTTCGGTTCGCTGACAGGAGGATCCTGGACAGGGATAGGACTGGGTTCATCCGTCGGCGTGGCGGGCGCCTCGTCGGCGGGCTCGCGATCGCGCGGATCAGACTTGGGTTTGTCGGGAGTATGTTTGTATTCGGTCATGCACGTGCTCGTGCACGATCGATACCGGAACGTCGCGACGCATGCGCGTCAGCGCTTCTTCGCGCGTTGACGGCCGCGCGCCGAGGCGCGTTTGGGGGCTTTCCGCGGTCCGGCCGCGACGGGCCTGAATATAGGGTCGCGCCTGGTCACTTTGTCGAGCGCAGCAAGCAGCACCGAGAGCTTCACGTAGATCAGATCGACGTCTGCGACGCCAAGGACGATGTCGCCGGTGAGGACAGCACCGCGATTGAGCACGTTGTCCAGCACATCGAGCAGCGACGACTGATCTTCGTCTTGATCATCGCGTCTGACATTCGGGAACAGCCAATCCCCGGTCTCCGTCGTTTTCCGGCGGCGAGCCATCTATTTCGTGACGAAGTGATAAGGAGGCCACGGGCCGCTCATGTCGAGCCTGTGGCCGTCAGCGGCAAGTGCGGCGCCGAGCTTCGCGGCATGGGTTTTCCAGGCGCTGCGCCTCGTCGCCTTTACGAGAAACGATGCGCCGGCGACATAAGGGCGCCCTCGACCCGGCGGCGGAAATACTTCTTTTCGCATTTTCGATGCATGCCGCCCGAGCGATCTGATGGCGCCATTCACGGCGCGGATCGTCGCGCGCGATGGGGCCACAGCCTGCTGTTGAAGCCGCTTTTTTACCTGCAGATAATCCCGGCCGCTGTCGACCGTTCGCGTCGATTCCTCTTCGGCTTCGCCGGCGAAAATGCGAACGCCCCATTCCTCGAGGCCGCGTAGCGCGCCGAACATCCGCTTCAGCGCGGGCAGCCGGCCGCGCACGTGCTCGCGAGCCGTCTCATCGCTGGAAAACAGGGTGAATAGTTTCAGCGGAATGACCGCTGCGCGGCGGAAAAAGAACTCGATGACCGCAGCGTGCGCGAACGCATGCCGGGAGATGGACTCGACATCCTGCAGCTCCTGCTGCAACACGTCTGCAGCGAAGCGATCGAGCGGCGCGTCCGCGACGACAGCCCAGACATTGCGATCAATTGAGAGGAGTCGTGGAGCGCCTGCGCCCGGGACGCTGGGGGGTGCGCCGCGGACCGAGGGAAGCTTCGCCGCCTGAACCAGACAGTACACGTAGGTCGCGGCCGTGCCGAAGGATGCAGGGCGGGACGATCGATCCTGGGATCTCACGCCTCGTCGTCGACGGTTATCTCGACTCCCGCCACACGATGCTCATCGTCGACGATGACGTCCTGCGGCTGGGTGCGCGCCTTGATCTCGCGGATGCGCTCGAAGACGTCGGACTCTATGGCGGCGAACTCCTCTTCGGTGATCTCTCCGGTCTCGAGCTTCAACTGAGCCTCGAGCAGCCGCTCGCGCTGCCGCTCGGGATCGTTGATCTCGGCGTCGGCAATCGTCGCGACCTTGTCGAGCACGAACGAGATGCCGTTGATGAGGAGGCTGTCGAGCAGAAACATCAGACCCGTTCCAGCTTCAACCGGATGTTCACGAAGTTGTACGGAGGCCATGGCCCCGTGTACTTGAACGTCAACTTGTCGTGCTCGGCCGCAATCGACTTGACGCGCGTGTCGAAGGCGGCTTCCTGATCGCGCGAGACCAGGAACGCGGCGTTCATGATCATCTTATCGCCGATCGGCTTGTTGATGCGTGACGCCACGGCGACGTCCCTGAGACGATCGAGAATCTCAGTGCCGTAACGCTCTGAACGCGACTGCAGCGCCGCGTCGATGGCGCGGCCGTACTGCATCCGCGCGAAATAGGTCGACCCCTTCTGCAGCGCGATTTCGTTCTTCAGCCGGTGGATCCCCTCGTCCTCGTCCTCGATGTCCTTGACGATCGAGTCGCGATCCCACAGCACCTTGAGCCCGAACTCCATTTTGTCGCGCATCTTGGACAGCACGTCGCCGAACGCGTCGTAGGCCGAACGCAGCAGTTGCACGATGTCGTCCCTGGTCTTGAAGATGGTGCCGAACGACATCGGAATGACCGTGTGATCGCGCATGACGATTTCGTTGACGCGCTCGTGCGCGAGCACGTTCTCGCGGGTCGAGTCGAGCACGCCCAGCGGAACGTCCGAGACAACCGCCGCGAGATCGCGGTAATGCACAGTATGGATCTCCATGCCGTTGTCGCCGATGCCGGCGGCGCCGAACTTGAGCGGGTCGGCAGACTGGATGACGCAATATACGTACTTGCCTCGCGCGGCGTCGCCGCCGGGCTGGGGATCGTCAACTCGCGAAACGGGTTTTTCGCGCCGCATCTTGACGGCGGCTTTCGCGGGTACCGGCGCAGGGCGCTTCCCCACGCGCCGTTCCTTGGCTTTCGTCGTTTTTTTTGCCATCAGACGCTACACCCCCGCACGCCGTCTGCGCGCGACCGGCTGACGCGCGCCGCCAGAGCTCAACTCCGCGCGGAGCGCCTGATTCTCGGCCGCAAGCTCGTCGTACGGCCGCGATTCGACGGCTGGCCGAGCCACGGGAACCGACTGCCCCACTGCCTCCGAGTACTTCAAATACGTATCGATGGATGCGACGACCACGCGCGCTTCGACGGTAATGAGGTCGATGCCGACGAGCGACACTCGAACCCACGCGTCGATGACGATCCCTTTGTCGAGGACGCGATCCAGGACATCGATAAGACTGGAGCCGCCGGCGGCCCGTTCAACAGCCATGCACTCTTCCTCCGGGTTGTCGTGCTGGCCCCCCAGGCAGAGGGAGCAACGGGTGGCGAGTATACGACAAGATATGAAAGAGTTTTAGTGCCGGAACGAATCACGGCGCTGAGGCGTGGGCGGGCCGCGTCATGTACAAAACTAATGCACAGACAGCGTTTCGCCGCGTAGACGCTCGACAGTCGCCACAAGTACGGCAGGATCGACTGGCTTGGCCAGGTGGAACTGAAAACCCGCCGCGAGCACGCGGTCGCGATCTTCTTCAGTCGTGTACGCCGTCAGCGCCGCTGCAGGCAGCCTGGCAATCTTTTCGATCTCCGAGCTGCGCACATGGCGAATCAGGTCGTAGCCGTCCTCTATGGGCATGCCGAGATCGGCTACCAGCACGTCGACCTGTTCGCGCCGCAGCGCGACGAGCGCCGTCGAGACCGACGTCGCCACAATCACCGATGCGCCATAGTGGCGCAGAATCGCGGCGACGACCTCGCGCGCGTCGGGGTCGTCGTCGACGATCAGCACCCGCGTGCCCGCCAGGCGCGATCGCAGTTCGGCACGGCCGCTTTCCTTGACCTCACGAACCTTGTCAGCGTGCACCGCACTCGGAGCGGCCTGCAGCGGAAGAAGGACGCGAAACGTCATGCCCGACTCGCCGTCGGTCTCAGCCCTGATGGTACCGCCATGCAGGTCGATGATGTCGCGAATCAACCCGAGACCGCGCCCGTATTTCGCCCGCGCCGAATGTTTGCTCGGGTCCTGCGGCCGCTGCCTGCTGAACAGATAGGGCAGCGCGTCGGCGTCCACGCCGACACCCGCGTCGTGCACTGTCAGCTCGGCCATGCCGTTATCGCCGGGGCGCATGCACACCTCGACAGTGCCCTTGTCCGGCGCGAAATGGATGGCGCTGTTGAAAAGACCGATCAGCGCTTGACGGAGGCGCGCGCCGTCGGCGAACAATGGCGCGGGAAGCGCATCGAGCTGAAAGTCGAATTCCACTTCCTTGTTCGAGCCTGCTTTCGCGGCATACGCGGCGGTATTGATGAGCTCTTTCGCGTCCACGGGCGCGAGTTTCAGGCGCAGATTTCCCGACAGCAGACGCCAAGTGTCGACGACCTCGTTGACGAGATCGAGCTGTTGCTTCGCTTGCCGGATGATCTTCTCGCCCGCGCGGATGTTGCCCGCCTCATTCAGATCCTGGCGTTTGATCAACTCGGCCCATCCGATGATGCTGTTGAGCGAGCCGCGCAGGTCGTGCGCGACGACACTGAGATAGTCATCGGAAAAACCGTCGACTTCCAGTGACGGCCGCTTTTGAGCGTCTTTTCGACGATCGGGTGGGCGGGCGGATCTATCGTTAACTTTGGTTCGGCCGGGCATCCTCGACTCTGTACCCTTCATGCTAACTCTTTCGACCTGTTCGCATCACCCCTCACTGTTGAACACCCCCACATCAGCGTTGAAATGGCGAGAGGAGGCGCCAGTTGAAGGCGCCTCCCGAGCTTGTGGTTGCTCCGCACAGTCAAGGGGAGCGGTTCTGAGGAGTCCGGAATGGGATCCGGTCGAGCGCAGACACTGCAACGCTCGTACCGCGAGAAACTAACGGATTTTTCGGGTACCGTTCGCGCCCCCGTGCAGCGAAAAACTACATCGCGCCGTACGGCCTGTCGGTGTGATCGTGACGGCCGTTGCCCATCATCGAACTGGCGACCGACTTCAGACCCTGAAGGATGCCGACGATCGGCCACGTCTTCGACCTGACGGCGCCCGCGACAGCCGAACCGGCTCCGGTGACATGGTGAAGCGCATCAGAAATCGACTCCTGCGCGTGGCTCACCTTGTCGGTCATCAGTTGCACCCGGTCGAGCACCACATCCACGCGGGCGCGGAGCGGCGCGATGTGCACGCGCTCAACGGTCTCGATGGTCGTCATTGTCTTCTGGTACATCCGGTAGGCCAGAAAGCCCGCCACGCACATGATCAGAAACTGAATCGCGCTGATCACGGCAAGAATGCCCAGCCAGGTATTCGTCCAAGTCAAATCTGCCATAACAGTCCTCGCTAAGACGCCAGTCGCGCGTTGGTCGGCAGCGGTCGCAGCTGTCGGCGCCGCTCGGGACGCGCCTGGGGGTTATTTGCCTGCCGGCGCGCCGTCATGGGCCGGCCCACGTCCCATCCTTCGGTCTCGTACCCGCAAAGTGAGCATTGCAGCGACAGCTTGTTGGGCTCGAAATGCAGCATGGTGAAGTGGCCGTGCAGGCCGCACCACAGCCGCGCGAGCTGGCGTGCAAGAGCCGAAAAAGTTCGCACAAATAACGACGGCAACGCGACCTCATTTGCCCGCGTGTTGTTGATTCCAAAAACGTTATCCCTAACCATGACTACTCTCCCCTCCTCATCGCAAGCAAGGTGCGGGCCGTTTCAGCCGGAGCAGAAACCTCAAGCCCGGGCAGAAATACACGGATTTGGAGGGTCGGATTGACTAGAAAGCCGGTCACCTGTCATGAATCCCAACAGAGACAAGGGTTCCGGGTTGCGGGTTCAGCACCCCGAACTGGAACTCCGGAACCCCCTAGTAGCTGAGGGTGTAAATCAGATCGAGGCCGGTCCTGTCGATGCGCTGGGTGCGATGCGACCGCTGGTTGCCTTGCGTCACTGTGCTCACAACGCGAAGCAGCTGGTTGATGCGGTATTCGAGGGAGAGCTGAGCGAAGTCGTCAGAGCCGAATTCCTGCCTGAAGGACACGAACAATCTCGACCCCAGCTGCTGTCCGACGGCGATCGAGGGCTGCCCGGTTTCGCCGCCCGTTGCGCGGATCTCGAACATATCGAGATCGAGCGTGCGGGCGATCGAATTGGCGAGCGGCGTTGCAAGATACCCGACGGCGAGGCCGCCCGCGCGTTCTGCGAGATTCAGCCGCTCGCCTCCACCCAGCTGATTGATCGGCTCGTTGAAGACGATCAGCGACAGCACATCCGCCTCGTCCAGCGGCGGCTGGCTCGATAGCCGCACCTGAGGCTGGCGGGCAGTGCCGCGGATGTTCACAATCGCCGTGACGCCGGAAATGATGCGCTGCGCGTCCACCTGCAGCGCAGGATCGATCGGCCGCGCGCCCTGGAAGCGAATCTGGCTGTCGCGCAGCACTTCGAACCGGCGCCCCTGAAAATCATAGAAACCGCGCACCACGGTCACGGTGCCGAGCACATCGGGCTGTCCGCCAGGCGCTTTGCGAATCTGCAGTTCGCCGCCTACAGTGATGTTCATGTCGCCAAGACCGACGCGCGAAAAGCTCGCGTGCATGTCCCGGCCGCGCAACAGGAGATCGTCGGGCAGCCTCAGCCGTACGTCGAACGTCGCGTTGTCATAGACGCCGACGCGCGGGTTGTCGCCCGGTTCCGTTCCAGGCTCCGGCGTTGTCAGCGGGTCAGTCGCTGCTTCCGTCGTCGTCGACACTGTCGCTTCGGTTCGGTAGGGACTGCGCGCAAGCTGCTCGAGGATTTGATCGACCTCGAGGCGGCCGGGCTCGGTTGCGATCTCGCCGGTCACGGTCGGCGCCGACACCTCCCCGGTAACCCGCAGATCGCTGTTGACCTCCATATTTCCGAACTCGTTCGCCAGCACCTTGAACTTCGAGGTCGAGATCTGCAGGTTCACCTGACCGATGCTTCGCTGCTCGATTCCCAGCTCGCCGAGCGCGACGAGGCGGTCCTTGCCGTCGTCGGTGAGCTCGAAACGATCCACGAGCAGGCGATCGCCCTCGAACATCAAGCGCGCGATAGCGTTCGTGTAGGTGACGCCCGTTGCGACCACACTGAAGCCACCGTTGGTCGTTTCGACTAGACCGTTCATGCGAGGCGCCTCGAGCGTGCCTCTGATACGGACGTCGGCGCTGAACTGGCCTGCAAGGTTCGTCACCTGCGTCGTCGCCGGCTGCAACAGCGCGATATCGATAGGCGTGCTCTTGACCGCCAGATCGAACTCTTCGGTTCTCGTGGTCGTGCCGGGGCCATTCGGGATCGGAATAGTACCGACGGCCGTGAGCACGGCGGCCTGAGTCTGTTCGAGTCGCGAGTCGATATCGACCGCCCGGCCGGCATAGTGCGCCTTGCCGGTAAGCGAGTTGAACTTCACACCCTCGACCGTCCCGCTTGTCACCGCAAAATTCGACTCTACGATCGGGTCCTTATTTGTGCCCCGGATTTCTGCGCTCGCGTTGATCACACCCGCGAGCGAGCGGTTTCCAAGGAGCAGCTCGTTGACGTCCTGCACCTGCAAGTTCTCGAGCCGCAGGTTGAGGTTGTTCGCGAGCTGGGCCGAAGCCGCGCCGATTGCGATGGTGCCGTCTGCGGACACCCGCTGCGTGCCGCGCTCGAGCACCAGATTCTCGATGGTCACAGAGTCTTTCGTGTACTGCGCGGTGGCCTCCTGACCTTGCCGGAGTGCCCACTGGGTCTTACCGACGGTCAGATTCAGGGCGCGCAAGTGCAGCTCCTGATGATCCGGATGAAAGACGACGTTGCCGCCCAGTCCCAGCGAACGGCGCTCTTCTTCAATTTGCGTGTCGAACTGCAGCTCGTTCTTTTCGTAGACGGTCTTGGCGGTCACGCGCGGGAGATGCCGGCCTGCAAGAGTGACGAAGGTCGCCGCGGTGTCTGCCTGGATGTGCGCCTGCTCGATGTCGAAGTTGGGCAACTGGACGGTGTAGGTGCTGTTCGCCGTGAGCGCGTCGAGGGTCGTGCTGTAGCGAAGACGGTTTGCGCCGAACTTGCCGGCCAGCGTGAGGTTCGCCGCGGGTCCCGATGCCTCGCCGACGATATGCGCCGAGCCAGCGAACGGCCTGTCAAACCGCTTCGCGAGCGGCTCGAGGTTCGTGACCGCGACGTCGTATGCGAACTTCGATTCTCCGGTGTCGCCGAACGCCAGCGTGCCGGCCGCAGTTGCCTTTACATCCGGTCCCGTCAGCTCGAGCTCCTTGATGTCAGCGGTGCTGTCGGCAAACGACCCGGACACCTGCCCCTTTTCAATCGCGATTCCGGCAATCGTCGATTCCTTCAACGACGCGGTGCCATTCAGATCCAGCAATTCCGTCGGACCCACCTTCGGTACGGTCAGCGCCACGCTCATGTCCGCCGATCCATTCAGCGTTGTGCCCGCGAGCTCCTTGCGGTCGGTGAACAGCGATCCCGGTAACTGCTCGAACGGGCCGGCAAACGTCGCGCGAATCTCGCGCGCCGCCATCGTGAAATTAACCGCCGCCGACGGAAAGCGCGCGCCCGCGAGGGTCGAATCCACGAGCGCGGCCGTCGTGTTCAGCACCAGGTCGTCCACCGTGCGGCCGCTGCCCGTGAAGTTGAAGCTGCCCGTCAACGTTCCGTCGAGCCGGCTGTCGTCGAGCCAGTCGATCTCGAGAGGCGCCGCGAAACGCCGCGGGTTGAGCCAGGCCACGTTGCCGCTGGCCGAATAGCTGAGCGCGCGATCGCGCGATTCGATTCCGAGTACGGTGCCTGACTCGAAGCGCGCTCCCTCGACCACAGACTCGTTGAGCGTGGCCTTGCCGCTCCAGTTGCGCCCCTGTGCCTCGAAGGAATAATTTCCGGCTGCCTGGGTCTCGAGCGGCGGCATCGAGAGCTTGCCGGGAAGGCGCCGCATGTCGAGATTGCGAAATGCCCCTTCGAGCCGATACGACAGCGGCCGCGAGGGCGTCGAGAAATTAAAGGTCGCGCGGGTCGTCGCGGTCGCGCCGTATGCGGCGCCGCTGGCGTCGAAGCGCAGGACGGTCTGTCCAGGGCGACCCTGAGCGAGTGGCGGCACCTGGTAGACCCCTTGTGCCCGGACGTTGGCGGCCCGATACCCGAAGCCCTCGACGTTCGGACCGGTAAATTTGAAATCGATCTCGGCGGGGCTGAACCTCCACTTGAAGTCTGCCTGCCCTGTCACGCGCGTCTTCCATTCGGCGCGGTTGAGCATCGGCGCCATG
>Ga0105340_1001367_pt1 | contig 10961 bp, 7 predicted proteins | sample EasRivMeERMLT700_FD_89676 | JGI IMG/M metagenome (GOLD analysis project Ga0105340, IMG submission 89676) | Soil microbial communities from meander-bound floodplain in the East River, Colorado, USA - East River MetaG ERMLT700 | ecosystem: Environmental > Terrestrial > Soil > Floodplain | place... | reverse complement strand
GCGATGTTGGCTCGCCGCGATACAGCCTTCGGCAACGTATCGGTCGTCATGATGGCTTGCGCCGCTTGCAACCAGTGACCTTTTTAGAGCCGACCGATCGCCTGCGGCAGTCCTGCGACCAACCGTTCGATTGGCAACGGCTCCATGATCACGCCGGTTGAAAACGGCAGTATTTGCCGGGCATCACAACCAATCAACTTTGCGAGCGCCTCGCAACTCGCGCGCGCGGCTACCATTCCCGGCTCGCCGGTGCCCGCGTTCGCGTTGCCGGTGTTGACAACGAGCGCACGCACGCCACGATTGCCCGCCAGATGTTCGCGGCACACAAGTACCGGTGCAGCGGCAAAAGCGTTTTGAGTGAACACACCCGCAATACTCGCGCCGTCGGCAACGCGCACAACCAATAGATCCTTGCGGGCCGCTTTTCGTATTCCCGCCTCAGCCCAGCCGAGCTCAATACCTGCAACGCAGAACAGTGACTTCGGATCGGGCGCGTGCAAATTAACTGACATTTTCCTAGATCGCCGAGAAACGCGGCATACGAAGCGTCTCGTCCCCTTGCCTTTGTACAGCGCGCGTACGCGCGCGGCTCCGAAGGGAGCGCGCCTAACTAATCGCGACGAGTGCACGTGCAACCGCGTGGCGGTTGCGTACACGAGGAGCGCTATAACTTCCCATGACACTGCTTGTACTTCTTTCCCGATCCGCACGGGCACGGATCGTTGCGGCCGATTTTTTCGCCGACGCGCCGTACTTGCTGTATGGCGGGCTTCGCCATACCTACTTCGGTACCAGGCAACGTCAACTCCTCGACTGCGACCGGCTCCTCGGATAGGCCGAGACCGAACTCGGAATGTTGCGCCCGCGCCTGCTCGGCCCGGCGCTCGCTCTCTTCTTCGATCTGTTGCTCAGCCTGCTGGATTTCTTCCTGCGTCTGAATCCGCACGTTCATCAACACACGCACGACGTCGGCGCGTACGCGATCGAGCAGTGAGGCGAACAACTCGAACGCTTCGCGCTTGTACTCCTGCTTGGGTTGTTTTTGCGCATAACCGCGCAGGTGGATGCCTTGCCGCAACGCATCGAGCGCTGTCAGGTGCTCGCGCCACGCCTGGTCGAGCGATTGCAGCATGATCGACCGTTCGAAGCCCGAGAACGAATCACGGCCGACAATCGCCACCTTGGCTTCGTACGACTCGTCCGCTGCTTTTAGCACCTTTGCCAGCAATTCCTCGTCGGTCAGCGAATCGTTCGACTCCAGCGCGCCTTTGAGTGGCACGTTGAGTTGCCAATCGTTGGCCAATGCCGCTTCAAGGCCCGCAATGTCCCACTGCTCTTCGACCGACTCGTCGGGCACGTGCGCGCGAAACATATCCGTGAAGTAGCCGGTGCGTAGATTCGTCACCATTTCACCGGTGTTGTCGGTTTCCATAATGTCATTGCGCAGCCGATAAATCTCGCGACGTTGATCGTTCGCAACATCATCGTATTCGAGCAGCTGCTTGCGGATATCGAAGTTGCGCGCTTCGACCTTGCGCTGCGCACTTTCTATCGAGCGCGTCACCATGCCGGCTTCGATCGCCTCGCCCTCAGGCAACTTGAGACGGTCCATGATTGCCTTCATCCGGTCGCCGGCGAAAATACGCAGCAGCGAGTCCTCCATCGAAAGATAAAAGCGCGATGCGCCGGGATCGCCTTGGCGACCCGAGCGGCCGCGCAGTTGATTATCGATACGGCGCGACTCGTGACGCTCGGAACCGATGATCTTCAGGCCACCGGCGCCGACGACCTGATCGTGCAGCGATTGCCACTCGTCTCGCAGCTTGTCGATTCGCTGTGACTTCGTCGCATCGTCAAGCGCGGCGTCGGCTTCGACGAACTGCACCTGCTTCTCGACGTTGCCGCCGAGCACGATGTCGGTGCCGCGACCCGCCATGTTGGTCGCAATGGTTATCACTGCCGGGCTGCCCGCTTGCGCGACGATCTCGGCTTCTTTCGCGTGCTGCTTCGCGTTCAGAACTTGATGCGGCAAACCTTCTTTCTTCAGCAGGTTCGAAAGCAGTTCGGAGTTCTCGATCGACGTGGTGCCGACCAGCACCGGCTGGCTGCGTGCAACGCAGTCTTTGATGTCGTCGATGATCGCGGTGTACTTTTCCTTAAGCGTCCGGTACACCTTGTCCTGCGAGTCGATACGGATCATCGGCCGGTGCGTCGGGATTACGACCGTCTCGAGCCGGTAGATTTCCTGGAATTCGTACGCCTCGGTATCCGCAGTACCCGTCATGCCGGCGAGTTTTCCGTACATGCGGAAATAATTCTGGAACGTGATCGATGCGTAGGTCTGGTTCTCAGCCTGGATCTGCACGCGCTCTTTGGCTTCGACCGCCTGGTGCAGCCCCTCGGACCAGCGGCGGCCGACCATTAACCGGCCGGTGAACTCGTCGACGATGACGATTTCGCCGTTTTGAACAACGTATTGCTGATCGCGATGAAACAGCGAATGCGCGCGCAACGCGGCGTTCAGGTGGTGCATCAGGATGATGTTGGCGGGCGAATACAAACTCTCGCCTTCAGCCAGCATTCCCATGCGCGTCAGTATTTCTTCGAGCTTCTCGTGGCCGCTCTCCGAGATGTGCACTTGATGCGCTTTTTCGTCAACCCAATAATCACCCTCGCCTTTTTCGTCCGCCTGGCGCGACAGCAACTTCGGGATCTCGTTGACACGCACGTACGTTTCGGTGTGGTCCTCCGCCGGGCCCGAGATGATCAGCGGTGTGCGCGCCTCGTCGATCAGGATCGAATCGACTTCGTCGACGATGGCATACGAAAGTCCACGCTGACGGCGGTCGGCGACCGCGTATTCCATGTTGTCGCGCAGGTAATCGAAACCGAATTCGTTATTAGTGCCATACGTAATGTCGGCCGCGTATGCCACGCGTTTTTCTTCGGTCGCCTGCTGCGACAGAATGACGCCGACGGTCAGGCCGAGAAACCGATAGACCTTGCCCATCCAGTCGGCATCGCGCGCCGCCAGATAGTCGTTGACGGTAACGATATGAACGCCTTTGCCGGCGAGCGCGTTTAGGTACGCGGGCAGCGTCGCCGCGAGCGTCTTGCCCTCTCCGGTGCGCATCTCGGCGATCTTGCCGGCATGCAGCACCATGCCGCCCACCAGTTGCACGTCAAAATGGCGCATCGCGAGTGTGCGTTTGGCCGCCTCGCGCACGATCGCAAACGCTTCGGGAAGCAGATCATCGAGCGTTTCACCTTTGCCAAGGCGTTCACGAAACTCGCTTGTCTTCGCTCTTAACGCTTCGTCGGACAGCGGCGCTACTTTGGGTTCGAACGCGTTAATGCGTTCGACATTGCGGTCATAGGTTTTTAGCAGGCGCTCATTACGGCTGCCAAAAACCTTGGTCAGAATTCCGGAAATCATGGAGGTGATCTGGGGCCGGCGATCGCTGAAGCAAGCTTCGCCGCGAATGGCATGGAACGAAAATTATGTCATAGGGGTGGGTTAAGCAGCGGCGCTCATTAGCCCGCGCCTCTAGTGCGTCGAGGGGTGTGGATTCGGAAGCAGCAGCGGCCGGCACAGCTGCACCGCCTACGGCGTCGGGCACTAAAGTGCCGACCACTGCGGTACTCACAGCCGCCGCGACGAAACCGGGCTAAAGCACGGTTTCGCCGACGACCCGGCGTCTGCTCCGTTCCTCGGGCGACGCCTCCAAGGCGGTGCATCTGCGCCAGCCCCTGCTGTCGCGACATCGCCTCGTGCGAGATGTTTTGTTTTCCCTCGCCCAGAGACATTGCTGCCCGCGCCAGCGTTTGGCGTAGCGGCGCGGCCTTTAGAGTCGTCGCCCGAGGAGCGGAGCGCCAGCGGGGTAGTTAAGGGCCTGCCTGTTTGAGCGCAGCGAGTTTGCAGGCCCGCCGCTGGCGTGAGTACCGCAGGGTCGGCACTTTAGTGCCCGACGACTCAGGCAGCGCCGGTGCGCCAAACGCTGGCGCCTGCGATCTAGTTAACAAGGCCTAGTCGTGTACTGGTGTCGAAGCAGCAAGCGCCCTGATGTCGACACGCTGCGAACCGGCATGCTGTTGTTGTAACGGACTGCCTTTGGCGAACAGGAACTTGGCGGGGTTTTGGGCGACACCTTGATGGTGCACTTCAAAGTGGAGGTGTGAACCGGTTGATCGCCCGGTTGAGCCGACTTCCGCCAGCTTTTGCCCGCGCTTGACGATGTCACCCGCCGCCACGTTAAGGCGGCTCGCATGGGCGTATCGACTCAACAGCGAATTGCCATGATCGACTTCCACGAGGTTGCCCCATACCGGGTGATATTCGGCCACCACGACCACCCCACCGGCGGCCGCATGGATCGGGGTTCCTGTGGGAGCTGCGAAATCGATGCCCGAGTGATGCGACATTTCGCCGGAAAAGGGATCAGATCTCCACCCGAAGCCCGACCCAATAAATCCGTCCGATACCGGCTTGCTGTGCGGTAACAACGCCTGCCGTACCTGCTGCGCCCGCAGTTCCGCCTCTATCACGCTCATGTAGTCCGCGCGCTGCTCGACACTGGCCGAAAGCTGTTTCAGCGCAAGATCCAGCTCTTGCAAGGTCATCTGGTCGTTGCTTTGAAGCGCACCTCCACGACCCGGCAACTGAGCGAAGCGGAACTCTTCGGGCCGGATGCCGGCGGCTTTCCCCACCCGCTCACCCACCGCGTCGAGCCGCAGCAGTTGCGCCTGCACTTCGCCGAGTTTGCGCGCCAGCGCCGATACGTTGTCGCGCACGAATTGGTCTTTGCGCTCCCTCTCGTCGCGCGTCACGAATGAAATTAGGTCCGAAAGGATCGGGATACGGAACACGGAGGCCGCACGCACCGTCAGAAACGAAAATGCCCCGGATAGGAGCAGCACGCCCAGTGCGAGAGTGACCGACGCGGCGAGTGCGTGGCGGCGCGTGATACTGAGCGTCAAAGCGCGCGCCAATCGCTTGTCGACCACTATGATCTGCATCCGCGCCCTCCTGCGCTTGCCGCTTACTGCTTAGCCCTGCCCATGTCGAGCTCTGCTCGCCTGATCGCCACCGCGTTGCGCGATTCGCCGCAAGCGGCTTCACTCATCGCGCGCTGGGAAGCGACTCAGCGAGCTGCGCTCGCTATCGCTCCCGCTTGTCGCTCCGTCGCCGGCTTCGACCCCCTCGAGCCCGGCGTGTGCGAACTGCGCGGCGAAACTCTCTGGCTTACGCTTCCCTCACCATCTCACTCGGCCAAATTGCGGCAAGCAACGCCGCGTCTGTTATCAACCTTGGCGGCCGATGGGTTCAGAGTCTACGAGATCAAGACGCGAGTACAACCCGCCGTCACGTCTTACCCTGGAGACGGGAGTCCCACACCCTCAAGTGACGCAAGTCCAGGGTTGCCCTGGCCCCGCAGCGATCAGAGCGCAGCGGCGGCTGTCGCGGCGCTCGCAGAGTCGGTAGGAAAGTCCCCGCTCAAGGCAGCGGCACAAAAGCTCGCCGCGACGCTGCAAAAGCGGGCGGGTCGCTCCTGAAGGGCGCCGTGACAACGCAGCGAGCGGGTTGACGTTGCGCCGAGGCGCGCGGGCGTACGAGAGGCTCCGCTGGGCACCGCAGGCTGAGCCCTGCGGCTCCAAGCCTGCCTGCGCAGGCTTGGACAGGGCGAATAGGTGGCGCGTCCTCGCGCCGCCGCGGCCTGCAAGGCCAAGATCGGCCCGCGGTCGTTTTGCAGGGGTTCCTAAGCGGTCTCGGTCTGAAAGCGAAAAGCGGCCGGCGCCTGCTCTTCGTCTTCGAAAGTCACGAGTTCGAAAGCCGCTTTGTCGGCAGTCAGAGCGCGCAACAACTTGTTGTTGATGGCATGACCCGACTTATGCGCCACATACGACCCGATTAACGGATGGCCCAGCACTGCGAGGTCGCCGATGGCATCCAGCATCTTGTGCTTGGCGATCTCGTCGCCAGCGCGCAATCCGTCAGCGTTCAGTACTCGATACTCGTCCATCACGATCGCGTTTTCGAAGCTGCCGCCGATCGCCAGCCCCGCCTTGCGCAATGCTTCGACGTCGTTGACAAAGCCGAACGTGCGCGCACGCGAAACTTCCTTGATATACGAGTCGCGGGCGAAATCCACTTCGACCATCTGCTCGGTCGCGTCGATCGCAGGGTGATTAAAAGCGATCGAAAACTTCAGCTTGAACCCGAAGTACGGTTCAAGTCGCGCCCATGCATCGCCATCGCGAAATTCGATGGGCTTGACCACCCGTGCGAATTTCTTCGACGCGGCTTGTTCGCTGATGCCTGCCGCCTGTATCAGGAACACGAAGCTGGCGGCGCTGCCGTCCATGATCGGAATTTCAGGCGCATCAACGTCGACGTAGCAGTTGTCGATGCCGAGTCCCGCCAGCGCGCTCATTAAATGCTCGATCGTCGCCACTCTCACATCGCCGCGCCCGATCGTTGTTGCCATTCGCGTATCGACGACGTTTTCCGGCATCAGCGGAATATCGACCGGCGGATCAACATCGATCCGCCGGAACACGACGCCGGTATCTGCTGCCGCTGGCCGCAACGCCAACTGAACCTTGGTGCCGCTGTGCAGGCCTATGCCGACCGCGCGGGCGATCTGCTTCAAAGTGCGCTGTTTAACCATCATGTGTGAGTTTACCGATGACTGATCGCCGTCAGTCGGCTTGTTTTCTGAGAAAAGCGGGAATGTCATACCTTTCCGCTCCCGTGTCCTCCATCGCCGCGACTCTCGCCTGCGCCGACTCGCGCGTACGCCAGATCGCCGGTTTTTCGAAATCGCTGTAGTCCGACGACGGGCCATGCGACGCCGCGGTGGGTACGCTGAGCGGCGCGTTGTCGGTACCGGTGCGCACGACGGTAAACGGCGTCGATTGCTTTTTCGAGGCCGCGCGGCCGAGGCCGGTGGCCACCACCGTGACGCGCAATCCGTCACCGATCGCTTCATCGCACACGGTGCCGAAGATCACGGTTGCGTCGTCTGCGGCGAACGCACGAATCGTGTTCATCACTTCACGCGTCTCCTTCATCTTCAACGAAGAAGACGCCGTGATGTTGACCAGCACCCCGCGCGCGCCCGACAAATCGACACCTTCGAGCAACGGGCTGGCGACCGCCTGTTCGGCCGCGATGCGTGCCCGATCCAGACCCGACGCTAGCGCGGTACCCATCATCGCCTTGCCCTGCTCGCTCATCACGGTCTTCACGTCCTCGAAATCGACGTTGACCAGGCCCGGCACATTGATGATTTCCGCGATGCCCGCGCACGCGTTATGCAACACATCATCCGCAGCTCTGAAGCACTCGGCCATCTCGGCGTCTTCACCCATCACCTCCTCGAGCTTGTTGTTCAGGATGACGATCAGCGAGTGGACGGTGTCTTCCAGCTGGGTGACGCCGGTTTCAGCCAGCTTCATGCGCTTCGGGCCTTCGAACTCGAACGGCTTGGATACGACCGCGACTGTCAGGATGCCAAGTTCTTTCGCGATTTCTGCAAACACGGGCGCGGCGCCGGTACCGGTGCCGCCGCCCATGCCGGCGGTGATGAACACCATGTGCGCGCCGCGCAGCGCATCGGCAATCCGATCGCGCGCTTCCTCGGCCGCCGCGCGCCCCGCCTCCGGGCGGCTTCCGGCGCCAAGCCCGGTCTTGCCGAGCTGCAGGATATTTTTCGACGACGATCGCGCGAGCGCCTGGTGATCCGTATTGGCGCAGATGAATTCGACGCCTTGCACACCGCGCGCGATCATGTGCTGAACCGCGTTGCCGCCCGCACCGCCGACGCCGACCACCTTGATGATCGTGCCGCGCGTTTCCGTCTCAAGAATTTCGAAACTCATGTTGCCTCCTGCTTAGCTAAGTACTGCGATTGAAAAACGCGCAAAGCCAAAAGCCGCATTTATTAACGCCGACGCGCTTGGCATTGGGCGCTCCGCCCTCAAAAAATTGGCTCCGCCAATCAAAAATTCCCGACTACCCATTCCTTCATCCGTTTCACCGTTTGCTTGAAGGATCCGGTTTGCTGCGCCAGCTTGCGACCACGCAGGCGCTGCGAATGCGCTTCGACCAGCAGACCCATCGCAGTCGCGAAGCGCGGGTTGCGCACGACATCGGACAGCGAGCCCGTGTAGTTGGGCCATCCGATGCGCGCTGGCTTCAAGAACACGTCTTCCGCCAGCTCTGTCATGCCCGGCAACAGGCTGGTGCCTCCAGTCAGTACGATGCCCGAAGACAACAGCTCTTCGTAGCCCGACTCGCGCACGACCTGCTGCGTTAGCGTGAACAGCTCTTCGACTCTCGGCTCGATGACTGCGGCAAGTGACTGGCGCGACAGCAGCCGAGGTGGGCGATCACCGAGGCCGGGGATCTCGATCTTTTCGTTCGGATCGGCCAGCACTTCCTTCGCCACACCCCAGCGCAGCTTGATGTCTTCCGCGTCTGGAATTGGTGTGCGCAGCGCCATCGCGATGTCATTGGTAATCTGATCGCCGGCGATTGGAATGATTGCGGTATGACGGATTGCACCGCCGGTGAAAATGGCGATATCGGTGGTGCCGCCGCCGATATCGACCAGCGCGACGCCGAGCTCCTTTTCATCTGACGTCAGTGCTGACAGTGACGATGCCAGTGGCTGCAGGATCAAGTCCTGCACTTCGAGACCACATCGACGCACACATTTGATGATGTTCTGTGCCGCGCTGACGGCGCCGGTGACGATATGCACGCGCACTTCGAGCCGCACTCCGCTCATGCCGATCGGCTCGCGGATATCTTCCTGCCCGTCGACGATGAATTCCTGCGTCAACACGTGCAGCACCTGCTGATCGGTCGGAATGTTCACCGCCTTTGCGGTCTCGATCACCCTTGAAACGTCGGGTGCAGCGACTTCGCGGTCCTTGATGGCTACCATGCCGCTCGAGTTGAAGCTCTTGATGTGGCTGCCGGCGATACCGGTAAACACGTCGCGAATCTGGCACGCAGCCATCAGCTCGGCTTCTTCGAGCGCACGGCGTATCGATTGCACAGTCGCTTCGATGTTCACCACCACGCCCTTGCGCAGGCCCTGCGACTCGGCTTGACCGAGGCCGATCACCTGGAACCGGCCATCGGCGAGCACTTCGGCCACCGCGGCGACGACCTTCGAGGTGCCGATGTCGAGCCCGACGATCAGGTCTTTACTTTCGTTTCTCATGGCTCATTTCTCATGGCCGGACCGCGCGGTAGGTTTCATCGCCACCTTGGCCGGACTCGATGCCGCCAGACCATTGGCGTAGCGCGCGTCGATGCGCGCTGGCGCACCACCCAGCTGTGCGACGACTAATGGATACGCAGCAACGACTTGCGCCACACGCTCGCCTAGCGGCATCGCCGCGCGATCACGGCCGAGCTCAACGCGAATATCGCCGCGATCTTTCGCGTCTTCACGAAGATCGGAACCAAGGCGCAAGGACCAAGCCTTGCGATCGGAAATGTCGATCGCAGCAATGCGCAACGACAAAGCCGCAAATTGCGCCGATAGTTCGTAGTAGCGTCTTGCCGCGTCCTTCGCCGCGCTAAATGGCCCACTGAACTCCGGCAACTGGCCGTAGATCTCCGCCTCGTCGGGATTGGCAACAAAAAGCTCACCGCGATCGGACAACAGCCGCCCGTCTTCCCACACGCCCAACGCCCGATGTTCGGTCAACGTAACAACGAGCCGGTCAGGCCATACACGCCGCACCGAAGCTTGAGCGACCCACGGCACTGTCTCGAACAGCCGGCGTGTGTCTTCGAGCCGCATCGTGAAGTAATTCCCGCGCAGCCGCCCTGCCAACGCGGCGCGCACCGACGCGGTTGTCACGTAGCGCAAATCACCACGAACGTCGACGCGTTTCAACTGAAACTTCGGCTGTTGAGCCAACCGCGACAGCACAGCACCGCCGATGGCCAGCAGCGCGAGTGCAATGCACAACGCAGCTAGCCGATTCATTGCGCGCGCGCTCATCGATCGACCCTTTGCCCTTGCAGCGCGGCGAGCGCAAGAATTCGCAATACGAGGTCTTCGTAGCTGGTACCTACAGCGCGTGCGGCAATCGGTACCAGCGAATGCCCGGTCATGCCCGGCGACGTATTGAGCTCGAGCAAGTACGGTTGATTTCGCTTGCTCAGCATGATGTCGATTCGGCCCCAGCCGCGCGCCCCGAGCGCGTTGTAGGCACTAACCGAGAGCTGACGAATCGTTTCGCTCAGCGCTGCATCGATCGGCGCCGGACACAGATACTTCGTCTCGTCGCCGAAATACTTGTTCTGGTAATCGTAGTTCGCATCGGGTGCGCGGATTTCTACAAGCGGCAGCGCCTCGGCCTGACTACCCTGGCCGAGAATTGCGCAAGTCAGCTCCTGGCCCTCGATCAACTCTTCTGCCAATACGACGTCGTCATACTCGCGCGCCAATTTGAAAGCCTCGGCCATGCCGGAGTAGCCGCGCACGCGCGAGATGCCGATCGTCGAGCCTTCGTTTGGCGGCTTGACGATCAGCGGCAGACGCAACTCGTCGGCCACTTCGTTCAAGTGCGCGCGCTCGCTGGATTCGATTACGCGGTACCGCGGTGTCGGCAGTTTGTACATCTCCCATATGCGCTTGGTAAGCACCTTGTCGATCGCAATCGCCGACGCTTGGACCCCGCTGCCGGTGTAAGGAATCTGTAGCGTTTCGAGCACCCCCTGGATCGCACCATCCTCGCCACCGCGCCCGTGCAGCGCAATGAATACGCGATCGAACTTCGCTGTCTCGAGTTCGCCGAGTGATTGCGTAGCCGGATCGAACGCATGCTCGTCGATGCCGCGCGAGCGCAGGGCATTCAACGCGCCGGTGCCCGACATGATCGACACTTCGCGCTCGGAAGAACGCCCGCCGAACAGCACACCGACCTTGCCGAAG
>Ga0105340_1001364_pt1 | contig 10975 bp, 8 predicted proteins | sample EasRivMeERMLT700_FD_89676 | JGI IMG/M metagenome (GOLD analysis project Ga0105340, IMG submission 89676) | Soil microbial communities from meander-bound floodplain in the East River, Colorado, USA - East River MetaG ERMLT700 | ecosystem: Environmental > Terrestrial > Soil > Floodplain | place... | reverse complement strand
TGGCCGCTCATCACGCTGGCAATCACCGACACGGTAAACCAGAACATCAGCACGTGATCCATGCCGATGCCGCCAGTTCCAAGGGTTGTCAGGATCACGAAGACCGCTATCCACGTCGGGAGCATCACGCGCGCGAGGGTGTGCAGGACCGCGCGATGGTGCCGTTTTCGCGTCAACCCGTGCCACATTCCCAGCCAACTGAGCGCGTAATAATCGGTGCCCAGCAGAATAATTCCGCCGAGGGTTGTAAGGTGCCAGACGAACGAAGTCGAAGCCGATCCAAACGGCGACTTCAAAATCAAAAGGAACAGCAACAGGACATTGAGCAGCGCGCACAAACAGAGCGGGCCGCACGCAAAGTGCCACAACGCTCGCCGTTGTCCCTCAACGATCTGCCGTGGCGTGAGCGGAGTCACGAGCAGCAGTTCCATCGCGCCACTGGCGAGATCCTCACTGAACCGTCGACTCGCTTCCGCGGCGACCATGTACTTCACCAGTTGATGCGCGCCGAATGCAGTCACGAAAGCGAGGAGGAAACTCGATCGCATCCACCGGCCCGTGCCCGGCGACAAAACCGAGTGGATCGCAAAGGCTATGCCGATCGCCGCAACGGCGCCGAGCAACCCCCACACGAGAAGCGCCGACGGTTGCTGGCGGATCGACAACCATTCCACGGGGTTCGAAATGAATCGCGCGCTGGCCTGCGCGCGTCGCATCGGGCGAATGGATCGCGAACGCTCTTGCCAGACGCGCGGCAATGCGAGCGACGCCGCCACCAGCATCGCGGTGGCGAGCGTTACGATGACTGCGAGCGAACTCCAGTAATCGGTCAGATTCGGCGGCGTCTCCAGCGCGCACGCCAGCGTGAAGCTGGGATTCGGCCACAGCAGCAGAAAACGGACGTGCGCTGCCACAGGCCAATCCTCGATGACGTAATAGAGTAGCGGCAACACGGCTGCTAAAAACAGCACACTCAGGAAAGTCGCCCCCATGCTGGTGCGGCTTTGATGCGCCAAGGCTGAGATCGCAATGCCTATCGCGAGTGACAAATAAAGCGTGATCAGCAACGTCAGAACGACACGCCAGAATTGACCCGCAGTGACCCCACCGAGTAGCAGGGGCAGCGCGAGCACAGGAAACACGCCGAGCAGCGCATAAGCCGCACGCACCGACGACGAGACAAGCTTGCCGAGGACGACGTCGTAACCGCGCAAGTCCGTCAGAAAAAGCAGGCCGAGGGTGCCGTCTCGCTTTTCGTTGCTGATCGCGTCGGCGGTGAGAAAAACTCCGCTGAACGCGCAGCCAATAAAAAGAAGGACGCTGGCGACGCTGAAGAAAGTCTGGCCCACGTCGGCCGGCGTCGTAGTTGCGGATCGCGCACCCAGGAGCGTCAGCCAAAACAAGGTCGCGATCAGCGCCGCGAAGAACCGAAGAAGGAACGCGAGCGGTTGCCGCGCTGCGACCCGCAATTCACGCTCCACAATCGGCAGAAACGTCATAATACCACACTGGAGGGACCAACGGCGTGAGCCCTGATCGAAGATGCCGCAACGGGGCTTGAGTATCTCGCCCCTCCGAAAACACTACTGCGTTTCCCCGCGCGTCACCCTCAGGAACACTTCCTCCAGCCCCAACTCATCTTCGCGCACTTCGAGCACGCGCGCCCCGCCCTGGACAAGCGCTTCGGCAACGATGCTGTGGTCCGTCTCGTGATCCACGAGCGTCACTTTGATTTGCCCATCGTTCGTGACCGCTTCGGTGACCTCGGCGCGTGCCTTCAAAATCTCTATCGCCTTCTCCGGATCGCTCTTCACGCGCACCCACACGATGCGACCAGTCGCCATCTGGTCCCGAACACCCTGCACCGGCCCGCTGTAAATCAGTTTGCCGCGCTCGATGATCGCCACGCGGTTACACAGCGTTTGCAACTCGCTCAGGATGTGCGACGAGATGATGATGGTTTTGCCCATCTTCTGGAGTTCCTGGAGGATCGCCATCATTTCGATGCGCGCGCGCGGGTCGAGACCGCTGGCCGGTTCATCGAGCAGCAGGACCTGTGGATCGTGAATGAGCACGCGCGCCAGGCCGAGCCGCTGTTGCATGCCGCGGCTCAACGCGCCAATGAGCGCGCCCTTTTTCTCACTCAGGCCAACCAGTTCCAGCACGTCGTTGACGGTCTTCTCGCGCTGTGCGGTGGGAATCTTGTAGCATGCGCCGAAGAAATCGAGGTACTCGGTCACTTCCATGTCTTTGTAGACGCCGAAAAAATCGGGCATATAACCAATGACATGGCGCACCGCGTCCGCTTCGCGCACGACATCATGGCCGAGGACGATCGCCTGCCCGGCGGTCGGAGTCAGGAACGTCGCAAGAATCCGCAGCGTGGTGGTTTTGCCGGCGCCGTTGGATCCGATGAATCCAAACAGGTCGCCTTTGTAGACGGTGAGATCGAGCGAATTGAGCGCGACCATCTGGCCATAAGTGCGAGTAAGGCCTATCGTTTGAACGGCGGCTTGCGGAGGCGCTGGGGTGCTCATGCTTCTAATTCTTCACCGCGGTCGCCACGCGCAACAGCGTGTCTTTGTGCGAACGCCGCGGATTAAACTGGTTGATCGGCTTCACCGGCGAAAAATCATCCACCCACGCCAGCAGCACCGCGTACCCACGCTCGACGAGCGGCGAAAGATCCATGCCTGCTGGCGCGATGAAGTGGCCGTAGCCGTAATTCTGCCCGGGCCGCAACTCCGCGACAAACGATGCCGCCATCGTCGCGTGCGGAATGTCAAAAATCTGCGGCGTGTTGTGACCGAAGGCCTGCTGGCGTTGATTGATCGCGTTTTGAAAATTCCCGCCGTACCGCTGGACGAATCCCGAGAGTGTTTCTCCGCCTTTCGTGAGCGTCACCGTCTTGCTTTTTTTCGCCGCCAGTTCGCCCACATCCAGCACGACATTATCAACCACCATCCGACAACGGCTGACCTTGTGATCGAGGTTGTTCTCGACCGTCACGTCGTAGTTCGAGCCGTTTTCTTTGACAGAAAACTTTAGCGGCATCGACGCCTGCCGCCACCAGTCGCTCACATAAAGCTGGCTCGTCCACACCGGCACAGCAATTTCGGCATCAAAATTATTTCCGCGCTGCTCGATGGTCGCGCGTCCGGCCGATTGCCCTCCATAGGACATGAATTCGCCGCGAAAGGCAGAAAACGCCTGGTCGCCCGCCAAACGATACCGCGCGTTCACCGGCGAATAAATGGAGCCGTAGGTGCGCCCGCGCAGGCCGGCTTGCTCGCCCGCGGGCATCACATCCACCACGTGCAATTCGTTCCACTCGGACTCGCCGGCGCGCAGCTTGTAACCGATCAAATAAATCAGCCCCGAGAACAGCGCGACGTAAACTGGAAAGGTGATCCACGTCAGCATTTGGCGATTGATCTTGTTCAACCAATACCGGTCGAGCGGCCCGATCACCAATAGATACGCCACCAGCAGCACCAGCAACCAGCCAATCGGCAGCTTGCGCACCTGCTTGCTGTCGATCATCGAGCCAAACACTCCGTCCACACTGTGGCCGCCATATTGAAACCCCTGCTCAGTCGCCAACAATTGCGGCGGCATGTCCGTCATCTTCGCCCAAAAATGCGGGCGGTTCGTCCACGACAAAAACGGTTCCAGCTCGGGGCTGAAGGTGAGCACGGTCAATTGGCCGCGACCCCGCGTGGCAGTAATGACAAGCGGCTTGCTCCGCGTGCCGACCAGCACCCGCCCATCGCGCAACGTGCCTGTTGCCACCTGCAGCGGCTGTGACTCAAACTTCGCGTCGGCCGGCAGCTTCGCGAACGGATTCGAGATATCGCCGATATTCACTGTTCTGCGCCGTTGCTTGCTCGATGTATCCGTCGCGCCGTCGCCACGGAACCCATAGGTATCACCGTCCCTCCGTTGGTTGCTCACCACGAACTCCTGCAATTCCGTATGGGTTGGCTCCATCCCCATCGCGGTGAATTCCACCGGCAACACATTCTTCAGCCACTCGTTGCCGTTGACATGGAGGATTTGCTCCACGCCCACCACCAGGTGTCCGCCCGAGTTCATCCACGACAGCAGCGCGTTGACCTGGTTTACCTTCAAGTCGAGCGCGCGCTCCGCCTGGAGATAAATGGTATCGAGACCTTCCAGCGTGATCGGGTTATCCGGAAATAGCGCGGGCAAAAACCGGGCCACCACCGGCTGCATCTCCGGTTGGTTTGATTTCACTTTTGGCAGCGGCGGCAACGCGCGAGAGACCGCAGCCGCCATTGGGATTTGCCATGGGTTCGTCTGGCGCACTCGCAGGTTCTGTTGCTCGGCGCGGACGCGGCCTTTCTCATCCAGCAGCCTCGCGTTCCAGCCGCCGATGTAGCGACTCGATCCAAATGCGGGGATCGTAAACCGCTTCAGAGTTCCCGTCGGCAACTCGACCTCCATCGTCCGCGTGTGAGTGCTGTCGTAATTGCCCGGGGTCACTTCCACCAGCCCCATGAAGGGCGCGCCGTCGTTGAAGACTTCAAACGTGATCGGAAACCAGCTCGCCTCCGGAACGATCTGGTCGTGACCGAGGAAGACGTCGAATCGCGGGGCCGCGCGACTATTGCTGGCAACGAGCACGAGCGCCAAACAAAGAGCGCCTGCTGCCCGGAGGAACCGCGCGGGTGTTGAGAAACTCCGGTCTGCAACGTTGTTGGCGAGAGCGTTCAAGTGGCGTTGTTATAAAGAGTGCATCAAAACCCTCAAAGTTCAAACTTTGTCTGTCCAATTCTGTCTCAACACGGGACACGTTCACCCCAGGAGTCTCTTCCCTGCCGCACGCCACTGCTGGCGTGCCGCCTGCTTAAGCTCCCCCTATGCTATTACTTCGGACGTGGCTGCTCGTGGTGTGCGCTCTCGTCGGCGCCTGCGTGCTGGTAGCCCTGGCTGCGGACGCTGTTGGCGATCGCGCGATCGCCCGCGCCGAACGCATAAAAACGCTTCAGTTCGTTCCGCCTCAATTGGAAGTGAAACGCGTGAATCTACAAGGCCCCGATCTATGAAGACCCTCATTACACTGGCCGTCGCAACTACAATCGCACTCACGTCCGCCTCGGCAGCGGGCTGGCTCACGGACATTAAAGCCGCGCAGGACCAGGCGCGCAGCCAGAACAAATTGATTCTTGTGAACTTTACCGGCTCCGACTGGTGCCCGTGGTGCATTCGGCTGAAGAACGAGGTATTCAACAAGCCCGAGTTCGCCAGCTTTGCCGACGAGAATCTCGTGTTGCTCGAAGTCGATTTCCCCCGCCAAAAGCCGATGTCGCCCGAAGTCAAAAAGGCGAACGGTAAAATCGCCGACCATTACAAGGTCGGCGGCTATCCGAGCGTGCACGTCCTCGACGCCGAAGGACAAAGCCTTGGCCAAACCGGCTACCTGCCCGGCGGGCCGAATCCCTTTGTCGCGAAGATCAAGTCGATTGCCGGCAATCGACTTCAACCGAAGACGGTGGCCCAGGCCGCGCCCCAGCAACCGCAGCCCGCGCCAGCCGAAGGCGCCCCGGAGGCGCCTGCATTCAACGGAGCGCCCACATTTGAACCGAAGGTCTATACCGATCTCGAGTTGAAAGGCATTTCAGGCAAGCCTAACGCTCGCTTCGCGCTCATTAACAACCAGACCATCGGCGTCGGTGAAAGCGCGAACGTGAAAGTCGGCGATTTCATCGTGAAAGTGAAGTGCCTCGAAATCCACGCAGACTACGTTGTCGTCGCCGTAGGCAGCGGGAACGACCGCCGCGAACTCCGCATGCGCGGCGGGCTGTAACGCTTTCTGGAGGGGGCGAGCTCCGCGAGCCGTTCGTGAAGAAAGATCATTGGGGCTCGCAGAGCTCGCCCCTCTAACTCACTTTGCCAGCGACGCGCACACCAACTCCTTGTCGTTGCGCGCGTAAACACATCGATTCGCGAACGCCGGATGTGACCACACGACGTCGCGTCCCGCAGCGGTGTTCGTCGGCTCGACAAGTTTCGCGCGGCTGATTTCCTCATAACCTTTCGGCGTAAGCCGCGCGATAATGAGATCGCCCTTCTCATTGTGCAGGAAGTAACGATCGCCGTTCTTGATCAGGAACGCGTTCGCCCAGCGCGCTTCCTTGTCGCCCGTCGTGGGCGCGAACGTCTCCCACACCCGCTCACCGGTCGCGGTCTTCAGGCATCGCAGTTGTCCGTAGCTGCACACACCGTAGAGGTGATCTCCGTCGATAAATGGCGTCGGCATGATGCTGTGCAAACCATCCGTGTCTCGTTCGCTGATGTTCTTGCCGCGCCACACGACTGAAGCAGCCGGCTGTTCGCGATCGAGGCGCAGCATAATTGGTCCGTTGTAAAAACTGGTGATGAACAGCAAATCATCCTGCACGCGTGGGGTGGGAATGCTGAGGCCGGACCTCACCGGGAACGGATGCGACCAGTAAACCTTCCCCGTCCCGGGGTCGAGTGAGTTGATCGATTCCGGATGCCAGATAATCAACTGGCGCGTCTTCCCGACGGTGTAAATCATCGGCGGACAATAGCCCGGTTCCTTCGCGCCGAGCGCCCGCCAAAGTTCCTTGCCATTGTTGCGGTCGAAAGCCACCGCGACACTGTTGCTCCCGCCGACCAGACAAATCAGTTTGTCGCCATCGATCAGCGGGTGCGCCGAAAAGCCCCATAGCGGCGTGTCGATCGCGAAATCCTTTTTGAACTCGCGCGACCAAAGCACCTTCCCATCGGCCGAATTGAAGCAGAACAGATTTCCCTCGGTGCCCAGCGTGTACACTTTGCCGTCGTGAACGACTGGAGTCGCGCGCGGGCCAGACGGGTAGCTCACATTGTAAGGGCAATCGTACGCGTGCTGCCAAATGACTTTTCCATCGGCTTCGTTTAAGCAAAGCACGCGTTCGTTTCCGGGAATTACGCCGCGTTGGAAAGGGTCGCGCCCGCTGCTCGTGCCCGCCTTGCGGTCCGTCAGGTAAATTCGTCCCCCGCTCACCGCCGGCCCGGAGTAACCAGCGTGCACGGGCAGGCGCCACTTCACTTTTAGCCCGGACTCAGGAAATTTTTCGATGATGCCCGTCTCGCGCCATACGCCATCGCGCTGCGGCCCGAGCCATTGCGGCCAGTCATCGGCACGCGTGTACCCAGCGCATATTAAAAGAATAGTGAAAGCCCAGCATCGCATCGCGGCTTTCTAGCTGGATAGCGCCCGGAATTAAAGCTTCATCGTATCAGTCACTGCCGCCAACACCGAAGGAACATCCAGGCCCCGTAAACCCGACGATGAGCGAAGAATTGTCACATGATCGCCTAACGGCTTCCATATCTCGGGCGAAGTTTCTGCCCACAGGGCGATGACGGGGACCCCTGCGGCCGCAGCCAGATGCGCAATGCCTGAATCATGACCGATAAACAGCGAACACGAGGCGATTCGTCCTGCGAGCGTCGGCAAGGGAAGGTTGAACGCGAGCTCGGCGGGCTGCTGAGATAACGCGCTCTTGAGCTTTGCAATCTTCGCCGATTCGGCTTCGCCTCCGATGATCAGCAGCGGAGCAGCGCTGGAATTCAAGAGTTGCCGCGCGAGCTCAATCCACTTCTCCAGCGCCCAGTTCTTTTTCTCGCTCCCGCTGCCGGGATGAATCGCGATGCAGTTTGATTGCAGGCTCGACGGAGCTCGCCCCTCCGAAAGCGTCAGTCGCGGCACTGGATTCGCATCAAAAATCGCCAGCCGTTTCAGCGGCTCAAGAAACACCACCGTTGCATGCTCATTCTTCGACTCGTCGGGGCGATGCGACCCCGCAATGAACTGCCCTTTGCACGAGCGTCGGACGTTGGCTTCGAAAATCCCGTCCGGATCGTAAAGATACGAAATGATGATCGCGAAGCTCGCGAAGTACTCCTGCAGTTCAGGCTCCAGAATTCCGCCTCGCGCAAAGAATCCTGCAAGCGGCCGTGCCTCGATGGAACGAACAGCATCAGCCAGTCCGCCCGCCACAGCGAGTTGCGCGATGTGCGGATAACCAAGCACCTCCAGTTTCGCGTTCGGAAATTGCTGCCGCAGAGCCGACAGCGCCGGGAACGTCAAAATGAAATCGCCGATCGCCCCGCCCCGAATAACCAAGATCTTCGACACTTACGGCTGCTGCGTCGGCGGCGGCGGGGGTTGGGCGACTGCATTGGTTTCGGCGGACTTGTAAACGGTAAGCCCCAGGATAACGACAAACACCCCAAAGGCCAGGCGCACTCCGCTCACCACGCGCGTGCGTTTCTCGTTCGCCGTGAACCAATTGAGCAAGTCGCGCAAACGCCACGGCGAGATCGTGAACCACATGCCAAGGATCACCAGCACGTAAGCCCACGTGGTGATCACAAGCCGCCAGTCCGTCTCGACCCATCGCGCCGTGTCCACCATCAGCTTCGCCAGCAACAGGTAAATTACAGCCAACCCGCGCACCGGTAGATAATCTTTCACGAACAAACACGCGCCCAATCCCACGGCAGCAAACAGTGTGTAAAGCGCAGGCTTGAACGCCGCGAAATCCGCAATCGATTCCTGTTTCAACAGCGTCAGGAACCAAAGCGTCGCAGCGATAATGAACACGTAACCCACGGGCGTGTAGCGCGGGAAACGGCGCGCAGCGTTGCCAAACGCCCCCGGCTTCGCCACACCATAGACGGCAGGCAAAGCCGCGATTGACCCAAGTAGAATGGCGAGCACTGATAACTTCATTGGCGGCATAACGGATCGACGTCGAGGTTAACGATGGCCGGGTCCCCGTAAAGTGTAAACGAGCCCGCCCGCGTCACCCGCACGTCCATCACCTGGCCACGGTGCCGTTCGGACCCATCGAATACCACGATCTTATTGCTACGCGTCCGGCCCATCATCCGCGCAAGGTTCCTCTTGCTAGGCCCTTCCACCAGGATCTCCACCATATTACCCACGTACTTCTGGTATTTCAGAACCCCCAACTCGTTCACGAGTTGCAGCAACCGCGCGTGCCGCTCTTCGCGCACCTCCTGCGGCAATTGATCGGGCATGGCCGCAGCGGGCGTGTCGCGCCGCGTCGAGTATTTGAAAATAAAGGCATTATCGAATTCCACTTCGCGCGCCAGCGAAAGCGTCTCCCGAAAGTCGTCTTCAGTCTCGCCCGGAAACCCCACAATAACATCCGTCGTGATCCCCATATTGGGGCGCGCCGCTCGCAGTTTCTGAACGATCTCCAAAAACCGTTCCCGCGTGTAGCCACGGTGCATCGCCTTTAGCATGCGGTTGCTCCCGCTCTGCACCGGGATGTGCGCGCTCTCAACCAGCTTCGGCAGGCGCCCATACGCGTCGACGAGGTCATCGCCATAACCTTTCGGATGCGGCGAAGTGAATCGAATCCGTTCAAGCCCATCGATCTCATGCACCGCTTCGATGAGCTGCACGAATGGTGACTTGCCGTCCTTCACCGGCAGATCGCGCTTCGCGTAACTCGTCACGATCTGCCCCAGCAACGTGATCTCTCTCGCGCCTCCATCCACAAGCTGCCGGCATTCGGCCACGATCTCGGGAATCGCCCGGCTCCGTTCCTCGCCCCGGGTGTACGGTACAATGCAAAACGTGCAGTATTGATTGCATCCTTGCATGATGCTGACGAACGCCGTCACCGATTTCGTACCGCTGCCGTTGAGCAGGTGCTCGCGGATCGTCGCTTCGCTGCCTGCTTCTTCGGCTACGTCCACCACCTTCTCCCGCCGCCCGGCAATCAGGTCGTCGAGATAATCCGCGGCGCGATGAAATTTCTGCGTCCCGATTACCAGGTCCACGTCCGGCAGCCGGTCGATCAATTCCTGGCCGCGGCTTTGCGCCATGCACCCCATGAACCCGAGCACCACATTGGGCCGGGACCGCCGCAGGTCCGCCGCGAGCGCGGTCATTTTCCCCAGCGCCTTTTTCTCAGCCTGGTCGCGCACGCTGCACGTGTTCAGGAGCACCACGTCCGCCGTCGCCTCCGACGCCGCCAGCGTGTAGCCCTTCGCGACGAGCTGAGCCGCGACAGCTTCCGAATCGCGCTCATTCATCTGGCATCCGTAAGTCTTGATGTAGACGCTGGGCATGGTCCTCAACGAGTGACCATTGTAACCCCTAACGCACTTGTTGCAAAGGCCGCAATGAAAACGATTTCGGGGTTTGACTTGCAGGGGGTGCTCAACATAATCACGCACACAGCCTATGGCGCGATTGGTCCTGCTGAGTGAAGGTTTGACAGGTCGTACTTTCGAGTTCAAAACCGATAAGACGACCGTCGGTCGCGTTTCGGACAACATGTTCGAGATCCCCGAGGCTTCCGTCTCCAGCCATCACGCTGAACTGCTGCTCAAGGGCAACGAACTTCACATCAAAGACCTCGGATCGACCAACGGCACCTTCATCAACGGCGAAAAAATCAGCGAAGGCGTCGTCAAACCCGGCCAAATCCTGAGACTCGGCATGGTCGAAATGCGCTTCGAGACCTCGGATGCCGCGGCGGCGGCCGCCGCGAGCAAAAAGGTGCACACGCTCGATCAGACCCGTGTCATTCCGCAGGGCGTTAAACTCGACGAACTCGAAGGCACGCGCACCCCTCTCGACTTCGGCAAGAGCGGCTTCGAAAAGAAGGATAACACAGGGACCAAGACCTTCATCACGATCACGGTGCTTATCGGCATTTTGCTTCTTGTCGCTCTAGTATGGGTCTTGTTCAAAGTCAGTTAGCCTTCCTTCAACCACCGCGCCACGTCCCGCGCGGAATACGTAATCAAAATATCCGCGCCCGCCCGACGCATCGCGAGTAGAGATTCCATCGTTACCGCCCGCTCATCCACCCATCCTTTTGCTGCGGCGGCTTTGATCATCGTGTATTCGCCGCTCACGGCGTACGCCGCGGTCGGGTAACCAAACTCCCGCTTC
>Ga0105340_1001363_pt1 | contig 10977 bp, 7 predicted proteins | sample EasRivMeERMLT700_FD_89676 | JGI IMG/M metagenome (GOLD analysis project Ga0105340, IMG submission 89676) | Soil microbial communities from meander-bound floodplain in the East River, Colorado, USA - East River MetaG ERMLT700 | ecosystem: Environmental > Terrestrial > Soil > Floodplain | place... | reverse complement strand
CGCGGTGGTCAGTTTCAGAGGGGCAGTCGGTCGTCCTTGGCGCATCGGGATCCTCCTTCCGGATGCTACAAGAACACTTGCTGCCCACTCTTTGTTCCATTGACTTACAACTCAGGACACTAGTGCTGAGGAGCACAATGACGGTTCACTCATCACTCCCGTCGACGGCGAAATGAAACTACGATCGCCGGGCATGCCCCTTGATTCCGAGACTCGCGCGCGCTTCGAGCCGCGCTACGGGCACGACTTCAGCAAGGTGCGCGTTCACGCCGACACCTCGGCGGCGGGGTCGGCGTCGTGCAACTCGTTCTGTGCCTGAAGGTGCGAGTTTCGCAGCTCTCGGCTCAGCTCCGTCGCCGCCAGCCCTTTCCTTACAACGCTCAACCGCCTCGTCCGTCTGAGACGGAGAATCGATAGGAGGTCATATGGCACGCCCTCGGAAAGGTCGGTCGTCAAAAGTCAGGCAACCGAAGCAAACCCTGAAGCCGCTGTGCCGGAATCTGGCGCGCCCGGTTCCTCAACTCGCACCTGCTGTTATGGCCGACGTACGTCGCGCGGCGGCTATCTTGTCGACGCGCTCGAAGTGGGTGAACGGAACTGTCCTGCACTATTGCTTCTTTGGCGGGAATTCCCACTTCTCCGTTCCGAAGGTTCAGGCCGATGCGATCCGTGGCGCTTTTGCCAAGTGGAAGGCGGCTGGGATCGGCCTTGATTTTCGAGAGGTCAATCAGCACAGCGAGGCCGAAATCCGAATCGGTTACTCGGCGCAGGATGGCACCTCGGCCTCGGCAGTCGGCCGGGATGTGCTGAGGATTCCGCTGAACGAGCCGACGACGGTGTACGGCTGGAACCTTACAAGTGCCTATGGCAAAGGCACCGCGCTCCACGAGCTCGGACACGTGATCGGCATGGAGCACGAGCACCAGAATCCCTACGCGGGAATCAAGTGGCGCGAGCAGGCAGTGTACGACGCTCTGGCCAAGCCCCCCAACAGCTGGGACCACGACACAACCTACCACAACATCCTCAAGAAGCTCAGCCAGCAGGAGGTGCAGGGTTCGATATGGGATCCTGATTCGATTATGGAGTACGAGTTCGAGCCGGGTCTCATCGATGAACCCGAGGAATACGATATCAACGGACTAACCCCGCCGGGAACTCTCTCTACAGCTGACAAGGAATGGACTCTCAAGTGGTACCCGAGACTGAAAACGGTGCTGACTACACTTCAGCCGTTCCAGGCCGTAGCCGTCGATCTCGTGGCCGGCCAGCAAGTCGATTTGGCCATCAGACCAACGGGGTCGCGGAAGTATAGAATAGAGACGAAGGGTTCGTCGGACACGCTGCTCGTGCTTTTCGAAGACATTAATGGTGAGCCGCGATACCTGTCGGGCGACGATGATAGCGGCGAAGACCGGAACGCGAGCATCACCTACAAGCTCTTCCAAGGTCGGAGTTACATCGTGCGATTGCGACTGTACTATCCAGGACAATCGGGTAAGACGTCGCTGATGTACTCGTAGCGCGTCCCGCGGGCGTTGGTCGATGTCCGGCGCCATCCGTCGCCAACCGCAGTTGCGTGCAGACTGGGTCATCGTATCACTCCCAATGCCAGTCTCGAAGACCATGGGTGGCGAGGTGGCACGGAGAGAGGCTACATACAGCCTGCCACCGGCAGCCCTCGCCCTGCAACCTTACCCATCTTTAAGCCAGAAGACACATTGAATAGATAGAGTGTTGGCGAATGTCACATGCCGACGATGAACAAAGATGCCGAGGACAATGCGATGCGGGATGACCTTCCTTCCCCCAGCACGGGCGGTGGCCGACAACGATATCCCACAGCGACGAAAAGAAGCATGGTCCCTTGGTTCAGCCCGATGCAACTCCTCCGCACCGCGCCGGAAGTCATCATTTCCGGCGTCGTCGGCAGGCATGTGGATCATCGACTGATCGAGGCCCTGGCTACCGGCACGACCCCCCCGTACTACGATCACACGGTTCTGTGGAAGGACACTGCGACTGGAGGGACCATCGAGGCAGCGGATCGCCGCAGGGAGATCTGGATCGACTACGTGGCCGACACGGGGGACGGATGGAATCCCACTCACGCCGTTGCCTCAGCTCTCGCGAGGGCCACCCTTGAGGTGGCAGCGCGTGAGGGTGCGAAGTATGTGACCAAGCGAGGAGATCTCCTCGTGTTTGGCGGCGATCAAGTGTACCCAGTGGCAAGGCTCAAGGACTATAGGGAGCGGTTACTCGCGCCATTCGAGAGCGCCCTCGATTTTACCGAGGAGCCCCATCCGCACGCCTTCTTCCTCCCAGGAAATCACGACTGGTACGACAGCCTGGTGGCGTTCAGTCGGCTCTTTTGCACGAAAAGATGGTTCGCTGGCTGGCGAACTCAACAGGACCGCAGTTACTTTGCTGTTCGCCTGCCCAGTGGATGGTGGCTTCTTGCCCCCGACGTGCAGCTAGGATCCGATATCGACGCCCCGCAGATAGAGTACTTCAAAATGGTCGCTACCAAGATGGCGATTGATGATCGCGTCGTCCTGTGCTGTGCGCAGCCGTTCTGGATCTACTCGAAAAAGTATGCTCGCTTCGATTCCGAACTCTACGATGAAGGGAACCTCGCGTTCTTTGAGGAGCGCGTATTGTGCAGACCAGGGTGCATTAAGGTGTTCATTTCCGGCGACCTTCACCACTACCGCCGACATGCAGCCGAAGACGGCACCCAGAAGATCACGGCAGGCGGTGGCGGCGCTTTTCTGTCGCCAACCCACGGCAGCAATGTTGACTGCATCCAGGAAGAGGATCTAGATGGTACGGTGCGCCGTAGGTTCAGGCAAGCTGCGTGTTGGCCGGACGTTGTCACGTCGGGAAAACTTTGCTGGGGCAATCTCCTGTTTCCAATATACAATCCGCTCTTCGGAGGGTTGACCGGCCCCTTGTACGCCGTTCTCGCAGGGGTGGGTCTTGGCAATGCGGTCGAGGGCAAGAGCGTGTCAAGAATCTACTTGGAAGGGGCCTATGCTCTCTTGGCGCAACCGGACGTGCTGATCATCTTCATGGCTGTGCTGGCGGGCTTTGTGTTATTCACGGATACGCACAGCAGGACCTACCGATGGACGGCGGGCGTTGCGCATGGGTTGTTACACCTGGTAAGCGCTCTCATCCTCGGCGTCGTTGCCATTCGGCTGACCGAGATGAACGGATTCGAGGTTCAAGCTCCATGGCGGCCCTTGGCCGTTGGCTTCCTTGTCCTGCTTGCGGGTTGGGTGTGGGGTTCGTTTCTGATGGGTGTTTACCTTCTTGTCTCGCTTAACGTGTTCGGGCGTCACTCAAACGAGGCCTTTGCGTCGGTCCGCATCGAGGATTGGAAGCACTTCTTGAGACTCCACATAGACGAAGCAGGCGCGCTTACCATCTACCCGATCGGAATCCGCCGCGTGGAGCGGAAAGGTGTGATGGGCACAGACCCGGAGTTGATCGAAAACGTCCCCATCTGCGTTGGCGGAAGAGGCTTGCCACTCGGTGAACGGCGAGGAGACACATTGCGATGATGTCTGCCCCTATGTCGGCCCCCGTAACCGGCTCCTCAGAGGATGAATACCAGCAACCGACAGAAGAATGCGACATCATCATGAAAGGTGGCCTCACAAGCGGCATTGCCTATCCCGTGGCGATACTCGAGTTGGCAAGAAAGTTCCGGTTCCGCAGCATCGGAGGGACCTCAGCCGGAGCAATCGCGGCAGCACTGACTGCTGCCGCTGAGTATGGGCGCGAGCACGGTGGGTTCCGGCGGCTGCGAGGAGTGAGCGATGAGCTGTGCAAGGGCAGTCGCATTGTTGATCTATTTCAGCCGGCGGCTTCGACCCGGCCGCTGATGGTCACCATCCTTGAGGCTACTCGCAGGTATTCGATGGCACGGGCCGGGACACCCCAGGATGGGGTCCAGAGTCGGAGGGTAGCTAGATTCGCGGATGGGATCCGCAAGACAATCAATATTCTCTTCGTTCAGTTGCCTGGAGTCCTGTTCGCCACGAGCCCTTTCTTGTACTCAATTCTCGTGGTCACCGGAACCGTGATCGGAGCGACATTGGCCTTTTTCGTTCTTCGCGGCTTTCGGACTGATCTTCCAACAGTTGGATGGTTTCTCCCAGTCCTGGCGCTCTATGGTCTCGCCTTGGGGTGGGTAGCTGGTGTCCTTGGGATGTTTGGGTTCCTCTTCCGAATCGCTGCAAAGCAGGTTCCCCGGAACCTTTATGGCGTTTGCACCGGCCACGAGACTGGGCCGCAGCCGAAAGAGCGCGCCTTGACAGACTGGCTCCACGCCAGAATTAATCTGCTCGCGGGCCGGGATCCCGAAGACGCACCTTTGACAATTGGCGATCTCAAGCGGAAGGGAGAGGGTGATGTCGACAGCGGTGAACGGTCCATAACACTGAGGACAATGACGGCCGATCTCAACCATGCGCAGCCATTCGTGGTCCCTTTCGAAGGCCATACCTTAATCATCAACATGAAGGAGATGGAGCAGCTGTTTCCGGGACGAGTTGTCCAGCACCTGCAGGACCGGGCTGCAGGAGCCGACGAATTCGTGTTTGCTGATCCCTGCAACCATTTTGCCTTGCTACCGACTGACGATGCCTTTCCTGTTGTCGTGGCCGCGCGGCTGAGTCTTGGTTTTCCACTTCTCCTCAGTGCCGTACCGCTTTACACGATCGCGCGGAGTGCGCTAGTGAGGAAGACTCCGGGAAGCCCATTGGTGCTCGAGAAGACGGATCTGCAGAAGAACTGGTTCAGTGATGGGGGAATCGCCAGTAATTTTCCGATCCATTTTTTCGATGTGTGGCTTCCATCGCGGCCGACATTTGGTATCAACCTAACAACGATGTCGGAGGATAGCTTTGAAGGCGATGAACGAGCAGGCACGTCAGTGAGAGCAAGGGAGTCCCAGCGCGTAAAGGTCAGCCGGCGCAGGGTAAGGGCAGAACGCCAGACCGCATTTGTTCCCATGTCGCCCGAGGACGTCGCCGGGCGTCCACGGGTTGGGGGGATGCCTCATGCGGTCGAGTCGGCGACGGAAAGACTCGGTGATGGTGGCGGGGCCGAAGCGGTCTACCTCCCGCGGGGCGATGAGGCCACATACGCCGCGTGGACGGAGATCAACGATGTGATTGGCTTCCTGATGGGTGTGTGGACGACGGCGCAAAACTACCGTGACTCGATGCAAACTCAGCTGCCGAGCTATCGGGAGCGCGTCGTCGAGGTGCGCTTCTCGCCCTTGGAGGGAGGGCTCAAACTGGCTTTGGGGCAAGCGGAGATCAAGAGTCTCGTTGACAAGGGCCGTCGGGCTGGTGCTCTGCTCTGCAACGAATTCTCATTTGGTGAGCATCAGTGGGTCCGCTTTCTCGTGTTGATGGCGCAGCTCGAGGCGCAACTTCGAAGGACCACGGTGCCGTTTCCCGACTCCGAAGCCTACGCCAGGATGCTTCGTAACTCCATGGAGGGGAATTATCCGTACCGGCATGACTCTGCATGGTGCGCCGAGGCGGGGAACCGAATGGAAGCATTGCTGGGGTTACTGACGAGCTGGGATGAACACCAAAAGATCTGGAAGACTAGGTCCTCAGGATGGGGTGAGCAGTCTTTTTTTGGCAGGAACGCTCCGCAGCCTGTCTCGACCCTGCGCGTGACGCCAATGGTGTAGGAGGTGCGATCTGGAATTGAGCGAGTGGGGAGGTCAGCAGAAGCAGCTGACGTGTGGCAATCACGTGCGATCATGCAAGGTGGTCATGTGTGGGTACCTCACAGATGACTTGCCACCGAGTGGTTGAGGCACTTCCGACTCGCCGAGCGTGTTGGAATGGGGTTGGGCTCCAGCAGTGTTGTGCTCTGAGGGGGGAGGCGTGGCCGACATACCCTACGGACTTATCGCGGACCAACTGAAGGCAGGCTTGGTGGTGCCGTTCCTCGGCGCGGGCGCTTCGCTCGCCGGCAGGCCCCCCGGGCCTTGGGAGGGAGCGCGCTCGGAATTTCTGCCCAGCGGGGTTGAACTCTCACTCTTGCTGGCCGACAAGGCGGCATTCCCTTCAAACGACCCGCGTGACCGCGAGGATCTCGCCAAGGTATCGTCGTTCTACGTCGAGGCCGGCGGGCGGCCGCCGCGGCGCCGCCAGCTGCGTGGTGTCTTCAACCGCGAGCTCGCGCCAGCGGCGATTCATCGAACACTCGCTTCGATCCCGGTGCCACTAGTCTTTGTGGTGACGAACTACGACACTCTCCTTGAGCAGGCGCTCCTAAGCGCCGGAAAGCCCTATGATCTCGTCGTGTATCACACTGAACGTCAAGATATGAAGAGTGCAGTGCTCTGGTGGCCGCACGGAACTCGTGAGCCGAAGACACTCGCTCCGAATGACCTCTACATCGACCTCATGATGACCACCGTGGTCTTCAAGATGCACGGCACAGTGGTTCCCCACTCAGAGGAGTGGGACGGCTATGTAATCACGGAGGAGGACTACGTCGAATTCATCTCCCGCTTGATCTCCAAGACCGCGATTCCTCCGATACTCTCCAGCCACTTTCTCGATCGCAGCTTCCTGTTCCTAGGATACAGCCTGCGCGATTGGAACTTGCGCGTCGTCCTGCGCAACCTGAGCCGCCAGCTGGAGGGCCGCGACGAGGATCATCTGGCGTCGTGGGCGATCCAGCGGGCACCGTCGAAGTTGGAGACGGAGTTGTGGAGTCGACGAAAGGTCAAGCTCTACGACGAGACGGTCGAGCGTTTTTCTGAAGGCCTCACTGCAGAGCTTGCGAAATGATCAGGTCGCCTGCTCTCTGTCCGTACGTTGGGCTCGCGCCCTATACCCGGCAGGAAGCTGCATACTTCTTTGGACGCGAGCGCGAGAGCCGATTGGTCGCTGCCAACATGCGAGCCTCGTCGCTCTGCATCCTCTACGGTGCGAGCGGAGTTGGCAAGAGTTCCGTACTCATGGCCGGTGCGATACCCGAGCTCGAGAGGAACCCTCGCACCACAGTGGCTATCTACCGCGAATGGCAGCACAAGAACCTTGAGGAGTGCATAAAGGATGCGACCCTTGAGGCGCTCGCGCGGGTCCGGGAGCGACTAGAGGGTGACACATCGCAGCTCGACATCTATCTGCGTCGCATGAAGACGCAGCCGGCGCCCCAGCTCGACATGCTGCTCGCCGATGCGTGCGTCGCTCTCAGGGGGAAGTTGCTCATTGTGTTCGATCAGTTCGAGGAGTACTCGCTCTACCACGCCGCATCCACCGACGCAACGAGCTTCGATGCGCAGTTAGCTCGCACGGTAAATCGTGAGGACATCCCTTCCAGTGTCATGCTCTCGTTGCGCGAAGATCAGCTCGCGAGCCTTGATCGGTTCCGAGCGCGCATTCCCCACCTTTTCGCAAACACGTTCCGCCTCGAGGCGATGGACGAAGCGGCGGCAAGGCTGGCGATCGCCAAGCCGCTTGAGGTCTACCGATCTCACTACCCAAGCGACCCGGTGTCAATCGAGGAGGCGCTCGTCTCCGAGGTGATCGAGCAAGTCGCGACCGGGCGCGTACGCCTTGGGTCAACCGGGGGCGGGCTCGGGGAGGCCGACGATCGAAAAGGGCGCGTGGAGGCGCCATTCCTCCAGCTTGTGATGACCCGTCTGTGGCATGAGGAGGCCCAGCGAGGCTCCAGCGTGCTACGAGCAGAGACTTTCGCCGCGCTTGGCGGGGCAACTGGCATTGTGAGGGGGCACCTGGACAGGGTCCTGGACGGCCTCTCCGAGGCGCAGCGCGATTTGTGCGCACGCTTCTTCGATCGATTGGTGACACCTTCGGGCAGCAAGGTCGCGTATCGCATTGACGACTTAGCTGCGACCGCCGAGGCGACCGCCGAGGAAGTTGGCGCGATCGTCTCACAGCTTACCGGTGAACGGCGCGTGCTGCGCAACGTGGCCGGCGTGCCGGGTGAGACAGGCAGTGAGCGCGTCGAGATCTTTCATGACGTGCTTGCGGTCGCCGTCCTCGACTGGCAGCGGCGTTTTGGAGAAGTGCGCAAGCAGGCGATCGCTCGCCTCGCTGCAGTTCGGCGCGCGACGCGCATCGCCGTGCCGATCGTCGTCGTGATGGCCCTGCTGGCGGCGGCCGCTGCAGTTGGTGCATATCTGGCGCAAAGGCGTGCTAGCTCAGCCAGGGAGGAGGAGCGCGCAGCCAAGGAGGAAGCGCAGGCGGCCGAGCACCAGCGCGATCAGGCAAGGGCCGAGCTAAGCGAAGCCACGGGAGCGCTCGTTAGCGCGCGTGCCGCGCTTGAGCAGGTTAAGAGCTCAGAGGTAGGTCCCCAAGCGGATGACGCGAAGCAAGCGATTAAGGAAATCGATCAGGCGCTACGGCCGCGTGTCTACTTCCATGGTTTCACGCGGGAACAGCAGTTGCAGTCGATGCAGGCGGCGGGCCTGATTAAGAATGTCACCGGCTTTGCGGTTTACGATTTCCAGTTCGTGAAGGAAGGACCGGAGCGGACGGAGTTGCGCTACTTCAGAACCGAAGACGAAAGGTTCGCGGCCCAGGCGCTGAAAGCTATACGGGCCGCCGGGTTGCGTCCGGTCGTGTCGCGGTTTGTAGTGGGACAAGAGAGCTCGAAGGAGATCCGCCCGGGCCACCTCGAAGTGTGGTTCGCACGCCCAGTGTCCGCGAATTGAGGTTGCCACCGACCCTGCGGTCTTTGAAGGTCGATCAGCAGGACGGTGCGGTCAGTAGCTGAAAAAGCGAGGGGAACCGAGGCGCCGTGTACCCCGCAGTTTGTAGGTGCTCTGTCTGAATAGTGATGGTATTTACCTGACAGGATAGGCCAGAAGCAGTTGGTGGCCATCCCGCTCCCGATGCGGTAAAGGTTTAGTTGAACGCCAACCCTTTACCCGGAGGACAGGATGACCACCGAGAAGAAAGTAGCACGCCGCAAGCTCAGTCTCCTAGAGCTCGCCGCCGAGCTCGGCAACGTTAGCAGGGCCTGCCGCACGATGGGATACTCCCGCCAGCAGTTCTATGAGATCCGTCGGAACTACCAGGTCTATGGCGCTGAGGGACTGGTCGATCGGCTGCCTGGGCCGCGAAACCCTCATCCGAACCGCGTGAGCTCGGACGTCGAATCGGCGATTCTCGATCATAGCCTTAGCCACCCCACCCACGGCTGTCTGCGAGTGGCGCAGGAGCTGGCGATGAAGGGCGTGACCGTAAGCGCCATGGGAGTGCGAGGAGTCTGGGGCCGGAATGATCTGTTGAATCGCCATCAGCGACTCCTGCGCCTGGAGAAGGCGGCGCGGGAGCGACGGGTGGAACTGAGCGAGGAGCATGTGCAGCTACTCGAGCGCTTCAGTCCCGAGTTCCGAGAGCGACACATCATCGCCGAGCACACGGGTTCCCTCGTGGCGGTTGATACGTTCTTCGTGGGAACGCTCAAGGGCGTGGGCAAGGTCTACATCCAGTCAGTTCTCGACTGCCACAGCCGGTATGCCTGGGCACGGCTCTACACGTCGAAGCTGCCCGTGACGGCGGTCCACATCCTGAACGAGGCGGTGCTACCCTTCTTCGAAGACCATGGAGCGGTGGTGGCGGTCGTCTTGAGCGACAACGGCCGGGAGTTCTGTGGCCGGCCGGATCACCACCCCTACGAGCTCTTCTTGCAGCTCGAGGGAATCGAGCACCGGACGACCCCGGTTCGTCGCCCGCAGAGCAACGGGTTCATCGAGCGGTTCCACCGCACGCTCCTCGATGAACATCTCCGAGTGACTGGCCGGACCAAGTGGTACGAGACGGTCAAGGAGATGCAGACGGACCTCGATGAGTTCCTGGTCCGCTACAATACCCAGCGTCCGCATCAGGGGGTGAACATGAACGGCCGGACGCCCTACCAGGCCTTCGTCGAAGGACTGCTCGTGGAGGAGGAGGAGAGCGCCGCCGACCCGATCGAGGCGGCCTAGCAAACTTACCGCTCGGGGGCGGGTGTCAGGTCAATACCGTCACTGTACACGCCATGTGTATTTGGCTAAGCCAGCGAGACCGCGCCGCATATCACCACGGGGAAGTCCAAATCTCAGGCGGGTTCAAAGCTCATGCGGTACATGACCGTGCTGCTTAGCTCGCGGTCGCTCGCCGCGCCCGGTGAGTTATCCGTGTCACATACTTCACGTTAGCTTCCGTAAGAGGAGCGTCTCAGATGAATCACCGTGTCTTCCTGTCTCCGACGTTCACCGATCTCACCGAATACCGAAGTACGGTTCAACGTGCCATCCGCCAGCTCGGCGCAGTCGACGTATCGATGGAGCACTTCGGCGCAAGAGACGAAAGACCCGCGGATGAATGCGTTCGACTCGTTCGCCAGGAAAGCGACTTGTTCGTTGGCATCTACGCGTACAAGTACGGATATGTGCCAGATGGGTCCGATGTCTCGATTTCTGAGATGGAATACAAGGCAGCCTCAGAAGCCTCATTGCCACGGTTCATCTACCTCGTGGACGAAAGTCAACCATGGCTACCCGCACACATCGATATCGGTACAAGCCGGGAACGCCTGCAGTCGTTCAAGGCCTCGCTCTTGAAGCGGCACATTTGCCAAACGTTCGGTGGTCAGGACCACCTTGCGACCAAAGTCGTCGCCGATGTTGGTCGCTACATCGCGATGCAGTCCGTACAAAAGGTCAGTCCCGGTGTTCCGGTCCAGGACATTGGCCTCGAGTCTGCCTACGACCCCGCTGCGGAGACCGCTGATGAGTGGAGTCTGAGGCGCAACGCAATCTACTCCGACCATCGAAATCTGTTTCTCACCCACATCATTTGTTCTTAGCTGAGGATCTCCGGACAACACGCTCCGGTGGCCTTCGATTGTGACCTATGCCGCCTCTGGATTCACCTCCGTTCCACGCATCGCCTCGATGCCGTCGAGGAACGCCTGGTAGGG
>Ga0105340_1001362_pt1 | contig 10978 bp, 11 predicted proteins | sample EasRivMeERMLT700_FD_89676 | JGI IMG/M metagenome (GOLD analysis project Ga0105340, IMG submission 89676) | Soil microbial communities from meander-bound floodplain in the East River, Colorado, USA - East River MetaG ERMLT700 | ecosystem: Environmental > Terrestrial > Soil > Floodplain | place... | reverse complement strand
TGGAGGGAGCGCAGGTCAGCGTGCAGACCCCCGGGGCGCGCGCGGCAGCGGCGAGCGTCGCCCGCGCCGCTGCGGTTCTCATCAATTCCAACAATTTTTCAACGGAGGTATGAAATGGAGCTCGTCCTTTGGGCAGCAGCCGGCGCCGCTATCGGCTGGCTGGCGATCACGAAACTGGGACTCAACGAAGACCGCGGCACGCTTATCTCGATCATCATCGGCGCGGCCGGCGGCGTCGTCGGCGGCAAGCTGGTCGCCCCGATGTTCGGCGCGGTCGCCGCAGTGCCGGGCGACTTCAGCATGGCGGCGCTCGTCGTCGTGCTGGCGACCTCGGCGGCCTGCCTTGCGGTCGGCAACGTGGTGAGCAACCGCTTCGGCGTCTAGCTGACCTGCGGCAGCGGCAGGCCCGCGCGGCGGACGCTGCCCGCGCCGCGCTCGAGCGCCGCGCCCGCTGCGTCGGCCGCGGCGAAGAGAACCGCTTCGAGCTCGCCCACGACGCGGTCCCAGCCACGCGCACTGGCAGCGACGCGCGCCGCCTGCCCCAGCGTGCGCGCGCGCGCAGGGTCCGCCGCGAGCGACGCGGACTGTGAGATGAAGGATGCGGCATCGGCATACTCCGCGAGGAGGCCGGTCTCGCCGTGGCGCACTACCTCGGCCGCGGCGGCGTAGTCGAAGGCGACGATTGCCAGGCCGCTCGCCATCGCCTCGAGGGTCACGTTGCCCCAGGTCTCGGTGAGGCTCGGAAAGAGGAACACGTCGCCCGAGGCGTAGTGCGCGGCGAGGTCCTCGCCGCTCCTCGTGCCGGCGAATACCGCGTCCGGGTAGCGCGCCTGCAGCTCGCGGCGCATCGGCCCGTCGCCGACCAGGACAAGCTTCACAGGACGTGCTTTCTCGTAGGCCGCGAGCAGCGCGGGCAGATTCTTCTCCGCCGCCAGCCGCCCGACGTAGAGCAGCACTAGATCGTCCGGTCCGGCACCCCAGCTTGCGCGCAGGCGCTCGTCGCGCCGCGCAGGATTGAACAGCGCCGTGTCGACGCCGCGCGCGATCACCCGCAGGCGCTGGAAGCCGTGCGCCGACAGGTCCGCGCGCATCGCCTCGGTCGGAACCATGGTGCACAGCGTGCGGTTATGGAACTTGCGCAGGTACGCGAGGATCGGCTTCTTCAGCCAGCCGACGCCGTAGTGGCCGCTGTAGGCATGGAAGTTGGTCCTGAAATCGGACACCACGGGGAGCTTGAGCTTCGCCGCCGCCTGCAGCGCCGACCAGCCGAGCGGACCCTCGGTCACCACGTGCACCGCGTCCGGGCGCCGGAAGGTCCACAGCCGGCACAGGGCGCGCTTCGCCGGCAGCCCCATCTTCAGGTCCGGATATCGCGGAATCGCGAGCCCGCGCACGAGCAGTTCTTTCTCGGTTTCGTGGTCGGTTTCCCCTTGCCGGGGGCGCACGAGGTGGATCTGGTGGCCGCGCAGCCGCAATCCCTCGACGAAGCGCGCCGCGGTCTTCGCGACGCCGTTCACCTCCGGGGGCCAGGTCTCCGTCACCACCGCCACGCGCAGCGACCTGTGCGCGCCGGCGAGCTCGTCGAACACGATGGGGGGGTTGCGCATGGCGCGGCATGATGCAGGCGTCATGCGACGGATCGGTGACCGCGGTTGTCTTCGATCGGTCATCGTTCCGCCAAGAAGCGGTAGCAATCGACCCGTAGCCTTCCGCCCGTTTGCCCAAATAACAAGGGGGACGAAATGAAGGAAATCCTGCGGGCGCTCGAGATCCAGCGCTGGGACGATCACCGCTACTACCACCACAGCCGCGTCAACCAGTCGCTGCACTTCCTGAGCGCGACCAGCTTCCTCGCGTCCTACGCGCTGCTTTTCGTCTACCCGGTCGCGGCGGCGCTGCTCGGCTGGGTGGTGGCGATGTGGTCGCGCCAGATCGGCCACTTCTTCTTCGAGCCCAAGGGCTACGACCACGTCAACCAGGCGACCCACGAGCACAAGGAAGAGATCAAGGTCGGCTACAACCTGCGGCGCAAGGTGGTGCTGCTTTCGATCTGGGCGGCCTCGCCCCTCGCGCTGCTCGCCGATCCGACCTTCATGGGAGTTTTCGACGCGACGCACAGCGCGATTCACAAGATCGGCATGATCTGGCTCGTGCTGGGCATCGGCGGGCTCCTCTTCCGCACCATGCACCTCTTCTTCATCCGCGACGTGCAGACGGGCCTGGTGTGGATGCTCAAGATCCTCACCGACCCGTTTCATGATCTGAAGCTGTACTGCAAGGCGCCGCTCGCGCTCATGCGCGGCGAGCTGATCGACCCGACGATCAAAAACGTTGCTGGATCATTTCCCGAAGAATCGCGCGCCTGATCGACTTGTTGGTGGTGCGCGGATCGGACCACCACCAGCCGTCGCGCTCCATCGCCCGCGCGGCGGCGACGAAGCGCCCCACCACGGCCTCGAACTCGGCGTCGCTGTAGTCGAGGCTGAAGAGCAGGCGGCCGGTTCCCACCCAGGAGAGCGCGAGCCCCTCGGCGCGCAGGTAGTACTGCAGCAGCCAGTTGTAGCGCGAGGGCCTGGTGTAGCACACGGTCCAGATCGAGGAGAGGTTCGCCACCCGCACCGGAAGATTCTCTTTCGCCAGTGCTCCATTCAGGAGCGCGGCGCGGGCATTCCAGCGCTCGTCCAAGTCTTCATAAAGGTGCTTCAGCTGCGGGAGGCGCTCGAAGAACACCTGCATCGCCGCCATGACCGTGGGATGCGAGTTGAACGTGCCGCGCGCGAAGCAGATGTCGGCGGGGCGGCTCTCGTTGAAGCGGCGCATCAGGTCGCGCCGGCCGCACACCACGCCCACCGGGAAGCCGCCGCCCACGGTCTTGCCGTAGGTCACCATGTCGGCGCGCACCCCGAAGTATTCCTGCGCGCCGCCCGGGGCGAGCCGGAAGCCGACGAAGATCTCGTCGAAGATGAGCACGATGCCGCGCGCAGTGCACACCTCGCGCAGCCGCCTCAGCCAGGCGGCATAGCTGTCGCGGTCGAAGCCGGCACTGCGCCCGCTGTCCACCAGCGAGCCGTCGCCGGGCGCGGCCCGGTTCGGGTGCAGCGCCTGCGCCGGGTTGACCAGCACGCAGGCAATGTCGCGCCGGCGCTCGAGCACGCGCAGCGACTTCTCGTCCATGTCGCGCAGCGTGTAGGTGTCGCGCACCGGCACCGGATTGCCGACGCCGGGCTGCACGTCCTCCCACCAGCCGTGGTAGGCGCCGCAGAAGCGCAGGAGGTGCGTGCGCCGCGTGTGGTAGCGCGCGAGGCGCACCGCCTGCATCACCGCCTCGGTGCCCGACATGTGGAACGAAACCTCGTCGAGCCCGGAGATCTCCTTCAGGCGCCGCACGTTGTAGGCGACCGCGGGATGGTAGGCGCCGAGCACCAGACCGAGGCCGGCGGCGCGCGCCGCGCCCTCGGCCATGCAGGACTTGTAGAACTCGTGCCCGAACAGGTTCACTCCATAGGAGCCGGCGAGGTCGTAGAAGCGGTTGCCGTCGAGGTCGGTGAGCGTGACGCCCGACGAGGACTCGAGAAAGGCGCCCACCGGCAGGTGCTTGCGCACGTAGGCGCTGTACTGGAACGGCACGCGGTACGCGCCGGTGAACTGCAGGTCCGAGATCGCTTCCTTCGCCTCCTCGGTGAGCTGCAGCGTTTTAGCGAACCTTTCCCGATACAGGGCCGAAAGGCGCTGAAATCCGGCGCGGCGGCGCTGCTCGATTTCTGCCGGGGCGTCGTCGGAGCGGAAGATGCGCTCCTCGTCGTAGACGTAGCCCGGGACGAGCGCGGCGAGACGCCGGGCGAGGCGCGCATGGCCGGCAAGCGAGGGGTGCTTCGCCCGCGACAGCTCGAGGCGGGCCTTGAGCGCCGGAAACGACAGTGCCGCGGCTCCCGCGCCGAGACCGTAGATGAGAAGCGACTCGCCGAACGCCATGCGCGCTGAGGAAATACAGGAGCCGCATTACCGCGGCATGACGGAAGGGCTGAATTTTCTAGTCACGAACCGGATTCCCCGGCTGGCGCTGACGCGCTTCATGGGCTGGTTCAGCAAGCTCGAGCAGCCGTTCGTGCGCGACCTGTCGCTGCTCGCCTGGCAACTCTTCGCCGACCTGCGCCTCGAGGAGGCGAAGAAAACGCGCTTCGCGAGCCTGCACGACTGCTTCCTGCGCGAGCTGAAGCCCGGCGCGCGCCCGGTCGACCCCGATCCCGCGGTGCTGACGAGCCCCTGCGACGCAATCGTCGGCGCCTCGGGCAGCGTCGAGGGCACGCGGCTGTTCCAGGTGAAGGGCTCGCCCTACACGCTTCAGGAACTATTGAAGGATGAAAACCTTTCGGAAAAATTCAAGAACAGCACCTACGTCACGTTGCGCATCACCTCGAGCATGTACCACCGCTTCCACGCCCCGCACGACCTGCGGGTGCGCGGGGTGACCTACTTCTCCGGGGACGCCTGGAACGTGAACCCGCCGGCGCTCAAGCGCGTGGAGAAGCTCTTCTGCAAGAACGAGCGCGCGATCATCCGGACGCAGCTGGAAGCAAGCGGCCACGAGGTGCTCCTGGTACCCGTCGCAGCCGTGCTGGTGGCGAGCATCCGACTGCATTTCGCCGACGTGCTGCTGCACCTCAGGTACCGCGGACCGAACGTAATCCCGTGCGACGCGCGGCTGGCGAAAGGCCAGGAGATGGGCTGGTTCCAGCACGGCTCGACCATCCTCGTGTTCGCGCCGCGCGGCTTCTCCTTGTGCGCAGCGCTGGGCAGCGTGATCCGCGCCGGTCAGCCCCTAATGCGCCTACCCTAGTTCGGGGTCAGGGCCACAATACGCAAAACTAGTTCTGGCCCTGGCCCCGAATTAGGTTTTCATCCTTAGCGGCGGCAGGTGGGCGAGCGCGATGCTGATCCACACCGCGGTGGTGAAGTACAGCGATAGCCAGACCGCGTCCTGCCACCACGCCGCCCAGTCGCGCACCACCACGCAGCGCTCGACGATCTGGCCGAAGCCCTGCTCGAGGCTCAGGTAGTTGAAGTTGGTCGGGATGCCCGCGTGCCAGCGCCCGAGGTACATCGGCACATCGTAGGACACCATGAAGGCGATGTAGCCGGCGGCGCAGGTCACCACGCCGAGGACCACGAGCTTTCCCCGCTCGCTCGCTCCGCGCCAGAGCCCGAGAACCCCCATCACGGCAAGCGCGGCGGAGAGCGTCCAGAGCGAATTCTCGATCGCGTGGTAGATGTTGTTCTGGGTCAGCACCGCGGCCCAGGAAAAGACCTCCGCGGCGAGAAGCGCCGCCACGATGAGCCGTGGCGCGATGCGCACGCCCGCCTCCTTCAGGAGCAGCACCCACTGCAGCGAGAAGGCAAGCTCGGCCGCGGTCGCCACCGTGCGCCCGACGACGATGCGAGAGATCCACGTGTCGTGCAGGCAGGTGCGCGGCACGTCGACCATCGGGAAGACCGAGCGGAAGGCGCAGCCCGCAACGTACACCGCCGAGAGCCATAACAGCAGCCGCCGGCGGGCGTAGATGTCCTCGGAGAAGTCGGCCCGGCGCTGCCCCAGTCGCCGGGCCGAATACGCCCACAGGGCGACGTTCACCACCGCCGCGGTGCAAAGAGCCGACCACCAGAGGAGCGAGGCCGGCACGCCTGTTATTTGTTTGACGTTGTTATGGCGCGCGCATTGTGGGCACGAAATATGACGGCAGATTGACGTCCGCTAGGCGCTCATCTCCTTGATCGCCTTCTCGCCGCGCTTGCGCAGCTCCGCCATCGAGAGGTCCTCGGTGTGCGTGGCGAGGTGCCAGACGTGGCCGAACGGGTCCCGGACCGTGCCGGTGCGGTCGCCGTAGAACTTGTCCTGCACCGGGTGCAGGAGCTTCGCGCCGGCGCCGACCGCCCGCTGCGCCATCTTGTCGGCGTCGGCCACGTAGAGGTGGATGTGCACCGTGGTGCCGCCGCGAGCCATGGGGCTGAGGAAATCCATCTCGCGGTACTCGTCGGTCAGCATGACGCGCGAGTCGCCGATCTTCACCTCGGCGTGCCCGATCGTGCCGCCGGGGCCGGGCATGCGCATCACCTCCGTGGCGCCGAACGCCTTCTTGTAGAAATCGATCGCGCGCGCCGCGTCGCCGCAGGCGAGATAGGGCGTGACCGAGTGGTATCCGGCCGGGATGGGCTTCACCGCCTTTGCTTTTTTTACTGTCTTCCTGCGCTTCTTCATGAGTCTCTCCTCAAAGTTTCAGCAGCTCGCCACAGGGATGCCAGATTCGGGCCGCAACCTGCCGGGCATGACCCTTTCCGCCACCGCCAAGACAATCGTAATCGGGCTGCTCGCGCTCGTCCTGCTCGTTCCGGTGCTGATGATCCAGGGACTGATCTTCGAGCGCCAGGTAAGACGTAACGAAGCGGTCACGGGAATTGCCGAAGGCTGGGGAAAACGCCAGACCGTCGCCGGTCCTTATCTCTCCGTCCCATACGAGCGACATTGGACCGAGATCAAGCGCGAGATGGTCGACGGCAAGCTGCGCGAGGTCCGCAACGAGCGCTCCGAGTCGCGCGTGCTGCGCGTGCCGGCGGCGAGCGTCGACTGGACCGTCGACGCCGAAATCAGCGAGAAGGCGCGCGGCATCTACAAGGCGCGCCTCTACACCGCCAAGCTGCACGCGCAGGGCTCGATCGACGTCCCGGCGCGCGCGAGCTTCGAGGACGGCACCAGCCGCTACAAGTGGGGCACGCCGCGCCTGGTGCTCGGCATCAGCGACCCGCTCGGCATCCGCGGCGCCTCGGGCACGCATGAATTTTCTCCCGGATCCGGCGACAGCGCCGTTTCCGGGGGCCTGCACGCCCCGCTTCCCGACTTGCAATTCTCAAAACCACTGCAGTTCTCGTTCGACCTCGAGCTCGGCGGCTCCGAAGCCTTCTCGCTCGCGCCGCTCGGCGCCGACACCACGGTCGCGATGCGCGCCAACTGGCCGCATCCGTCGTTCCAGGGCCGCTTCCTGCCGGCCGGACACCAAATCCGCGCCGACGGCTTCACCGCCAACTGGAAGGTGTCGCGCCTCGCCGCACAGTCCACGAACTGCGCATTCCCGTGCGAACGCATGGACGCGCAGATTGCCATCTCCTTCATCGAGCCGGTCGGCGTCTACCAGCAGCTCGAGCGCGCCTCGAAGTACGGCTTCCTCTTTATCGGCCTCACCTTCGGCGCGTTCCTCCTGTTCGAGTTGCTGCGGCGGCTTGCCATCCACCCGGTGCAGTACGCGCTCGTCGGCCTCGCGCTCGCCATGTTCTTTCTGCTCCTCACCGCCCTCTCCGAGCACATCGACTTCGCCGCCGCCTACGCCGCCGCCACCCTCGCCTGCGTCGGCCTGATCTCCACCTATCTGATATGGGTCTTGCGGAGCATTCGCATCGCAGCCGCGTTCGCAAGCGCCCTCGCCGCGCTCTACGCCATGCTCTACGCGCTCCTCAAGGCCGAGGACTATTCGCTGCTCGGCGGCTCGCTCCTTCTCTTCGGCCTCCTCGCCGTCGTGATGCTCGCCACGCGCGGCGTGGATTGGTACGCGCTGATCAAGGTGGAGAAGAAAGGGACTGCCGCAGCGTAAAAGGACAGGAGCTCGAGCGGCGCCCGGAGGAGCTATCCTCCTCCCCTATGCGAATCCGGGCGCCGCTCCTCTTGTGCCTTCTGGTCGGCTGCAGCTATGTCCAGGACGAGAGCCTGCTCGAAGCCAACATCGTGCGGCCCGGCAACTTCAAGGCCGGCTCCGGCGTGATCGAGTCGGTAGGCGTCCTGCCCGGCGGGCGCGAGCCCGGTACCGGCGCCGATGCCAAAGGCCCCCACCCCGATCGCAACCTCTATCGCCTTTACCTGCGGATGGACCTCAGCGGCTTCCAGACCGTCGACATCGACAACAGCCGCTTCCTCGCCGGCGAAGCGGTCGAGCTCACCAACGACGGGCGCGTGGTGCGCATCACCGGCACGACGCTCAACGAGGCGATCGGCCGGGAGCGCTGATCTACCGCGCGCTGCGCTGAAGGATCTGTCCCGGCCGCGCGCCGGTCGGCTTGCCCTCGCGCCACACGATCTTGCCGTTGACGATCACGGTCTCGATCCCCTTCGCCGCCTGGATGGGTTTCGCAAACGTTGCGGTCTCGTCAACCTTCGGGTCGAAGATCGTAATGTCGGCGGCATAACCGGGCTTCAGCACGCCGCGGTCGGCGAGGCCGAAGGTTTTCGCGGTAAGCCCCGTCATCTTGTGCACGGCGGTTTCAAGCGGGAAGAGGTTCAAGTCTCTGGAGTAGTGCCCTAAAACCCTCGGGAATGTACCCCACAGCCGCGGGTGCGGCGCGGTGTCGTGCGGCAAGCCGTCGGAGCCGATCATGGTCTGCTCGAAGGCGAGGATGCGCTGCACGTCGTTCTCGTCCATCGAGAAGTAAATGGCGCCGGCGGGCAGCAGCTCATACACCGAAAGACCGAAATTTTTCTTGATCTCGCCGAGCTCCATGCCGACCACCTCGGGGTGCGGCCTCGACCAGGTGACGAGCACCTTGGTGGCGTTCGCCGCGCGGCTCGCCGAGAGGATCGTCGACGAGGCGTCGTAGGGGTAGCAGTCGAGGCCGATCTTCTGCGAGCGCATCGCGCGCTGGATGATCGGCAGCGTCTCCGCGGAGCGGCCGTGGTTCGACTTGCCGACGACCTTGTGGTGCGAGATCACGACCGGCACGCCGAGCTCGCGCCCGGTGCGAAAGCTCTCCTCGAGCGATTCGACCACGCGGTCGCCCTCGTCGCGCATGTGCGTGCAGTAGATGCCGCCGTGCTCGGCGAGCGGCCGGCAGATTTCGATCACTTCTGCGGCCGGCGCCGCGCGCGCCGGCTCGTAATAAAGCCCGGTCGAGACGCCGATCGCGCCCGCCCGCATGGCCTCGTCCACCATATCCTGCATTTTCTTGATTTCGGCACGCGTGGCCATCCGGCTCGTGTCGTCCATGGTCTGGACCCTGAGCATGGAATGGCCCACGAGCAGAGCGCAGTTGGTGGCTGCAGGTTTCCTCTTCAACGTCTGCACATACTTCTTGAAAGTCTCGAAGCGAAACCAGCCGCCCTCGTCGTCGAGCAGGTCCATCGGCACCGGCACGGGCGGCCGCATCCCCTTCGGCGCCGGCGCGAGCGAGATGCCGCAGTTCCCCGCCACCACAGTCGTCACGCCCTGGCTCACCTTCGGCGCCATTTCGGGCGACGAGAGCATCAGGCGGTCGTCGTGCGTATGCGCGTCGATGAAGCCCGGCGCCGCGATCTTTCCCGCCGCGTCGATTTCCCTCTTGCCTTTCTGCTTTACTTTGCCGATGCGGGCGATCTTTGCTGCGTTAATGGCTATATCTGCCTGGAAACGCGGCGCGCGAGTGCCGTCGATTACGGTCGCGTTGCGAATAACCAGGTCGAACTGATCAGTCAACTTTCGCCCCCGAGCGCCGGATCACCTCGGCCCACTTCGGCGCCTCGCGCCTGACCAGCGCCAGGAACTCCTCCGGCGTGCCGCCGTCGGGCTCGGTGTCGAGCTGCTTGTAGCGCTCGACCACATTGGGCGCCGCGAGTGCTTTTCTGATCTCCTGATTCAATTTGGAGATGATCTCGCCGGGCAGCTTCGCCGGTCCGATCACGCCGCCCCACGCCACCGTCTCGTAGCCCGGCACGCCCGCCTCGGCGATCGTCGGCAGATCCGGGAACACCGGCGAGCGCCGCGGCCCCGAGACCGCGATCCCCTTCACGCGCCCCGCCTTGGCGTGCGGCCCGATCGACGAGATGTTGTCGAACATCATGTCGATCTGGCCCGCCATCAGGTCGTTGATCGCCTGCGGGCTGCCCTTGTAGGGCACGTGCACGATGAAGGTCCCGGTCATCGCTTTGAAGAGCTCCGCGCCGAGATGACCGGTGGTGCCGTTGCCCGCCGAGCCGGTGGTGAGCCGCCCCGGGTTCTTCTTCGCGTAGGCGACGAGCTCCTGAACGGTGCTCACCGGGAGCTTGTTGTTCACGGCCAGCAGGTTGAACACCCGCACGCAGTTCGAGACGAGCGTGAGGTCCTTCTCGACGTCATAGGGAATCGAGCCGAGCAGCGACTTGTTGATGGCGAGCGACACGAGATTCCCGTAGCCGAGCGTATAGCCGTCGGGCGGCGCTCTCACGATGTCCATCGTCCCGAGCACGAACGAGGCGCCGGGCTTGTTCTCGACCACGAAAGACACGCCCATCTGCGCCGAGAGCTGCTGCGCCAGGATCCGCATCAGGACGTCCACCGAGCCGCCCGCGGCCGAGGGCAGCACGAAGCGGATCGGCTTTTCCGGATATGCGGCGTACGCGGACGTACCGAAGGCAAACCACAGGACCGTCACCAGCAATCGCATGCGCATGGGGGAGCCTCTTCCCCCAATTCTGCCTTCTTCTGCCGGGAAAGGAGGGCTACTGCAGGTCGATGATGAACAGCCGAATGATTTTTTCCATCTTTTCGCGCTCCGCCACGATGCGGCAGCCGATGCGCGTCGCGCGCTGGCCGTTGTGCAGCACGGCCTGTTTGACCTGGTCGACGTCGATGTCGACCAGCAGGGGCTCGCGCCCCACGTCGCGAATCTTTACCTTTTGAAGCCGCGTTCCGGCGCACACGGGAATTCCTGGATCGCCCAGAAGGAAGGCCTTGCCGTCCAGGCTCATGTCGACCAGCCTGGCTTCGAACGAAATCACGCCCATCCACAGCTCGCACTGCACATCCGCCTCGCCCGGCAGCGGACCGTGCGCCTGGTTGCGGCGGTGCTGCATGGCAAGCAGGATGTTCGGGGCGGTCATGCGGATGGCCGGCCTGCCCAGGTGCATGCTCTGGACGGGCTTGGTGCAGGCAAACGCCAACTGCGCGCCGTGGTGGTTGCACATGAAGGTCACGGAACGCAGCGACAGCAC
>Ga0105340_1001359_pt1 | contig 11006 bp, 4 predicted proteins | sample EasRivMeERMLT700_FD_89676 | JGI IMG/M metagenome (GOLD analysis project Ga0105340, IMG submission 89676) | Soil microbial communities from meander-bound floodplain in the East River, Colorado, USA - East River MetaG ERMLT700 | ecosystem: Environmental > Terrestrial > Soil > Floodplain | place... | reverse complement strand
GTCCCTCACCCTGTCCCTCTCCCCGAGGGAGAGGGGATAGTTCGTCGAAGGCGGCTTTCCTATAAAATCCGTACACTTTAACGTGTTAAAGTTGTAAGTATCTGTGGCAGAGGATTTAAAAATATCACATTCGCGTTTTTGGTCGGATTTTGTACGGGTTTTGTACGGATTTTGAGCCGGGACAGAATCTCTGAGGCCAGGGAATGAGGAAGCCATGAGTCCCGAACGGTCGGAACCCGGCGTGACCCGAAGGGTCGGGACGTTCGGCGCTTCCTGGCGCAGATTCATATCGTCGAACAGAGCCTTTTTTAGCGCTGCTGTCGCGCTTAAAATAACACTGATTTAAATACTGTTCAATCGAGTATTTTAAGGATTATGGGAATGAGGGGAGGAATGGGACTGATGGGGCCGAAGGGGGAGTTCCAAAGGGCGATCGATATCAGCACCTTCGGATAGCTTATTGATACGTCAGGGTACGAGAATGACACGGTAGAAGCGCGTGTTTTGGCCGGGTGGTGGATTATCCGCGCGCGAGGAAGTGGCGGCGATGGCGGTGATACTGCCCGGGAGATCGGTCCAGTCCGCGTCGGTAAGCGAATTCTTGAATTGGAGACGGTAGGTTTTGCCAGCGATGGATTGCCATTGAACGGTGACACTGCCGCTGACCGTAATCTCGCGGAGAAGGCGCAACGCGGAACTTGAATCGTTGGGGAGCGTGCCGGCGACGAATTCGTGCAAATCGCGGAAGCCGTCGTTGTCGAAATCGCCCGTGCCGTCGCGTGAGAAGTTGCCGAAGTGAAGTTGTTCCCATGCGTCGTCCATTCCGTCGCCGTCGGCATCGGCGCTGCCGCCGACGGAGAACTGGCGCTGAATGAGGTTGCCGGCGGAATCGTAGGTATAATTGATGGATTGGCCGCCCGCAAAGGCCGCGGCGGTGAGGCGGCCAGCGGCGTCGTGATGGAACTCCTGGACGCCGGCGGTCAAACTGGTTTGCCACACCAGCAAGAGGGAAGCGAAGATCGTTGTTTTCATAGTAAGGATCCTGTTCGGAAGTTCACCACTCGTCGTCGTGATCGGCCCATGCGTTGTTATCGGCCCATACGTCGCTGTTGCCCCCTGCGTTTGCGCGCGCGCCGACGTGAATGCTATTACCATCATCGTCGGTGACATAGTGGAAAATGGCGTTGCGACCATCCGTCGGGCAGAATCCACTCCAGCCATTTCCGTCGATGGACCACGCTCCGTTTGGCTCGCAACCGTCCAGCAGATTGGCACCACCCCGGACCAGGCCATCCCCAAGGGTATTGGGACGTTCGTCTCCAGGCGCTGCGCCTATGGCATTGTGATTCACCTGGTTGGCGACGAACCCGAGTTCGTAGTCACTCGTTTTCCTGAAGCGTGGCACGATGATACCCGCGCCAGGACCATTGTCATAAATGAGCATGCTGTGAATGCTGCCTGAAGATGCCCCGATGGTATCAGAGCTGCGGTCAATGATGCCGCTGACATCCAGTCCGTATCGTTGATTTTGATCCAGGGTCGTTGTCCCATCAACAACCTGGAGCGTGCTTGAGTTGCCAATATGAATTCCAGCAGCACCGTTGTGAGACGCATAGGCATCGGCAATAAACTCGGTAGCGCGCATGGAAGGGCGCTTTCTTTCTGCGTCGATTTGTTTGCGCAAGGCATCGACGGTGGCTTGATTGACAGGATCGTCCTCTCCCGTCGAATTCAGTTCGAGGCGAAGCCGTTCCTCCAAGCCCGCGAGCCCGCTGGTGGCGGATACCCGGGGCACCAGATCCGCGGTGTAACTTTGAAGTCCCAGCGGATCGATGAAGCGGGTCGGATCACCGAGGGCGTACTGGTAAGGATCGAGGCTCTTCGGTTGTCGCAGGACCGGCCAGACGGGATCGCGGGTGAGGAACCGGGCGCTCGCGGGATCGTAATAACGAGCGCGCATGTGGTAGAGCGCGGCAGCGGGTTCGCTGCGGACCCCGTAGCGGCCCACGAAGAGGAATGGCTGGGCGCTCGAACCGGTTCGACCGAGCAGTTCGCCGTAGGGAGTGTAGGCGTAGGAATCCGTTACGGCGCCGGCGGAATCGGTGAGCGCGAGCGTGGACCCGACGCGATCGAAGTGGAAATACCGGACGGCATTGCCATTGGCCGCATCGATCAAGTAAAGGAGGGTGCCCCCCGGAGACCAGACGTAGTAGCGCAGGATTTGTCCCGTGGAGTCGTTCTTTTCCGCAACGATGGGACGCATGCCGAGGGCGTGGTTGTAGAAGTAGCGGGTTGTCGTACCGGCTTCCGAGCGAGTGACGATGTCGTTAGCGCCATTGTAGGCAAGGGTCGCGGAATTGATTTGCGTGAGGCGCGAAGCGGCATCGTAGCGAAAGGATTTGCCGGGCGCGTTGGTCAAGCGGCCGCGCGCATCATAGTGATATCCGGGGCTGTTGATTTGGTGAGCCGCGTCGTAGGTCCAGTTTGAGCTGGAATTGCCGAAGCCGTTTGTTGGGTCGAGAGGCAAGGTGTAGTTGAGGTTCGTGATCTGCGCGGCGGCATCGAGCGTGTAGTTCAGATCGATGATTGTGCCTTCCTGGATCCGGGCGAGGCGGCCGGCGGCATCGTGAGTGTAGGTGCCATTGACGCTGTTTGGCCGGGTAATTCCGATGAGCCGACCCGCGTTGTCGTAGTTGAAATCCAACTGCGTCCCGGTGAGCGAATCACTGACACTTATCAGTCGATTGCGGCTGTCATAGGTGTAGGTGACCGCGAACGCTCCCGCGTTGTAGGTGATGTTCGTGAGGCGTCCGCCTGCATCGTAGGCCGCACCGAAGCTCACGCCGGAGCTGATTGTATTGGTGAGGCGCCCATTTGCGTCATAGGCGCGGGTAAGATCGTCGGCGGAAATGAGGCGATTGCGTGGATCAAACCCGTATTGCAAATCCGTGCCGTCGCTGTAAAGGCGGCGCGTTCGATTGCCGACCGCGTCGAATGAATTCGAGACCGAGGAGCCATCCGCAAACACGGTGCGGACCCGGCGACCGCGTAAATCGTAAGCAAATTGATTCGTCCTGCCCAACGGATCGCGACTGGATAAACGCCGACCCATGGGTGTGTAGCTGAAGTGCCATTGGGAGCCGTTGAGGTCGTTGATACGGCTGAGCCGGCCCAGGTTGTTTCGTTCGTAGCCGGCGCTGCCGATGACGGGCGAGGCGCTGTTGGTGAGCAGGCCGCGTTCATCATAGCTGAAACGGTTGGTGCGCAGAAGCGGGTCGATTGTCTGGGTCACACGGTGGAGGCTGTCACGCACGAGAAGATTCGTTTGGTTGAGTGGATTAATCAAACCCACCGCGTAGTCCAGTGGGTCGCGCTGGATACGACTCATTTGGCCAAGCGGATTAGCGAAGGAAATGAGCGAGCCCTCAATCTCATTATAGTTCCACATCTGACTGCCGGGATCCGTAAGCGCGAAAAGAACCCGGCGGCTGTCGTAACTGAATTGAGTGACATGACCACTGCGGTTCGTTAAAGCGACGACATGTTCGAGTGCGTCATAAGCGACGTCAGCGGTCCGGCCGAGGCGGTCGATGGTACGAATCCGCCGGTCGCCGGTGTCGTAGACAAACTCAGCGGTGTGCGAAAGCGGGTCTGTGACATGGGTGAGATTGCCATTATCGTCGTAGAAGAACGTGTAGGTGTTCGTGCGTCCATCGGTCAGGCTGGTGAGGCGGTCATTGGCGTCGTACATTACCTTGATTGATGTGCCGTCCGGATGAACGATGTTCGTAAGGCGGCTGAAAGGGTCGACGAAGAACGTGGTTGTGCCGGTGTCCGTATCATCGCGGGAAGCGAGGGCGCCATTGGAGTGGTAGGTGAACGTGGCGACGCCGCCCAGGGGATTTTCGGCCGTGAGCACCTGGCCGCGAGAGTTGTGGGTGAAGGCAAAGGTTTTTCCTGCGCGGTCAATGCGCGTGATGACGTTACCGTTGGTGTCGTGAGCAAACCGTTCGCTCGTGCCGTCCGCGTAAGTGACTTGCGTAAGGTTAAAGAAGGTTGCGCCTCCGGCCGTTCGGTTTGTGTAAGCGAACGTCGTCGCCGTGCCATCTGTGTTAGTGATGGCGGAGACGTAACCACTTGGGCCGTGGTATGCGAGGCGGGTCAGGTTGCCACGGCGGTCCACTACCACGGTTCGCTGCCCGTTCGTGTTGTAATCCATTGCTGTTGCTATTTCGCCGAATGAGTCGCCGAGCTCATCGACGAAAGCGAGCAACTCGCCGCGAGCGCTGTGAACGTCGCGACGCGAAGATCCCCGCGGGTCTCGAATCGAAACGAGGTTCCCAACGTACGTGAGCGTGTAAGTGTTCGACGGGGCAACCGTTTGGGTGGCAACGCGGCCCGCGGTATCGAAAGTCTGCCTGTAGGGTACATTGCCCTCAGGCAGGGTGGCGGAGATCATCAGTCCACTGATGGCGTTAGTCGGATCATACGCGTACGTTGTGACAAGGCCCAGGGAATCCCGGGCAGTAACCAAATTACTTGATGCTTGAGTGAACGCGACGGAGCGCAATCCATCGAAGACATTGGTGAGGAAACCGGCGAGACTGTACTGGAAGGTGAGAGCGCGGCCGAGGCCATCGCTCACGCTCGTAAGAATGCTGTTTGTGTAAGTGAGACTGTGGGTGTTGCCGTGGCCATCGTCGATGCGCGTGAGTCTCCCCGAGCCGTCGAAGGTATAGAGTCGTTGTGAACGTGGGTCGGCCAAAATAAAATTGCCGGCGCTGGCGTTGAGTTGGAAGGGAATGTCTCTTCGAAGGATCAAACTGTAACTTCCGGCGGAATTCGTGAAGGTGATGAGGCGCCCGCGAGCAGTAACGATTTCGACGGACGTGCCGCGGTCCCGAAGTGACCACTCATGGGCGTGACGCCAGTTGTGTCCGAGGCGTCCGCTGCGGCCAAGGCGTTGCAGGAACGACGCATAGTAACGGCTGAACGACAGGCGCATGGGTCCACCCAGGTCGAGGTCCGGAGGCAGCGGCTCAAACACCTCGCCCGTGAAGGTGCTGATTGGGTGAAGTGAATCGCCCGCAGAGGTCGTGTCGGCCACGGTCACGTTTTTGTCCGAAGGCAGCCCTGTAGGGAACAAACTCCCTGACCGGGCGGACGCGTTGTTGCCGGGGTTGGCATCCGTCTGGCCGACCAGCACCGCATCCACGGTCAGTACGTAAGGAAAGTATGCCACTATCCTGACGGAGAAGGTGGTCTGTCCGCCCGCGGGCAGAGCGCCGAGATCGATAGTGAAGGTGCCATTGACGGGGCCGGTAACGGTGACACCGGAAGGTGGAAACACATCGACGATGCGACCGCCCGAAAACGCTCTTACTGTGCACCGAACACTCAATGCAGGGGCGAAGGGTTCACTATCGATCTGAACCGTTGCCTGGACGATCTCGCCGACGCGGGCCAAACTCGGGAACGGGAGGATTGTTGCGCGCACATCCGGCATCGTGTCGGGCACAGCGATCACCGTCACCGTCCCCGAACTGCCACTCGGCCCGGTGACGTAGGCCAGGACTGTATCGCCTTCTTCAACGGCAGGATTGGGAGTGACGACCTGGTTGAAGGAAACGGAATTGGTGGAACTCTTGGAGACATTAAACGTGGCGACACGCACGAAACGATTGGGGGACGAGTCGTTGGTCTTATTGACCATTACGGTGACGGTGTAGGTTCCCGAAATCGCGCCAGAGATCGTGCCCTTGATGCGAGCCACGGAAGGGCCGGTGCCGGCGGACACGGCAGTAGGAGGAGGTTGGTCGCCGTTGGCTCCAGCGGATACGCCAATGATCGCATTGCCGATCTCATTAACCTCGGTGAGAAAGCAGCGATTTCCGGTTCCGGACTCAACAGAGACGCCGTTCCCGTTGATCGTTCCTGCACTGCAGTTGTCCACAACGTTACTATTGCCATTGATGCTCCATCCATCATCAGCGGACCCTTCGGCAATGGAGTCGCGAACGACGTTATTGTTGCCGGTGATTTGAAAGCCATCGTCGTTCGAGCCGGCGTAACAGCGCGTGAACGTGACGTTATTAGCAGCGCACACATAACCGTCGCCACCATTCTCGGTTGAGGAGGAATTCTCGACCTCTCCGCCAAAAGTATCCTCGATGACGATCCCATTATCTCCATTGCAGTTGACGACAGCAGCAACCAAGCGCACAGAGGCAGACTGGCGAATTCTCAGGCCGTTCTCGCCGTTGCCCCCATCGCCGCACCCCGGCACACCGGGCGCAGCGAGGCTCGTCGGGGAGGGAGCAGGCGCGTCCGATCCGATTCTAACATCCTGAATGGTATTGCCCTGGCCGCCGGAGCATTCGATCCCGTCGCCGGAAAAGCGGACAATAATTAGTCCACGCACGGTATTGCTGCTGGTGGTGAGGTGAAGGCCGTCCACGCCGGGCGCTCCGGCGTTGCGGCCATCGAGGCGAATCATCAGGGTGGAGTTGTTGCCGTTGGTGAGCGAGTTGGGGACGGTGCCCGGTTGTGTGTAGCCATCGATGAAGACCGGGTCAAGCGGTGTGGGCAAGGCGGAGAGGGGGAAGATGGTCTGGACTCCGCCACCCGGGATGTTGAAGACGATCCGGTCGCTGCCGTAGTTCTCGTTGACGTCGAGCAATGCCTGGCGCAGAGAGCCCGGACCCGCGTCGTTGGTGTTGATGACGGTAAAGGTCGCGTGGGGAATGAAGGCGCCGGCGTTGAGGCATGGCGGAAATTCGGAGGTATTGCCAAACGGGTCGGTGGCGGTGGCGGTGAGTGAAAGGCCGGGGAGTGACCCGGGCAGGATCGCACTGTAGAAGGCGTTTCCGTTGCCATCGGTGGTGACCAGGGTTGAACCCAGGAAGAACCGGCCCTCGCCATAGCCGATGAAGTGGCAATTAATGTTTGCAAAGAAGTCCAGTTCATAGGCGGTGTTCGGCGCGCTTGCGAGGTACCCTCGGATGATGACATTCGTTCGCGTTACAACCGCATTCGTGAGTTCTGGATAGTTTTGGCGCAAGTTTGCGCCTGTGTCCCCGTCGAGCGGATCGTTCCCGTTGTTAAATCCTTGGGGTTCGAGATCGATTCCGTAAAAGCCGTTTCCGAAGATCGAATTGGCCCGAATACCGTTGTTGGTTCCGCTGACAATGAGAACGCCGGCATTGATATTCGACATGAGTGTGTTACCGCGCACCTGGTTGCCCGACGCCGAGCCGTCGATCTGCACGGCGTTAAGGCCATTGAGCGCGATGAGGTTTCCAGCGCCCGGGTTGGTGCCTCCGATGGTGTTGAATGGGGCGTCCAGAAGCCAAAGGCCGTTGATGGTATTGCTGCGGCTGAGGGTGCCGGTGTAATCAGGTCCGATAAGATTGCCCTGGATAAGGTTGTTTGTGGCCGTGGCGAATTGAACCAGAACGCCGCTGCCTGCATTACCGGAAATAATATTGCCCGTGCCCGGAGCCGCGCCGCCGATGGTGTTGCGGGGAACGCCAAGGAGGATGATGCCGCCGGAACTGTTGCCGTCGCGACTGCCGTTGAGGGCCAGACCGATGGCGTTGCCCTGAACGATGTTGTTGCTGGCGCGGCCGCCGCCCTGGATGTAGATGCCGTATTGGGAGTTGTCCGAAATGACATTGCGCGCGGCGGGAGTCGAGCCGCCGATGAGGTTGCCGGAAGCGCTGGTGATCGTGATGCCGTTACGGGCGTTGCCATGGTCGACGGTTGAACCGGTTGGATTCAGGCCGATGAGGTTGCCTTCGATCGTGTTGTTGTCGGCATTGGCGTTGATACTTATGCCGTCGCTCGACGTAGTACCGAAACGGGTAATGGAAAGTCCGCGGACAGTGTTGTTTGAGCCGAAAATCGTCAGGCCGTGAGAAAAGCTTCCGGCACTGAGCCCATCGAGCTGGATTTTGATCACGGCATTGAAGCCGTTGGTGAGCATATTGGGTGCCGCGCCGGGCTGAGTGTAGCCATCGATCGTCGTGCTGTTCGTCAGTGAGGGAAGCGGCTGAGTTGAGGTCGGCGAGATGACGTGTGGGCCATCACCAGGGATGGCGAAGACTATCGTGTCGGGGCCGGCCGCAGCGTTGGCGTCGAGCAACGCCTGTTGCAGGGAACCAGTGCCGGTCGCATTGGTGTTACTGACGGTGAACGTAGCTGCAGAAAGGGTCGAAACGCTGAGTAAGATGATGAGTGCAATTGCAATTCTCATGCGCAATAAGGGTGACTGAGCTGACAATATTCGGCGAAATTTTTCCAGAACATTGTTGGAAAATTGCGACCGCTGTTCCCCCCCGACAATCGACCATTGATGATGGATTCCTTGACCGGTACGCTTCTTGACTCAGAATCGGCGGATGAAACGTTCCCTTCTCGCTGTTGTCCTGGCGGTGGTGTGCATCAGCGTTTTTGTGCAGTATCAGGCTTTACGCAAGCTGAACGCAGAAGGCGCCCGGTTGCGCGCTCTGCTGGCTGATGCTCACGCGCGCGCCGAGGCTGAAAGCGCTTCGCGCGCGCAACAACCCTCGGACAGCGAACTGGAGCGGCTTCGTGAGGAGCGGTCCGAGTTGGTTCGTTTGCGGGGACAGGTTGCGGAGCTTCGCCGGGACTTGAAAGGCATGCAGCAGGCGATGGCCAGGGCCGCCACCGCGGCGAGCGCGGCGGCGAAGACCAACAGTCCTTCCGCAGAGCCTGTGCAAACGTTCGTTGCGAATGTCCAGGCGACGATCCCGCGGGAGCAAACGCTGGTTACCGGCGGCTGGAAGCTGCCCTCGGGAAAGCATGCTCTCTTCTTTATCGAACCGGTCGTCGTTGACGCCGCAGGCAACACGTATGTTGCCGGTCCCCAGGGCGTCAACCGGGACGCGGACTCGCCTGGCCAAATCCTGGTGCAGACGCGGATCGTCGAGCTTTCGGAGGAAGCGCTGACGCGCCACGGGTTGACGGGGCTGAAGAGCGACGCTGCTGAGACCGGCGGACAATTGCTCCTGACGGATGCGCAGCAACGACAGATTTTCGGCGCGCTGGAGCAGGAAGAAGGGGTGAGCGTGCTCGCCGCGCCGAAGGTTATCACTTTAAGCGGACGGCAGGCGCAGATCAAGATCGCCAACGCGCACACGACGCCGACAGGCGAGTCTTTCGAAACGGGGCCGGTGCTGGATTTGGTGCCGACGGTGGCGGCGGATGGGAGGTCGATTGATATGCGGGTGTCGGCGCAGATGCGGCTGACGAGGGGCAGTAGTCAGTAATCAGTAATCAGTGAAAGACAGTGATCAGTGGTGCGCAAGCACCCAAGCACCAAACCCCAGGCACCAGGGAAGCGCCAATCAGTAATCAGTAATCAGTAATCAGTGAAAGACGAGTGATCAGGGCACGGCTATTTGCTGGCGCCCTGGAATTTTTCGGAGGTCTTTTCCTCGGGCGTGTGGACCGCCAGGACTGCGCCCGGTTTCATTGGCGATGAGCGGTAGGTCTTGCCTTCAGCAAGGGTCACAGCGCTGTCATCCGCGGTTTCAAATTTCACCGGAATGCTGACGCGGCCTTTGCCGTCTTTGGTCTTGAAGACCGAGAAGTGCAAGTGCGCGCCGCTGGAGAAACCGGTATTGCCCGAAACTGCGATATATTCGCCCGCTTCGACGCGCTGTCCGATCACGACTTTTACTCCGCCCTTTGAGAGGTGGGCGTAGTTGCCGAGGGTGCCGTCGTCGTGACGGATCAAGACGTAGTTGGCCTGGTCTTCGTATTTGCGGTCGGCGCCGCCTTTGGAGGAGTCGTCCTTGATCTTGGCGACGACACCGCCGCGCGCGGCGTGGATGGGCGTGCCCACGGGCATCTTGAAATCGGTGGCGTATTGGTCCGAGCCTTGATGGCTGTATTTGCCATTGTAGCCCTGGGTGCACTTAAAGGTGGCGCCGGGCGCGAATGGCAAACGATAGACGTGCGAATCATCGTGTTGGGCGTGGATGCTGCCGACGGTGTAATGGCTGGTGTAACTGTAGCTCCACTGCTGGTCGTCCTCGACCGGCGAAACGCTGAATGCTTCGGTCAATTGGTGCGCCGGAAAGGTGGCGGTATAGGGCAGGGACTGCGTGGACTTGAGGTTGGTGGCCTTGAGTTCGAAGGTCGCGGTGACTTCGTTGGCCTCGCTATTGTCCACGTAGAAGCGAGTCACATTGCCCTCACGTTTGGTGACAACGTTAAACAGCTTGCTCGCCGCCGGGGCGGGCAGGGTGAAAAGGGAAATGAGGAAAAACGCGAGCGGAATGGCGCGCTGAAGGAGAGGCAACTTCACTTTAAGTTCTTCGGCAATCGTCGTCTGGTTCTTAAGCATTGGTCGTGGCAGGAGTTGGCTGCGTGGCCAGGATTGTTGGTGTGGTTGGGGTGATGTGCAGCAGGGCTGCGGTTTCGGTAACGGTAAGTGGCTTGATAATCTCGCTGGTGCGCGGCGCGGGCGTGCCGAAATCAGGCAGGCCTTCGGCGGTCCAGGTAAATTTCTTGGCGTGAACGTCGCGGTCCGTCCAGCCATGGACCCTGCTGGACTTGGAGTGGTAAAGGATCCAGTCCTCAGACTGGCAGGGGGATTTGACGAAGGAACAGTGGCCGACGCCCCAGACGTATTCGGTCTTGCTGAAGACGGGGCCGCGTTTCTCCCAGTCGTTCGGGTTGAGAAAGTCGCCGGTCTTGCTCACGAGCAGGCCGAGGCAGTAATCGGGCGTCCAGCTTCCGCTGGCGGAGTAAACGATGAAGGTGCGGCCGTTGCGCTGGAGGATTTGCGGGCCTTCGCAGATCGGCATGCCGACGCGCTCCCAATCTTCGGTCGCCTTCGCGATCAGGACACGCGGACCGGAGATCGTGACGGGATCGCTCATGGGGGCGATGTAAAGATGCTGGCGGCCATTGCGCTTGCCGGGCCAGCCGGACCAGACGAAGAACAACTGGCCGTTGTCGGCGGTGAGGACGGTGCC
>Ga0105340_1001358_pt1 | contig 11011 bp, 10 predicted proteins | sample EasRivMeERMLT700_FD_89676 | JGI IMG/M metagenome (GOLD analysis project Ga0105340, IMG submission 89676) | Soil microbial communities from meander-bound floodplain in the East River, Colorado, USA - East River MetaG ERMLT700 | ecosystem: Environmental > Terrestrial > Soil > Floodplain | place... | reverse complement strand
TGGAACACCGCCGACGGCAAGGAATTGCACTGGTTGAAAGGCCATATCAGCGGCGTCGCCTCGCTGGCGTTTTCGCCGGACTGCAAGACGTTGGCGTCGCGCGGCGCCGGCGACTTCACCATCAAAATCTTCGACGTCGCCAAGGGAACCGAAGCGCGGCAAATCCGGTTGCCGGGCGGCAATCCCAACGCCGGCGGCGGGGCCGTGGTGATTCGCGGCGGTCCGGTCGTCGGCAACAATCAAGCCATCGCGTTCTCTCCTGACGGTCAAACGCTGGCAATCAACATGAACCCCGGCAATCTCATGATTCGCGGCCAGGCGCCGCAAGGCGAAGCCGCCATTCGCGTATGGGACGTTTCCACCGGCAAAGAAGTGCGCCAGATCGTTCTGCCCGCGGGACGCACCGTCAACAACATCGTGTTCTCTCCGGACGGCCGCGTCCTCGCCGCCGAGAATCCGGATCAGACCGTCAGCCTGTGGGAGATCGCCAGCGGACGGGAACGCGGTTTTCTCGGCCAGGCCGCCGTCGCCGCGGCGCCGCCGGACTCGGGCGCGGTTTTTCTCGCGGGTCGCGGGTTCGGCCAGGCCAATCGCGGTCCGCTGGTGCCGGCCACGCTCGCCTACTCTCCCGACGGCAGCGTCGTTGCGTCGCGCGGACCGAATAACTCCGTGCGAGTTTGGCAAACGTCCACCTCCAAAGAGGTTGGCCTGTTCAAGGGCCACGAGGCCGCCGTTCAAAGCATCGCATTCGCATCCGACGGCAAAAGTCTGGTCTCGGCCAGCGCCGACACCACTCTGCTCGTTTGGGACCTGACTACATTGAAACCGGATGCACGCCCGGTCGCTCGTTTGAAAACCAAGGACATCGAGGACCTGTGGATTGAACTCGGCAGCGACGACGCGATCAAGGGCGTCCGCGGCATCGAGACCTTGGCCACGGCGCCGGAGGATGTCGTCCCGTTTTTGCGCGATCGTGTCAAGGCCGCGATTCCCGTTGATGTGAAAAAAGTGGATCAGTGGCTCATTGATCTGAATTCGAGCAATTTCCAGAAACGCAACATTGCCACGAATGAACTCGAACGCCTGGGCGAACTGGCGGTGCCCGCGTTAAAGAAGGCGCTCACGGCCGATATCACCGTGGAAACGCGTCGCCGGATCGACGACATGCTGGAGAAGCTGACGACCGGCACCTTGACCGGCGAGCAGATTCGCATGGTGCGCGCCATTGAATCGCTCGAATCGATGACGACGCCCGAAGCCCGCAAGACGCTGCAAACGCTCGCGGACGGAGCTGCCGGCGCGCTGCAAACGCGGCACGCTCAGGCGGCGCTGGACCGATTGGGTAGACGTTAATAAGGTAGTGGGTTATTTTGGAGTGCGGCGGTTTGACGCCGCTTTCCTTCCTTCTTTCTTTGTGTCATGGAGATTCCAAAGAAAAAAAGAAAGAAAGCGGCGTCAAACCGCCGCACTCCAAAGATGCTCGTACGACGGAGAAAATCATGGGCGCTGAATCGCGAGCGAAGGAACTCGGCCTGACCTTTCCCAAGAAGGAAAAAGGCTATCTCAACCTGTGCGTGCGCACCGGCAATCTGCTCATCACGTCGGGACACGTCAGCGACATGAAAGGCAAGCTCGGCGCCGGCCTCACGGTCGAGCAAGGCTATCAGGCCGCCCGTGAATGCGCCGTCAAAATCCTGCAATCGGTGCACGATCAGCACGGCGCCCTGGACGCTTTGCGCGTCGTCAAACTTCTGGGCTGCGTCAATTCCACGCTCGAATTCACGGACCAGCATCTGGTCGTGAACGGCGCATCGGATCTCATCCATCAAATTTTCGGCAAGGACGATCTCGGCTATCACGCCCGCAGCGCGCTCGGCTTCGCGGCGCTGCCGACCGGCGCGGCCGTCGAGGTCGAGGCTATTTTTGAAGTGCTGTGATCAATCCCAGGCGAGCTTGATTTCCCTGGTATTCGCCGCGATTTCAACGACGACGGTTGAGTTGGTGGCGCTGTATTTGTCGAAGAGTTCCGCGAGTTCCTTGGGAGTGTCCGGTCTTTCACCAGAGACGTTTGCGCCGAACGGTCCCATCTTGGCGTAGACCTTGTGTTTGCCAACAAGCGCCCCTTTGTTGTCGCGGTCGTATTCGAGTGCAAAGCGGCCCGCGGCATCAGTCAGGCCCCAACTGGGTCGGCCTTGCTCTGGAATAAACTCGAGATGGACGTTTGGAACCGCCTTGCCCTTGTAAGTCAATACGCCTGTCACGGGAGCAATCGGCGGACCAGAGTTGCAGCCGCCAAGAACGACAAAGGCGATAGTGACGACAAATAACGGAAAGTACCGGCGCGTTCTCACGGTGTTGTATCCATCGTTAGAGTGGGACCAGATCGAGTCTGGCCGCATGATCGCCCCGGGGCCTGGCGATGAACCAGGCCGCCACAGTCATGAATTACAAGGCCGGAGTAATGTCGTTCTTGTTGCGCGTTCCCATCGCGAACCAAACGGCAAGGTCGATGCCGTTGGTAATCCAAACGACGCGGCCGTCAACGAAGGACACGTTCATTCCCCCCGTGTGCGGCCCAAACGCGGCGCGCGTGTTCGGCGCGGTGTAATTGGGTGGTTGGGAGCACGTGACCATGCCTTGCGACGCATGATGGACCCAGATGAATGGATTGCAGCCTTGTCCGATCTTGCACCAGCTTTGATTGGCGTCGTTGGTTTTTTCCACAACCAGCAACGTGTTGCTGGTGCCGTCGGTGACGTGGGCGATCTTGACTTGGCTGTTGAGCCAGCCCATGCCTTTCCAGGTTCCGTTCGTGCCAAGGTCCGTCCTTCTTTCCGGACAGCATTTCTCATCATTGCTTGGCCAGGCGGAATCGTAGACGACCGCGTAATCCTTGTTGGGCGTGGCGATGGCAAGCCCACCGCGATTGGCCGACGGGCATTTGAAAACGAGCGGCATGACCGATGAAACCGCGATGTTTGGATTGGCTCCGGAGCCGGCTGAGCCCGTCAATACCGCTTGGCCCGGTCCGCGATCGCCCGAGGGGGGCGCCCAAGGGCTGAAATCGGGATGCTCGGCCACATTCAGGGCGTACATCGGCACGTTGAAGTTGATCTGGCTGTAAAGTGCACCGCCGTCAATATACGGCAGAATTCGCGCGGACCAGCTGAAGACGCCCCACGGAATGGTGGTGTTTTGCGGATCGCGCCAGCCCGTGGCCCAGGCATTCGGCGGCGTGAACGCATTCGGAGGCGCATAAGCGCCGGGAGGGAAGACTTTGTGGGCATCGTGGTAGCCCTGCCACGACAACGCGATGTTCTTCAGGTTATTCGTACATTGAGTCCGCGCCGCCGCTTCGCGCACCTTTTGCACCGCGGGGACCAAGAGCGCGATGAGAATCGCGATGATGGCGATGACGACCAACAATTCGATGAGCGTGAACGCTTTCCGACTGGATCGCGACATGGGACGCCTCCCAGGAATCATGAAGAAATGAATTGATGCTAATGGACGATTAAAATCCTACCTCATAACTCCATGTACGAAAAGAGAGAAATATGAGTTCATTAGAAATTGGCCAACACCCACTATTCATAGCGCAGCGCTTCAATCGGATCGAGCCGCGACGCTTTCAGGGCCGGGTAATAGCCGAAAAAGACACCGACGCCGCCGGAGACCACGAAAGACAGGACAACCATGGAATAATCGACAAAGATCGGCCAGTTCGCGGCCCATGCCAGCGTCACCGCCGCGCCGACGCCGAGCGTGACGCCGATGAAACCGCCAAGTAAAGAGAGCAGCACCGCTTCGATGAGGAATTGCGTGAGAATATCGGCCGGCGTCGCGCCGATGGCCATGCGGATGCCGATCTCGCGCGTTCGCTCCGTGACCGACACGAGCATGATGTTCATGATGCCGATGCCGCCCACCACTAATGAAATCGACGCGATGATGCCGATCAGAAACTGCATCGTGCGCGTCATCACGACGGCGATCTCGGCCATTTCTTGAACGCTCGACACGTCGAAATCCTCTAGCCCCTGTTTGACGCGGCGTTTCTCGCGCAAGACGCGCGAGATTTCCTCTTTCGCCTTGTCGAGCTTGTCAACGCTTTCCACGGAGGTGAGGAGCATGCTCAACGTTTCGTCGCCGACGACCTTGCGCTGCAGCGTGTTGAGCGGCAAGAAGATTTGGTCATCCTGATCGCCGCCGATGGGCGAACGCCCCTTGGGCTCGACGACGCCGATGACGCGCAGTTGCAGGCGATCGACGCGCACGACCTGGCCGATGCAATTGGGCAGGTCCGGAAACAGCTTCTCGCGCACGGTCTGGCCGAGGACGCAGACGGCGGCTTGTTTCTTCAGATCCTCGTCGGTGATGAAGCGGCCATACTGAATCACCCAAGCGCGGACTTTTTGCATGTCGGGGCTGGTGCCGACGACCATGGTGTTGCAATTGCGCGTGCGCGTCGAGATGTTGCGGATGGTCGCCTGCACCTCGGCGACGCCGTTGACGTAGGGGCGAAGCTGGCGGCGCAGGGCGGTGGCTTCGTCATTGGTGAGCGGCTTGATATCGGCCAGGGTGCCGTTCTGCGTGCGCGAGCCGGCGCGGATCACGATGAGCGTCTTGCCGACGTTGTCGAGACGTTCGTCGAGCTTTTGACGGGCGCCGCCGGCCGCGGAGACCATGGAGATGACGGCGCCGGTGCCGATGATGATGCCGAGGCTCGTGAGCGTGGATCGGCCCTTGTGGATGACGAGGGCGTTCAGCGCGATGCGGAAGGCGTTGAGGATGTTCATGATTCGAACCTGTCTGGCGAGCCACGGGGTTTATCCCCGTGGATTAAAAGTCCATACCACGGGGATAAACCCCGTGGCTCGCCGCTCTAGCTAAGAAGCAGCGCTGAACGGCGTCCACTGCGCCGTGACGCCCTGCTTGACTTCCGGGAACTTACGGATGTCGTCGGCGATGAGGCCGTCGCGCACCGTGATCTGCCGCGGCGCACGCTCCGCGACCGCGGCGTCGTGCGTCACCATGATGATCGTTTGCCCCAGATCGCGATTGAGCCGCTCGAACTCCGCCAAGATTTCGCGCCCCGTTTTCGAATCGAGGTTGCCGGTCGGCTCATCCGCGAACAGAATTTGCGGCTCGTTGACGAGCGCCCGGGCGATGGCGACGCGCTGCTGCTGGCCGCCCGACATTTGATTGGGCATATGATGGGCGCGATTCTTCAGGTCAACCAGTTGGAGCATTTCCAGCGCCTTGGCTCGGCGCCGCTCCGGGGACATGCCGGAGTAAATGAGCGGCATCTCGACGTTGTCGATCGCGCTCATGCGTTTGAGAAGGTTGAAGCCTTGAAAAACAAAGCCCAGCTTGCGATTGCGCAGATTGGCGAGCATGGCCTTGTTCATGCGTGCGACGTACTCGCCGTCCAGAAGGTACTCGCCGCTGGTGGGGCGATCGAGGCAGCCGAGGATGTTCATGAGCGTGGACTTGCCGGAGCCGCTGGAGCCGCGGATGGTCACGAACTCGCCGGCGTTGATTTTGAGCGTGACGCCGCGCAGCGCCTTGACCTCGGCGGCGCCGGAGTCGTAGGTTTTGACGATATCGATCAGTTCGATGACGGTACGCATAGGCAATTCGTTAATTCCGAATTCGTTCGGCGCTCCCATGGCGTCGCGCGAGCGCTACTGATCATCAGGAATCAAATGCTTGAGTTGGAGTTCCGCCTTTAGGCGGGATTGAGCGAAACACCGCCTAAAGGCGGAACTCCAACGCGCGTTGCATTCCTGAAGGTCAATAAACGAAGAAAAGCGATCAGATTTTCACGTTCGCCGGCTGATCGAAGAAGCCCGGCGCCTTGGCCGGAGGCGCTCCGATGATGACGCGAATGGGCCCCGTCGGCTCCTTGCCTTGCTCCCATTCGAGAATCTCGTTCCCCTCCGCGTCTTTAATGCCGAACTCGCCGGCCTTCGCGCCGATGCGAACGGACACCGGCTCGACGCGCTGCGCCGCCGCGTCCCACAACCACAAGGCACGCCAGTCCTTGGCGTCCTCGCGCTTCGCAAATCGCCGCACGTGTTCGCGGGCGGCTGCATCCTGATACGCCTCTTCCAACTTGAAGATCATCGCATCGGCCGGCACGCGCCATGCATTGACGCTTTCGTGACGGATGATGTCGATCGACACCGTCATGCCGGGCCGCAGCAGCCATTCGCCGGTTTTCGGGTCCTTGCGATTCTTGACGCGCACGACGGCATCGTAATAGACGGCGCCTTTGATGCTGCCTGCTTGCGGACGAATCTCGTTGGTGGCAAGGGGGCGAATCTCCTTGACGACGCCGTCGCCGAACTCGCTGTCTTGATCGTCGAAGTTGGTCACCTTGAAAGATGTCTTGAGCTTGGTCGTGATGCGATTGACGTCCCCTTCGGCCACCTGAGCGTGAATGTCAACGACATCGAGATCGCCCGCCAGCATGAACAGCGGGCCGGATTGCGGGCCGACCAATTGGCCTTCGTGAGCCTTGCGTTCGAGGATCAAGAAGGTGCGCTTGGCCGCCTCGCGCAAGGGTTGATAAAGATCGGGGACCCTGATGCGCGTGAACTTGTGCGCCAGCTCGGCTTCCTTCTGCGCCGTGACCGCGGCCAATTTCTTCGCCTGTGCCGTCTCGACGCCCGCCTCGGCCACCTTGACGCCGGCGACGGCGGCGTAATATTGCGCCTCCGCCTGATCGCGCTCGGCGATGAAGCCGGCGCCGCCGGCCTTGGTCAGTTCCTTTTGACGAAGCCAATATTTATCGGCCGCGTCCTTCTGGGTGTTTGCTTGCGTCAGCGCCGCCCTGGCCTGCGTGATCGCCGCATCGACCAGCTTGATGCCATTGGCGGCTTCTTCAACCTTGATGGAGACGCGGCGATCGTCCAGATGCGCGAGTTCGGCGCCCTCCGACACGGTGTCGCCGACGCGCGCCAGCAGACGCATCACGGTCCCCGGCGTTTCGCTGGCGACGAACACCAGCTCGCGCGGCTCCACGAGCCCGGTGGCGCTGACGATGTCGCGGATCGTCGCCCGGCGAACCTCCGCGAACTTCAGCGTCTTTTCACTCAACGTCTGCACGCGGCCGTTCGACCACCACCAATAGAGCCCGCCGCCGCCCGCAGCGATCAGAAGGACCAGCCATAGCCATTTTTTCACAGCGCATGCACCTTGGATTGTGCGACGAAAATGTCGTCTTCAACCATCATCGCCCGTTTGAGCGAATGGGCTGAGAGGCGCGGAAACTTGCGCGAACACGATGGCAATCCTTTCAGCGTAGGTTACACATCTTCGGCATATTCGGCAGGCTTGACGCGGAAAATCGCGCAAGTTGGGCAAGGCATATGGATGATGCCGGATGCGCCAAGCGGCATTGAATCGTATCGGGGAAAATGCGTACAATCCGCCACCCGCTCGCGGGATCGCAACTGCCTCCATGGAAGGAGCCAGCCTTGTCCGTCGTGCCGTCGATTTCTCCCGTCACCTACGTTCCGGGCTCGCCCGCCAAGACCGCGCTGCAACTTGGGACGCCGCGGTTGTCCATCGTCATCGTCAACTATCGGCAATGGGAGCAAACGGAAGAACTCGTCCGCCATCTGCAGGCGTCGGCCGCGATGAAACGAGGCGACGCGGAAATCGTCATCGTGGACAATCATTCGCCCCTGCATCCAATCGTGAAACGCTTGCGGCGTGTGCACAACGTATCGCTCCGGCGCTGGCGGGCGAATCGCGGCTTCGCGCGAGCGGTCAATGAAGGTTGCCGACTCAGCCAGGGCGAGTGGTTTCTCTTGTTGAATCCCGACACGACGCCGTCAGAAGAGTTTCTCGACGGCGTCATGGCCGTGCTCGATCGCCTTGAGTCGAACGCGGGCATCGTCGGCTTTCATTTGCGCAACAGCGACGGCTCACGCCAGCGCTCGGCGGGGCCGTTTCCGACGCTGACCTCGACGCTTGCGCGGCTGTTGTTGCCGCGCAGCCGCCGCAAGTATCAGACGGTGCGAACCGAGGAGCGCACCCGTGTCGCCTGGGTGACGGGGTGCTGTCTTCTGGTGCGGCGTGATTGTTTGCGCGACGTGGGCGGGCTCGATGAGGAGTATTTCTTGTATTACGAGGACGTCGATTTGTGCCGACGGGCTCACGAACGCGGCTGGTCGGTCTGGTACGAGCCGAACCTGGCGGTGATTCATCATCATCCGCTGCATCAACGTGCGGTGCCGGCGGCGCTGCGGCTGGTGACGCGGCATTCGTTGATGATGTACGCGTCGAAGCATTGGCCGACGTGGCAGTTCAAGTTGTTGACGCGCATCGTTCAGGGCGAAGCCGCGCTGCGCCGCCTCGGCGCCTGGTGGACCGGCGACGCTCAGCAAGCACGGCTTTTCGCCATGCTCGGCACCTTGTGCGGCGACTTGCGCCACGGCAATCGCAAATTGGCGCTCGAACGTATCGAAGCGGCGATCAAGCATATTGACGTGCGCGTCGGTGTCTGAACCTCGTTGATCTTGACATGATCGCCGTTTCCCGAAAAACTATAGCCAGGAAACGTCTCATTCGCCGACGGAAAGGACGACCATGAAACGGCTCACCATCCTCCTCGTTTCGTTTGCCCTCTGCTTGATTGTCGCCCAGGCCGGCTTTTCCCAGGCCAAGGTCTATCGCACCGTCTCGAACGAAACGGTCGAGAGTATCCTGCGAGGCCTCGAGTTGAAGTATCAAAAGGAAGAACGCAAGAACAAGGACGCGAACATCCTGGTCTTCGACTTCAAGCGCGGCGACCACTCCTTCCGCTTGTTCAATTATCAGAGCGACCTATGGATTGAGTCCACCTACGAACGCAACATGAAGTCCGAAGATGTCAATCGCTGGAACGCTGACGCCAAGTTCAGCCGGCTCGTTGTGATTCAGGAAAAGGAAAAGACGATTCTGTCGCTCGAATCGCAGCTCGATTGCGCCGGCGGCGTCACGGACGCGGTCGTGAAGCAATTCGTCAATCGCTTCGAGGAAGAAACGAAGAAGTTCGCGAAGTTTTCAACGAAGTAACACGAAGGAGCACCGACGGTGCGAAAATGTTAAAGCCCAGGGCAACGCCCTGGGTTAGGAGTCACGCGAAAAAAAGCCCCGAAGGGGCGCAATCGCTCACTGGAGAAAACCATCGCGCCCCTTCGGGGCTTTGATTGACATGAATTCCATGTCCCAGGGCGTTGCCCTGGGCTTTATCATCGCGCACCTTCGGTGCTTTTGCGATGGCGAGCCTTCAATCGTTTTGCATCATGTTTCGTTGAATTACAGTGAGGTGAGAAATGCTGCGTTCATCAAAGTTGTTTTTGTTCGCTTGGGCCGTACTCCTTCTGGTGCTCCCGTGCTCGCAAGCGCAGGACGACAAAGTTTTCCGCACGCTGACGCCCGACGCGGCCGAAAAGGTGCTGCAAGAACTCAAGATCGAGTTCAAGAAAACGTCGTCGCCGAAAGGAGACGAGCATCACTTCGAATACACGCGCGAGAAGTACAAGATTCGCCTGACTCTTTTCGGGCAGCAAGATTTGTTGCTCGATTGCGTCTTTCGCGGCATGCCGCTTGAACGCGTCAATCAATGGAACACCTTCACGCGCCTGAGCCGGGCCAACTGGCACAAGGACGGCAGCGGCGAGTTGACGATCCTCGAGTACGGCCTCGACATTTCCGGCGGCGCCACTGCGGGCACGATCAAGCAGTACATCACGCGCTTTGACGATGAGTTGAAAAAATACGACCGCTTCGTCGCGGGCAACTCCGTCGAAGATGTGATCCTCGCGGAAGTCACCATCGACAAGCTCGAGAACATCCTCAAGACGCAGGCAATCAACTTTCAGAAGAAAACGAACGCCGCGGGCGTCGTGTTTTACGACTTCGAATTGAACGGGCACAAGTTGCGCATGTACAACTTCGGCGGCAAAGATCTGATGATCGATGCGCACTTCCGCAAAATTTCATTCGAGGACGCGAACCGCTACAATCTCAACCGCAAGTTTGTCCGCGTCGTCAACTACAAGGGCAAGGACACGGATTACACGGCGCTGGAGAACAACCTCGATTGCGAGGCCGGCGTCACCGAAGGCATGATCCGCGCCTGGATCACCTCGTTCGGCGAGGATGCGCGCCATTTCGCGGAGTTCACGAAAAAGCTGCAGGTCGCGGAAAAGAAATAGCGAGCCACGGGGTTGATCCCCGTGGCAGCGTGTCCATTCCACGGGGATGAACCCCGTGGCTCGCCGCTTAGAGTTTCTTCGTCTTCACATCCGGCAGCTTCGACGGCGCCGGCGCCGGGATCGGCTCGCTCGGCGTGCTGGGAATGGTGCCGTTCACGATCGCCGGCGGCATGCCGGTCGAGCGAACCCACGGCGTCCGGCTCGAGCAATAGTCGTCGAATTCGCAATCGCACACGCCGTGCGAATGCATCCAGTGACAGCCGCTCAGGCCGACGAGAACCGACGCCGCGATAGCTAAAATCGTCGCGCGCATGGAAAATCCCCTTCCTTGGAAGTCAAAAGCAACCCATATTACACAACCGGCCCTGGCAAATTCGCCGCGCTAGGCATACGAGGCAAGATCGCTCAAGACGCGAGAATCGTAACTTACATCGTCGGCGGTAGACGCCGCGCTTGAGGAATTATTCCTCGAAAACACAGACTCGCCAATCTTCGCATTTCCGCCCGAATCGATAAACTCGATGAAGTAGGTCAGGCTTGCCAGCCTGACAGCACCGTGAGGAGCCAGACATGGACGCCGTAATTTTGGCCGCGGGCCTCGGAACGCGGTTGAGGCCGCACACGGAGAAGACGCCGAAGCCGTTGTTGCTCGTGCAAGGTCGGCCGATTCTCGACTGGACGCTCGGCGCGTTGCCGAAGGGAGTCGATCGCGTCATCGTCGTGACGCACTATTTGGCGGAACAAGTTGACGCGTACCTTCGCACGCAAACGCACTTCAAGGAATGGGCCACCGTTCC
>Ga0105340_1001357_pt1 | contig 11012 bp, 13 predicted proteins | sample EasRivMeERMLT700_FD_89676 | JGI IMG/M metagenome (GOLD analysis project Ga0105340, IMG submission 89676) | Soil microbial communities from meander-bound floodplain in the East River, Colorado, USA - East River MetaG ERMLT700 | ecosystem: Environmental > Terrestrial > Soil > Floodplain | place... | reverse complement strand
GACCCGCAAATGAATACCTTCAAGCGGCTGCCTTTGGTGCTGGTGGCGGGGAGGTACTTCACAGCGATCAGGCGGGTGGTCATGGACATTTGGGCGGTTTCCGTTGTTGGTTGGTGTGGGTACAGTATGGGGGGTGGGTGCCCCCCTGTCAACTACCGTTCGTCGGCTCATGCGTCCCTGAGCTTGCGGATGAGGGCGCGAAGCTCGCCATGCTCCGCCCGGAGGGGGGACAGTACGCGGCCCTCTGAGGGTATCTCGGCAGCCATGATTTCACGGGCCACGCTGACGCTAGCAGCGGCTAGGGCGTTCAGGGCCACGAACAGTTCACGTTCGGTCATGAATACGGCGGTCAGTTCGTCTTGAGCTTTCATGGCGGTCCTTAGAGGTAGCGGCGGAGGGCGGGGCGGAGGGCTGCGTACAGGGTGCATCCGGCGATGGTGCTGAGGGCGAGGATTCCGGCGATCATGTGGCGCTCCCTGTTTCTGCTGGTGTGTAGGCAGTATACGGGGGGTGGTGCCCCCCGTCAACTACCGTTCGTCGGCTTAGATGAACTGTTCGCAAAAGGCATCGAAGGAGCCGCCGTCGGTGCTGCTATCGCTGACCAGTTCCGAACCCTTGGGGTCATTGCCCCAGACCAGCAGCATGGAGCCTACGGGCTGGCCTGCCGCGTCCCTGAACCGGAGGGTATCCATTCCGGTGCTGCACAGCGCGTCCAGAATCTCGGTCTTGTTGCTGCTTTTCTTTACGGTCCATTCTTCGCCGTCATTGACGCTCACAACCCATCCCTTAGCGAGGGCGGCTGCGACGATCTTACGGGCCTTGGTAGCTTCACCGGCTTTGGCGTATTCAAGCTGCGTCATGACATTTAACTCCGTTCAGGTTGGTGGCTGGCTGGCCTGTTTGGCTGCCATGTGTCCACTATACAGCATCCGGGAGGGGGCGCAACCCCCCTAGGCGATTATCTTTGTGCGCTGTTTCACAGATTCGTCACTCCAAAGGTGGGCGGGGTCCAGACCCCTTCACTCCTTGTTATAGGGGCTGGACCCCCCTGCTAAGTGCTTGATTTATAAGGGAAAGGGTCTGTGGGGTCTAGGGGGTCTAGTCTCTTTTTAAGTAATATATGAAGGAGGTCACATATTTATGATTTACTGCTTGACATCTTCCATATGGCTCAGGCCAGAAGTGGGGTGTGACCCCTGACCACTAGACCCCATCCCGGACCCTTTGGAACTGGGTCGAATGGGCCTCCGCCCTCCGGTGTCAAGTGGCAAAGCTCAATTTTGTGACCGACTATGCAAAACGCATATCTCGGACCACCCCTAGGGGTAGTGGCTCTAGCCCCCCTAATCGCCGTGGCGGGCTTCCTGTGCGGTTTTAGGAGGGGTGACGCTCTACGTCAGGCCTAAGCACGAACCGTGCCAACCGATTTTGCTTGACACCCGGCCTCGGCTGTGCCTCTACCGTCCCATGCGTCCCTACCACAGCGCGCGGTCGGCTGTCAAGCGCCGCTGTGCGCCTACCACACCGACCCCGGCCTGTCAAGCTACCGTCGCACGGGTCGCGCCTACCACATGGGGGGAGGGCTGTCAAGCGCCCGACGCCTGCGACGATGCGCCTACCACACAACGCCGAGGCTGTCAACGACCTATGCTCCGATCTGTGACGCTCATCACATGCCGCTGTGCTGATCTGTGACACACGTCACAAAACGGCTCAAAATCTCATCGAGGCCGGAGAATGGGGTAAAAACAGACCGGGCCAGAAAGACAGTCCCACCCCCACCCTTGAAAAGAGGAACAAACAGAAAATCCCAACCCCACGAAACCTATATCCACTTTGCCATATGCCTTTTGCCCCCTCCCCGAGCCTGAACGCCTCTCACTACCATCTGAGATTGACCACTTCCTGAACCCCGCGTGATATCCCTTGCACCCCAGACCCCCGCATGGTAGAACAGCACATGGCCCCGGCACTCTTAATCGAAGGAACCCCCTACCCCATCGAAGCCTTTGGAGATTTGGTTATCCCCAAGGACTGTCTGTTCTATACCCAGTTGCCGTATCTCTTAGCGTCGGCTAAGAACGAGGCGGCTTTGCAGGATTTAATGATGATCGTTTCACGCATACGAAGAAGTAGGGGTGATCGCTACTGGGGAATTTTAGAAGGAAAAGAAATGCCAAATCTGGCAGGGATAAACCGCAACATAAAGGGAACAAGATCATGACCCGTATAGACCCCGCTAACGGATTGGAAGTACCCGAAGATCAGCATATCCAGTTTGCCTTTCAGCCAAAGCCGAGTGGATGGAAGTGCGAATTGTTCGGCATGAAAGGGGGCTTGACCATCATACCAACTGAGGGACAGGTTCCTAACCGTTTCTGGCGCTGGATGCAATGGCTCGCGTTCGGCAATAACTGGATTAAACTGCCATGACCCACCAAGACCCCGCAGAAGGATTACAGTTCCGCCGTAGCTATAAGCAAGGAGAAGGAAGTGAACAAACCCGTTCCTCAACCCGACCCCCGACAACTCCCATTCCCCCAACCGTTTCCACCAAAACCGAACTGGCTGAACCACAGCATGTACGAGGCATATTTGCAAGGATACGAGCGCGGGTACGAAGCTGGATATCGTAACGGCACAGAAGTAAATAGCATGGATGCCGAGATAGAACGAATCAGGGCGAACAACGCCAGTCTTTGCCCCTGCTGTGGGGAGCATTGGGATAGGTACGAATGTACTGAGTGCCATTACACCGGAGAAAAGGGCCATGAACCAAATGGAACAACCCCTGACGGTAGTTGACGACTTCGGCATGGAAGGCAATCCATCCGGTATCTCAAAGGCCGTTGCCGTTGCACGGGCCGAAGGGTATGTCAACCTCACCCCGATTCAGAGGCAATTCGCCCTTGAGTTTGTGCTATCTGGCACGACCCTGCGAAAGATTGCACGACTGATGGACGTTCCCGTACCCATCATACACAAGATGTATAACAACCCCGTAGTAAGGGCGTATATCAGCGACTTGCAGAAGGAGGTTGCAGCGCATAAGCTGATTAATGACCAATGGGTTGAGAATCAGATCATGAAAATCATGCCCAAGCTACTGGGTGAGGAACTGGTTGATATCGTCACTTCTAAGGGTAGTCATATCCGTAAGAAGAAGTTCCATGCCCCGGAGCTTACCAGTTTGCTCAAACACTTTGGCGGGGTGCAGGAAAACAAGGGCGCGGGGGGTGGCAATGGGGTCAATATCCAGATCAATCTGGCCGATATGCTCACACCCGAACAATCGCAACGGCTGAACGTCAAGGTGGTAGGGGGATGAAATGGCAACAGCAATCTGGTGTGAGATTGTATGCTCTACATGCGCGAAACCATCGGAGGGGAGATTTACCTATTCTTTTATCCCCCGACTTTTGCTCAAGAAAGCAGCACGGAGAGAGGGCTTCGTATTCGTGGAGAACGAGGCCTATTGTCGGGTATGTGCTAACCTACTGCACAAGGGGAGAAGAAATGCCGAACCCACCGTGGGCTAAGAAGTGGTGGATTTTCGCTTGGTCGAATCCCGAATACAAGGCGGGGTTTCTGGAAGGTCGCACGGTCCTTGATGCCGTAGGGGTCTGGATTAGTGTTGCAGGACGGTTCTACTTCCTGGCCGTTAGGCACTTGCCCGGAGTGCGCGGGTGAGAGATATAGAACGCTTTGAAAGTAAGACCATGCCTATCCCAATTACGGGATGCTGGATATGGATGGGCGGCAGAAACCCAAGGGGCTATGGAATTGCATGTCATAATCACACCAAGAACGGATTAGCACATAGGCGCTCTTGGGAGCTATACAAGGGGCCAATTCCCGAGGGGATGCAAGTAGGCCATAAGTGCAATGTATATGCTTGTGTGAATCCTGAGCATTTATTTCTAGCCCCTCACTTGAAAATTCATCGGCATCATAGCAGGGTTAAAGGGCCGCCACAACGCAAGCTGACGGAGGCACAGGTTTTTGAGATACTTACTACGTCAGGAAGCAATCTTATCTTGGCTATTAAATATAAGGTATCAAAATCCACAATAAGCCATATTAGAACTCGCAGAAATTGGAAGTATCTGACGGAGCTTGCTGATGCGTGACTACCGCCCCAACAAAAACATAAGCCTGCCGAACAACTGGTTCCCTATGGCACACCAGCGGGAGTTTTTCGACTACTTATTTGAGGACGGTGGGTTCCCATACGAGAAACGTGCCTTTTTGAACTGGCATCGTCGCGCGGGTAAGGACGCCTGCGGTATCAATGGGCTGGCAGTTGTATCGCAGATGCGCGTAGGCACCTATTGGCACCTACTTCCGACCCTTAATCAAGGCCGGAAAGTGGTGTGGAACGGTATTGACTACTCAGGCCGTCGCATTATCAACCAAGCCTTCCCAAAGGAAATGGTTGAAATGTCCAATGAGAATGAAATGACCTTGAGGCTGCGAAACGGGTCATTTTATCAGGTAGTAGGAAGCGACAATTACAACTCCCTAGTCGGTAGCAATCCGCTAGGAGTCATTTTCTCAGAATGGGCGCTCTCTGACCCCGCTGCATGGGACTTCGTTCGACCCATTCTCCTTGAGAACGGCGGCTTTGCCTCCTTCATCACGACACCCCGAGGCAAAAATCATGCGTATAAACAGTGGAAGAATGTTCAAGCAACTTCTAAGTGGTTTACAAGCACGAAAACGGTCAATGACACCTTCCGTAATGACGGCAGGCGCATCATTACCCCGGAGAATGTTCAATCCGAACGCGACGAAGGCGTTGCAGACGAGATTATCGAACAAGAATACTATTGCAGTTGGGAGGGTATCAATTACGGCAGTATCTACGGTAAATTACTGGGTAGATTTGAACACCAGCAGATCGAATTTCCCGAGCCATTTATCGAAGATTTACCCGTATTCACGGCATGGGATATCGGCCACCGCGATGCGACCGCTATATGGTTCTATCAGATTGTGGCCGGGGAAGTACGCATAATTGACTTCCTAGAAGGGGTAGGAAGTGACGCTGACGATTGGCTGGATAAGCTGGAGAAACTTCCCTACGCCTTTGGCACCCCGGCATTGCCCCATGATGCCAAAAACAAGACCTTTGCCACCAAGTATTCCGCGCAAGACCGATTCATTGCCCGGAAGCTCACTCCTTATATAGTCCCCAACTTCCGGGTAGCGGCTGGAATCCAAGCCGTCCGTGCAATGATACCCGTGGTGTGGTTTAATATCGGAAATCCGCACGTTGTCAAGGGAATCGAACACCTTGAGTCCTATCATTATGAGTGGGATGAGCAGGACAAGGTTTTTAGCTCCGAACCGGCCCATGACGAACACTCCCACCCGGCAGACGGCTTCCGTATGCTGGCCCTGTCCAAGAATGTAACCGAACAGTGTAATCGTGGCAGGAATACGGTAGCACGTTCCCCAACCCATTTCAACACCCCGCTAGGTCGCGCTTTAAACCTAGAAAACCTGTTCAAAGATCGTGAATCCGCCAACACGTTCAGGAGAGTCTGAAATGGCTACCGAAAATACAGCAAAAACCGAGAAAAATCCGTGGCCGAAGCGGATTCAAACGTGGAACAAGTTTTCCACGAAGTTCCATGACCGAGGAACGCAGATCGAAGCCCGATATCAAGATGATCGGGAAAGTGAAGCGAGTATGTCCCCCTCCATGAACTCATCGGGGGTCAAAAAGGTCAACCTCTTTTACAGTAACACAACGGTCATTAAAGAGAGCTTGTATAACAGCCTCCCGAAGCCGTCTGTGTCTCGCCTGCACAAAGGCGACTTTGAAAATGACCCCGCGCGCGTTGCCGCTTTCATCATGGAACGGGGACTGTCTTACGAAGTCCATTGCGCCAAGTATTTTGACCCTGCCGTGAAGGCTGCGATTCTGGACCGTCTGGTTCCGGGCCTAGGGGTCACATGGATTACCTTTATCCCGCCCGAGGGCCAAACGCCGGAAACAATGACGGTTGATATCGTCTATTGGAAGGATTTTGTTTATGAGCCGCGTAGGGCATGGGAACAGGTCACATGGGCTGGCCGCATCCTGCATATGTCCAATGAGGAAGCGGAAAAGAAGTGGCCCGGCAAGCAATTCGCCATAGGCCAGAGGGAGAACCCCTCCAATGCGACTATCAGCATTTCCTCAGAGATGATTAACGAGGGTAAAACCTCAGTCATTCAGATGTGGGACAAGAGCAAGCGCGAAGTGCTGCATTTGACCATGACTGGCGAAGTGCTGGACAGAATCAAAGACCCATACGAATTGATGGACTTCTGGCCCTGCCCGAAGCCGCTGATTGCATCGCCGCCGACTGCCAAGTTCCTGCCCTTGCCGGATTACTATATCGCGCAAGATCAGTACATGGAAATGGACATTCTGTATGCCCGAATCAACCTCATCATTGAGGCGGTCAAGGTTGCAGGCGTTTTTGACTCGGCTACGCCTGAGCTTGGTCGCATGTTGGGCGGCACGGAAAACAAGCTCATCCCAGTTGACAACTGGGCCATGTTCGCAGAGAAGGGAGGGGTGAAGGGCGTTATTGACTGGTTCCCAGTGGACCAGATCACGATGGTTCTCCAGCAGCTTGTCAGCACATACGAGTTTATGAAAAACCAGTTGTTTGAAGTCACTGGTATGGCTGACATTATCCGTGGTTCCTCCAACCAATACGAAACGGCTGCGGCGCAACAAATAAAGGCACAGTTCGCTTCGGTGCGTATGAACGCATATCAGCGCGACGTTTCATTCTTTGTACGCGATATGCTCCGTATCATGGGTGAACTCATGGTACAAATGTATAGCGACGAAAAGCTGCAAGCCATAGTCGGAACCATACCTGAGCCAGATCAGCAATTTCTGCCACAGGCAATGGCCGTTCTCCGTTCCGATTTCCTGCTGAAATACAACATTGATATCGAAACGGATTCGCTGACCCAAGCTGACTGGGGCTTGCAGCAGTCGCAGCGCATGGAATTTGTGCAGACTTTGAGCCAGTTCATCACGGGCGCTTTGCCGGTTATCGAACAGGCTCCTGCAATGGGTCCGTTGATGCTGGAAATTATCAAGTTCGCGGCAGTCGGATTCAAGGGTTCCAGCGAGCTTGAAGGCATGATTGATGCGGCTATTAAATCCGCAGAACAAGCAGCCAATCAGCCGAAGCCGCCTGACCCGGCACAAGTCAAGGCTGAGGCAGACCAGAAAAAGGTTGAAATGGAAATGGCCGCAGAGCAGCAGCGCGACCAAGCCAAGTTTGCCCTTGAGCAGCAAAAGACCCAAGCTACTATGGCGCTGGAGGCACAAAGGCAGGCCGCAGAGCTTGAGTTTATGGCAGCCAAGAACACGGCAGAATTGAGCTTCCAAGCACAGAAAAATGCTGCTGAATTGCAGTTCCTTCGGGACAAGGCGCAAATTGAGGCCGGTATTGCCGTGCAAAAGGGCCAGCAGCAAATCGAACAGGGCCAGATAAAAGCAAACCAGCAAATCGAAAGCGGCTTAGTCAGGAACGCCTTGCAAGACGAACACGCGGCCCAGACACCGCGAAAGGATGATTAAATGATTTACACATACTCGGCACACTGTTCCTCGGCAGTAGATTGGGAGCGTATTTGCTCCCTTGCCGAATACGAAAGGAACCCCGCCTTTTGCTGCCCTGATTGCGGTACGTCACTGGACCGTACCTACCACACTTTCCGGCTGCATACCAGCAACTTTGATGCGTTCCGTTCCCCGGTTGACGGCAGCGTGATTCGCAACAAGCATGAACTAGCGGAACACAACAAGCGGAATAGCTGTGTTTCGCTGCATGACGGATACGATGAAAAAGGCTTGCAGAGCTTTACGGAAAGGAAGTGGGGAGTTGAACCGGATAAAGAAGAACTCAAACGCGATATGAAAGAGGCCGTAGTCAAGCTAGAACAAGGCTACAAGCCAGTCCTTGCCCCCGAAACAGACGATTTGGAGTGATTTATGAATGACCTGCATGACGATGTAAAAGCCGCGTTTGACACGGTTTCGGCTGACGATACCAACCCCGGTTCACAGGTAGGTTCCCCGCCAGCGGAAACCTTGCCCCCGGTAGAGGCTACGCCGTCGCTGGATGCTCCGCCAAAGGCGCGTAGGGCTGACGGCACGTTTGCCAAGGCTGATGAACTGCCCCCGATTACGGAGCCTGTCAAGCCCCCGGCAGGCGAAAAGCCCCCAGTACCGGGCCAGCAGCCACAGCAGTTGGGCGGTGAACAGCCGGTCAAGTTGGACCCCTCCAAGCCGCCGTCTGCATGGACCCCGGCAAGCAAGGCACAGTGGAACACGATTCCACAGCCGATTCGGGAGGAAATTATCCGGCGTGAGGAAGCCACGGCAGCGGGTATCCAGAAGCTCCAGCAGCAGTACGAGCCTGCTGCAATAGCCCTGCAAGAATTGGCCCCCTATGAGCAGTATGTAAACCACATTGGGGCAGAGCCGGTTTCGTATCTGCATGAGGTTATCCAAGCAGAGCAGACCCTTCGACTGGGGAACCCGGCCCAGAAGCTATCGCTTTTGCTGGCTATGGGCGACCAGTACGGTATCCCTCTCCGTAGCGCGGTTGACAAGGCGCTGGAAGGCAAGCTAAATGAAACGCTGCAAAAAGCCCACCAGATGCACAAGACTCCTGCCCCGCTTCCGCCACAGATTCGGCAGCAGCTTTCAGAGCTAAACGAACTCAAGCAATGGCGTGAGGGTTTGGAGTCCGGGGCTGCCAAAACGGAGCTTGAAGAATTTGCCAAAGACCATCCCCTGCTTCCACAGGTCAGCGAGCGCATGGCACAACTGCTGGATGCCGGTGTCTGCAAGGAGTATCAAGAAGCATACGATATTGCTGTGTGGCAGAACCCCACCCTCCGGGCGCAGGCTGTGGCACAGCAGAACGGCCAGCGTATGCAGGGTGGTTTGCAGGCGCGTCAGCAGGCGGCGGCTGGCGTGGTCGCCCCCGGCAGCGCCCCTCTGGACGGCGGCAGCGACGGCGTAGGCGACACAGACGATGTTCATGAAGCTGTGCGCCGCGCATGGAACGCGAGCGCCGGAAGGGCTTGACGGTGGCTTAGAGCCGTGCTGTAATGGGGCCGGGAGCCGCCGCCGACACCGCGCGGCGCTTCCGAGAGGCTGACCCTCCGTGAAAAATGTGAACTAACCATTTCTCAGGAGTGAAACGTCATGGCCTTTCCCAATGTCTCGGATATCATCACAACCACAATCGAATCCCGTACCCGCAAGATTGCGGATAACGTGACCAAAAACAACGCCCTGCTGATGCGTCTTTCGCAGAAGGGCAAGACCCGTACTTTCAGCGGCGGTCGGCTGATCTACGAAGAACTGTCATTTGCTGAAAATGCCAATGCCGGTTGGTACAGTGGATATGACCTGTTGCCGGTAGCCGCGCAGGACGTTCTCTCCGCTGCACAGTTCGATATCAAACAGGCTGCCTGCCCGGTGGTGGTTTCGGGTCTGGAAATGCTGCAAAATGCTGGCCCGGAACAGATGATTGATTTGATCGCTGCCCGGATTGACGTTGCAGAGTCCACGATGAAGAACCTTGTCGCTGGTGGTATCTACTCCGATGGTACTGGTTCCGGCGGTAAGGAAATTACCGGCCTGAACGCGGCAGTCCCGTTTGACCCGCTGACCGGCACATACGGCGGCATTGACCGCGTTACTTGGACGTTCTGGCGTTCCAAGATTCGCAATGTCGCTTCGGCGGCAACCATCCAAGCGGATATGAACGCCCTCTGGGCGCAGCTTGTTCGTGGCGCTGACCGCCCCGACCTGATTCCGATGGACAACGTGGTTTGGGCTGCTTACCTTGCTTCGTTGCAGGCACAGCAGAGGTTCGCAGGTACGGAGGTCGGCAAGCTCGGTTTCCCGACCCTCAAGTACATGGATGCAGACGTTGTGCTGGACGGCGGTATCGGCGGCTTCTGCCCTGCCGGTACGGCTTTCATGTTGAATACGGACTATATCAAGTTCCGTCCACACAGCGCCAGAAACTTCGTGCCGTTGTCCCCCAACAAACGGTATTCGATCAACCAAGACGCGGAAGTCCAGATTCTCGCATGGGCTGGCAACCTGACAACTTCGGGTGCCCAGTTCCAGGGTCGGCTGGACGTTAATCCGTAACCTTCGGCGGGGTGCCGGGAAGCTGGTAGCTGCCGCCAGTCTAAACAAAGGCAGCTTTTTTACTTTCTGGAGGATGCCGAAATGCCTGCAACCAATATGGCCGGACCCCTCGTAGTGATTGCCAACCCGCTACTGGGTAAGTTCGTGATGATGAGTGCGTTCAGTGGGCCGAAAGGCTCGCCGTTCGATGCCAAGCGTTTCAACCCAACCACGTTGCTGAAAGAGAATGACCCGACCAACTATTCCACTGGTGCGCTGAACACCGGAATTGGTATCGGTGCCAATCACGTTCTGAACGTGTCCATCGGTACTGCCCCGGCTACCCCGGTGCAGGCTATCAAGAATCAGGGCTTTACGGATGATGTTATCCCCGGCCTGAACTACAACACTCAGGCCGGTGGCGCGGCTCTGGTTACTGCTCCCGATGCGAGGCTAACCCTCATCGGTGGTGGCCGTAGCAACATTCTACCGGCTCCCGGCAATACCGGCTTCGGCGTGTCAACGCCTGTGCCGTGGAGCGCCGTGCCGTTGGTAGGGTGGGGCGCGGGTGGTACGCGCGATGCTGGCGCTGGCCCTGCTTTTACTGGCTTCCCGGTGAAGATGGTAACGGCTGCTGGTGCTGTGGCAATCGGCGCTGCAATCGAAGCCGGTTGGGTCAACCGTTCCGACTTTGCAATGGTCGCTACGGAATCGGCCTTTGGTTCCGGTACTGCTGCTTCCACGGCTCCGACTATCGTGGAGTTTGAAGCCCCGGAAGAAGAACCGGAGGAAGAAGAAGAACCGTAATAGAGAGCGCCAAAGGCTCCCCGGCCTTTGG
>Ga0105340_1001356_pt1 | contig 11013 bp, 4 predicted proteins | sample EasRivMeERMLT700_FD_89676 | JGI IMG/M metagenome (GOLD analysis project Ga0105340, IMG submission 89676) | Soil microbial communities from meander-bound floodplain in the East River, Colorado, USA - East River MetaG ERMLT700 | ecosystem: Environmental > Terrestrial > Soil > Floodplain | place... | reverse complement strand
TTCGGCCTCGCGGCGCAGTTGCCAGTCGCGCCAGACGCGCAGCGCGAACGCGACCGCGACACATCCGAGAATCCACCAGTGTATCTGGTACACGATCACCGCGGTGAAGTCCGCGAGCCACTGCGTTTTAACCCAGTTTTTCGCCGGGTCGCCTGTATGGGCCGCACTGGCAGCGATGCCGACTGCGTAATCACGAGCCACGGCGGCAAATCCCACCGCGCATTTCACGGCCGCAGCCGCACACCCGAGCGCCCACCAACCGAACGCAACACTGCCCACGGCGAGCACGCCAAAGGCGACGCCCCAGAATATACTCAGGCTCAGCACGCCCACCGTGATGGCGCCGATGGCAACTGGAGCCACCGCGACACCGCCAAACGCCAGCAACGGACTGACGGCGATATCGCCAATGGCCAGCCACGCATAAACCGCGCGCGGGCGGTAATGGTCAGAGTTGGTTCCGCCCCAGGCGATGGCGAATAAAGGCAAGCCCAGTAATCGCAGTTTGGATTCGAAATATTTCGGGAGTCGCAATGATCGGCCTTGCGCGGCCAGCACTTTGGCGTAGGCCTCGTCCGTCGTATTGGTCTCGATGCGGATGCGCTTCACCTCCCGATCCATTCGTCGGCAGACAACGATGATTCCTCCAACCAGCGCGATGGTCCAGAGGCTGACCCCCAGCACGACCGAGAGTGCCGAAGCCACGTAGAGCTTGCCGGCCTGACTCAAGACGGCTGCCAGCCCGATGCTCATGACGAAACAGAAGACGATGATCCACCGCGCGTAACGGAGGATGCAGGCGCGCTCCGGCTGCGAACGCGCCGTGGAGGCGGCGGCTTTGGTTCCGAAGTAAGCGCAAACAAGTCCGATGACCGGTCCGATCACCACGCCCAGACCGAGCTTGGCCAGAATGCCCTTTCCGGCGGCGCTCGCGCTCGTCCTGGCAACGCTTCCCGCGGCCAGCGCCGCACCGGCGGTCGAAGCGGAGACCATCGGCAACGCGACCAACACCCCGACCGTGAAGGCGGTCCCGGGTTTCGATCGCGACAGCGAGGACTCGACCAGCGTCGCCATTTCCTCGCGCAACATCCCTCGCCCGCGCGACAACCGTTGCTTCACCGTGTCCTCGGTCAGGTCGAGTTTCATCGCCACCTCAGTGACCGATTGTTCTTCGCGATAAAATAGAATCAACGGTTCGCGGTATCTCTCGGGCATCCCGGAGAGTGTCCGCCACAAAAGCGCTTCCTCCTCGCGACTGATCGTTTGCGCAGCCGGGTCGCTCCCTTCGCAGAGTTCCTCCGCGGCAGCGTCGAGAGACTCCGGTTCTCCACCACGCCGGAGATCGCGGCGAACCGCATTGGCGGCGATGTTGCGCACGATTCCACACAGCCACTGGCGCAGTTTGCCCGGCTCGCGCAGGTCCGCAAGCCGGTGCCACGCGGTAATGAACGTCTCCTGGGCCATGTCCTCGGAGCTGCCAAGGGCCCCGCAGGCGCTGTAGGCCAGCGAACAGACGAGGGACTGATAGCGTTCGACGATCTTGCTGAACGCGTCGCGGTCCCCTTCACAGGCCAGGCGCCAGAGTTGTTCGTCCGACACGGCGAAAGATGTTTGAGCATTCATAGTCATCACCTTTACGTGGCCGCGAAAGCCAAAAAGGTGACAAGGAAACGAGGGCGGAGCGCGGGTGAATAATGACGACCCTAATGTCGAAGAGCGCGCTCACTTAAGGCATCCGCGGCCGGAAAAATTGCTTATGCCTTCGCAGGCGCCGTCACAACTTTCTTGAAAAGTAGAAAGAAACTTTGCACTTGGCGGGCACAAGACCCCAGTTGAGCCAGAAGCAATCTCGCGTAAGTTCAAACCGCTGAGTCCGCGGAGTTTGGGGAAGGTAAAATACTCGCGAAAAAGCGAAATTCCGCAGAACGGGTCAAAGCCAGGGCGCCTCATTGTTGTTATGCACGGACGTGGTGTGCCGTGACGCGATGAGGGACCGGCACGATCGCGGACCGCGATTATGACGACTTAGAACGATCGCTATGTCTTACGCGCCATTCACATCGATACCTCTCCTCAATCGCACGACTTCCGGAGAGAGCACAATGACTGTGCTCACTCCAAAAGCGCGCAACGGCCACGCACGGAAGCCTGTAAATCGCAAACCGGGTCGGACGCGCGCACAGAGGCGTCCCTATCCGTTGATCGTGCATTGTCATTTGTGCTGGGACTGGGTGTGGCAACGCCCGCAGCAATTCATGTCGCGCTTCAGCCAGAAGCATCGCGTGCTTTTCGTGGAAACGATGGCGCCGGACGAAAACCTCGTGACGCCGCTCGTACAGCTTCGGCGATTCGAGAAGTGGCCGAATCTTACGCTGTTGCGCCTGCAGTTTCCGGCGTGGCGATGGAGTAATGGTAAGTGGGTTGACCGCGAGCGCAGGACTCTCGTCAAGCAAGCACTGCGCGGCCCGTTGCGCGGAGAGTTCAACAACGCGGTGCAATGGTTTTACGATCCAATGGCGGTGACGGCGTTCGCGGGGCAGATGGGGGAGATCGCAATCGTGTACGATTGCATGGACGAACTGTCCAAGTTCAAAGGCGCGCCGCCGGAAATCCGAAAACGCGAAGCCGAACTGCTTGCCGTCGCGGACGTCGTCTTTACCGGCGGCCGGCGGATGTGGGAGTCCAAGAGCCAACATAATTCCAACTGCCACTTCTATGGCTGTGGCGTGGATGTGCCGCACTTCAGCAAAGCGCGCTCGCCGCAAACCGTCGTGCCCGAGGACATCGCGAACCTGCCAAAGCCAGTATTGGGGTACTTCGGCGTGGTGGACGAACGGATTGATTACGAGTTGCTCGAGAAACTGGCGATAGCAAATCCGAACGGATCGGTCGTGATGGTCGGCCCAATGACAAAGATCGATCCAGCTTCATTGCCGCGGCCGAAGAATTTGCATTGGATGGGCGGGCGCGATTACTCGCAACTCCCGGCATACTGCAAGGGTTTCGACGTATGCATGATGCCGTTCGCGCTCAACGAGGCGACGGAATACATCAATCCCACGAAAGCCCTCGAGTACATGGCCACGGGCCGGGGAATTGTCAGTTCGGCAATTTACGACGTGGTGAAGAATTTTGGTTCAGTCGTTAAAGTAGCGAACTCGCACAACGACTTCATCGCGTATTGCCGCGCAGCCGCAGAGCACGCGGACGGGGAAGCCATCCAGAGGGGGCTTGAGATGGCGTCGGCGAACTCCTGGGAGTCAATCGTCGAAAAGATGGAGGGGCACATAGTCGAAGCGCTGGCGGCCAGGTAGCCGGCAGGAGGGGGGCACATGATTCAAAGTTTTGATTATCTGATTGTCGGCGCGGGGTACGCCGGCAGCGTGATTGCAGAGCGGCTGGCGCGCGGTCTTGGCAAGAAAGTGCTGATCGTAGACCGGCGGCCACACATTGCAGGCAATGCCTACGATCATTTTGATGACGCGGGCATCCTGGTGCACAAGTACGGACCGCATATTTTCCACACGAGCTGCAGGGAAGTGTTCGATTATCTTTCGCGGTTCACGGAGTGGCGGCAGTATCAGCATAAAGTGCTGGCGAGCGTGGACGGACAACTCGTGCCGATCCCGATCAATCTGGACACGATCAACAAGCTCTATGGCCTCAGCCTCACGTCGTTCCAGATGGAGGAGTTCCTGGCGAGCCGCGCCGAGAAACGCGAGCAGATCAAGACGTCAGAAGACGTGGTCGTGAGCAAAGTAGGGCAGGAACTTTACGAAAAATTCTTCCGTGGTTACACGCGCAAACAATGGGGGCTCGATCCGTCGGAACTCGACGCGCAGGTAACAGCCCGCGTGCCAACGCGCACGAATCGCGATGACCGTTATTTCACGGACGCGTACCAGGCGATGCCTAAGTTTGGTTTCACGCGAATGTTCGGGCAGATGCTCGACCATCCAAATATTCACATTCTACTGAACACGGATTACCGGGAGGTAGCGGACGCGATTCCGTACAAGGAGATGGTCTACACGGGTCCGGTGGACGAGTATTTCGACTATCGGTTCGGGAAATTGCCGTATCGCTGCCTGGAGTTTAAACATGAAACGCACAACGTTGCGCAACTCCAGCCGGTGGCGGTCGTGAACTATCCGAACGATTATGCCTACACGCGGGTGACGGAGTTCAAACACCTCACTGGCCAGGAACATTCGAAGACGAGCATCGTTTACGAGTACCCAATGGCGCAGGGCGATCCTTATTATCCAATTCCGAAGCCTGAGAACGCGGCGCTATATAAGAAATATCAGGCGCTGTCAGATGCGACGCCGGGCGTGCATTTCGTGGGACGCCTTGCCACGTATCGGTATTATAATATGGACCAGGTGGTGGCGCAGGCGTTGACGGTGTTCTCGCACATTGCGGGTGTGAATCGGAGCGAAGGCCTTGCGCTGAACCGCGAACCGAAGATCACCACAGTCATGTTCCCGGCAACACGAAAAACGTCGCGGCGCGCAGCGCGAGACGGAGTGCACACACGAAACGGAAACGGACACACGGAGTCGGTTGGAAATGGCAATGGCAACGGCCACTCGCGGAATGGCAACGGGAATGGCCACGCATCGAACGGCAATGGGAATGGATCGACTTCGTCGACCGCGTTAAAGGCATCATAGGGACGACAAACGTCGGCTGATGAAATCCGCAAAATGGGATAATGCGGCCTGGGGAGAGCGTTGCGTCGCGCCAGCGCTGTTCCGGAGCTTTTTCATCGGAGGCTTCGAGTGCTCGACGTTTCATCGGCGCAACGGCAAGCGACTCGACCTTGTCGCCTCAACAAAGCACGATCAGTTTTGCCCCGAGGATTATGTGCGGCTGCGAAACCTGGGCATGCTGACGGCTCGTGAAGGGATCCGCTGGCATTTAATTGAGAGGACACCCGGCCAATATGACTTCGCAAGCGCTATGCCAATGGTGCGCAACGCGGCCGCACTGGGCACTCAGATCCTTTGGGACCTGTGTCATTACGGGTGGCCGGATGACATCGATATCTTCTCGTCTGAATTCGTGCGGCGCTTCGCCGGCGTTTCAGCGGCATTCGCGCGCGTAGTTCGCGACGAAATGGAAGGACCCCATTTTTTCGCGCCTATCAACGAGATTTCATTTTTTTCCTGGGCCGGCGCCGAAAGCGCGAAGATCGGGCCCTACCAACGACACCGGGGCTTCGAATTGAAGTGCCAACTCGTGCGCGCGGCGATTGCAGCCATGGAAGCTGTGCGGGCTGAGATTCCGAACGCCCGCTTCGTCCACGTTGATCCGGTCGTCAACGTGGCGCATAACCCGCGCAAGCCGCATCTTGATCCTCAGGCCGAAGCGTATCGGCGGGCGCAGTACCAGGCGTGGGACATGCTTCGAGGCGACGTCTGTCCGGAGTTGCGTGGCGATCCAAAATATATCGATATCATTGGCGTCAATTACTATCCGCACAATCAATGGGAGTTTCACGGCAAAATGATTCTGTACACGGATCCGCGGTATCGCCCGTTCAACAAGATGCTGATAGAGGTTTACGAGCGATACCGCCGGCCAATCCTGATTGCCGAGACGGGAACGGAGTCACGCCAGCGCGCGCGCTGGCTGCGTTACGTCGGAGAGCAAACCCGCATCGCGATTGCGGCGGGCGTGCCGCTGCACGGGATATGTCTGTATCCGATCCTCAATCATCCAGGTTGGTCGGACGACCGACATTGCCACAACGGCCTTTGGGATTACGCTGACAGGGAGGGACAGCGCGCGATCTGTCCTTCCCTCGCCGCCGAGTTGAAGCGGCAACAGCAATTGTTTGCAGAGCTGCAGGAGGAGTCCGCCCATGCTGAACGAGTTCGCTTATCCGCGGCCTGAATATCCACGCCCGGAACGGCAACGTGGAACTTTGGAAGGCCATGACTGGCTGAACCTCAACGGACCATGGCAGTTTCGTTTCGATGGCGAACGTCGCGGAATCGAGGAACGCTGGCACATGCCGGACGAGTCGGAATGGCGCGAGCAAATCCTCGTCCCGTTCTGCTGGGAATCACTCGCCGCCTGGGGAGAAGGCGACGCCGCAGGCAGCGAGAATTACTACTCGACGCGGCCATTCATCAATCCCCTTGAAGTCACCGCCGAAAATCATCGCGCCGCGCCGCGCTATGAAGTGGGATGGTATCGGAGACGCATCACGATTCCCAATAACGAGGCATGGCAAGGCAGGCGCGTGATTCTTACCATCGGCGCCGCAGATTTTTTCACGGATGGCTGGTGCAACGGCCATCACCTGGGACATCACGAAGGCGGATACACCCCTTTTGAATTTGATCTCACCGAAAGTCTCACACAGGAACCCGATGGCACACGCAGCGGTTTACTCGTTCTTCGCGTCGAGGATCCGATGGAGAATCACGAGCAGCCCGTCGGGAAGCAATGGCGCTGGTACACGACGACGAGCGGCATTTGGCAAACCGTGTTTATCGAACCGCGTCATCGTTCGCACATCGAAAGCTTTCGCGTTTTTACTGACATCGATGCGAAGACCGCGCGGTTCAGCGTAGACGTGTGTCACTGCGAAAGTTGTGAGTTGGTCGCGGCGGTCACATTTCCGGACGGCCGCACGCAGGAGTTCAAGTTTCGCGTTACAAATGAGTTGGCTGAAGGGACGGTCTCGATTGAGCCGCTGCGTTTGTGGAATCCGAACGATCCGCATTTGTATCCTCTCACTCTCGAATTGCGACAGGACGGCAAGACGGTGGATCGAGTGATCTCGTATTTCGGAATGCGCAAGATCGATTTCGCGCCCAGCAGTGCGGAAGGCGGCGCGCCGGTCGCGTTGCGGCTGAACGGCGTGGCGCGCTATCTGCGCGGCGCTCTCCACCAATCGTATTACCCTGATGGCGTTTACACGGCGGGCCAGGCGGCGACGCTCAAGAACGACGTTCTCTACGCGAAGAAAGTCGGGTTCAATTTCCTGCGCATCCACATCAAAATCGACGATCCGCTTCTTCTCTACTACGCCGACAAATACGGGATGCTGATCATGGCCGATTTCCCGAATTTCGGCGAAGGGGGCGACACACCGCTGGGCCGGCAGCGCTTCGAAACAATGATGCGCGAGGCGATGAAGCGCGATTTCAATCACCCGTCGATCTTTGCGTGGTGTGTGTTTAACGAGACGTGGGGCTTTGGCGGGCAGAACGTGTTTAAGGACTTGATCTACCCCACGAACCCGAAGTTCCGCAAAACGCAAAAGGCGCACGCAGCGGTTTCGGCCCAGGTGACCAGCGCATCGTCCTCCGCGGTAGCGCAATCCAACGAAGCGGCGAACACGCCTCCGGCGAGCAAAGAGCGCCTGAAAAATCTCAGTTCCCACGTATGGGTAAAACAGACATGGGAACTCGCAAAAAAACTCGACCCAACCCGGCTCGTGGAGGACATGAGCGTGGTCCACTGGGACCACCTTGAATACTTCGCGCACACGGATACCGACATCAATTCGTGGCATTTCTACATCAACGATTACCAAAAGGCGAAGGCCCACATTCAAAAAATCGTCAACTCGACGTTCGTGGGGTCGACCTTCAACTACGTGCCCGGCTACCGGCACAAAGGCGCGCCACTAATCAACAGCGAGTATGGCGGGATCGGGGCGCTCGATGGCGATGTGGATGTAAGCTGGTCCTTCAAGTTTCTGACGAACGAGCTGCGGCGGCACCCACAGATCTCCGCATACATTTATACTGAGCTCCACGATGTGGAATGGGAACACAACGGATTCCTCAATTACGACCGCACGCCAAAAGATTTCGGTTACGACCCGACGATCATTAACGAGAGTGACGTGCTGCCCATCGACACTCCGCCGGCAACGCGGGTCAAACCCGGTGACCGCGTCCGTGTGCATGTCGATTCGTCCCATTACTCTTCGGTTCCGCAAAAGAACATCACGCTCCAATGGCGGCTGGGCGGCATGGACACGCGGGGCCGCCACCTTCAGGACCTGACCCGTGGCGCGGTGCCCATTCCGTTCCCGCATCGCACCGTCGCGCACGCGCACGACATTGAATTGGTGATGCCGAACTTTCCCGTGCTGGCGTCGCTTTCAGTCGAAGCAGTAAAGCCCGACGGCTCCGTGATCGCGCGCAACTTCGTCCATTATTTTGTCACGCAGGGTTACCCGCCGAGCCGAGAAGAGTTGCCGCGCACCCTGGTGGTTCGCGGCACGCCATCCGATTGGGCGGCCTCCGAGTGGACAGGCTGGACTCCCGATCGCGAAATCGAGCGAGCTCATGACGCGTGCTACGGCCACGGTCACGGCTATTTCGAATGGCTGCTGCCGATTGGCGATGCGGATCTTGCAAAGGCCCGCCGCCTCAGGTTGCTCTGCGAGGCCTCGGCGCACCGCGTGGACGCGCCCCAAACCGACGACGACATTTATCCCACCACGCTGGAAATGTATCTCAACGGCGTGCACGTCTGCGAAATGACGCTCAGAAACCACCCACACGACTCGCGCGGCGTCTTGAGCTACCTGCGCGGCGGCAAAGGCGGCTACGGATACCTTGCGCATGCGTTTGCCGACGGCCCGCTGCTCCGCCGCATTGTGGGCGGACACGGCGGTAACCAGCTTCGATTGCGCTGCGGCGTGCCAAAGAAAGCCGTCGCCCAGGGTGGCTTGACGGTCTACGGCGCAGAATGCGGGCGATATCCAGTGTCGCCGACCGTTATCATCGAGTGGTAAAAGTTGAGCCCGCCTTAAGGCCAAGGCGGGCTCGTTGTAGCTCGGCACAATTTGGTAGCAGGCTTTCGCTACCCTACGTCTATCGGCACCCTGGCCGTTCTCTTAACCGCAACGCTGGCCTTTCAGCTTCGATCAGGCTTTGGACGGCCGTACGCGTCGCACACACACGACACGCCCGGCAGAGATGAAAGCGGCACATGAGCGCCGCACTCCATGACGCTTCGCGTTATCGAACGCGCGTTTGAAATTCGCGGCAGCGTCGTGGAGTGCGGCGCTCCTGCGCCGCTTTGCTCCCCGACCTGACGAATAACCAGCGCGCTACTGAACGCGCGGCCCGATCAATAATGCCCAATCATTGGTGTCTGGCGCGCTAAAGGTCTGTCGCGAATTCGTCGCAGGCATGGGCTCGCTGAGCTCGCCGGAACGAGGGTTGAACCAGCGGGCGGCAAGCGGACTTTCAGCCGCGGTCAGATCGACTGTGGCTGCGCGGCCCTTTGGAAGATACACGACATAAACTTTCCCCGGATCAGCGAACGCAACGGCGTCACCTGTCACACCCGTGAACGGTTGCATCTGCCAATACGGCAGCTTTTCGAAGAAGTCGTGGAGAATGCGGAGCTGGGCGCCGGCTCCTTCATCCTGCAGAGTAAACGTGTAGTGGTTGGGAGCGTCGATGCGGTTCCAGACATCGCTGTGGCCGATGGTGCCGTGAAAGCCGGCCGCAAAGTATCCGCCGGCACAGACGATGCGCCATGCCGACCGTCGCACCTTGTCGGTGTGATGAACCTGTTTTTTTTCGGTCGCGTGGCCGCGCAGATATTCGTAGCCGCTTTCGGTGTTGAGCACGGGCTTTCTGAAACGGCGATCGGCTGCGAGGCTCGCGGCCAGCGTTGAAGAATCTCCGACCCAGCATTGCAAGTTCTCGTCCCACGACGTCCCTTCACCCGCCTGGCCGGTTTGTTGAGACAGGACATCAATCGATTCCTCGCTGCCGAAGAATTCTCCGATGCGCCATGGCGAATCAAACGCATCGCGGGTGCTAACGCCGCGCGCGCTCGCGGAGATGACAGGATGAACGGTGAAGAGGTGCCGATACGGATCGTTCGCCTTGATGAATCGCGCCGTCGCCTTTGCCCAGTCCACGTCGCCGGGCAAATCCAGGCGATAGCTTCCGTCCGGATGAGTTTCGTATTCATTGGCGAGGGTCCAGAGAAAGATATTGTCGAACCCGCCGTAACGCGCGAGCAGGTAACGCAGCCACTGGCGTTCGCGCGCAGCCGTCCACACGTTGGTGTCGGTGAAAGGCCGGCGATAGAAATTCAGCACAAGCAACTCGATGTTCATCCCGCTCGCGCGCAACTGTCGCACGAGCGCGTCGAAGCCCCGGAAGAAGACAGGGTTGAACCGGTCCAGGTCTGGCTTGCCTGGCGTACCACCCCACGCCCAATACGCTGCGTTCGTCGCGGCGCGCGCTTCGCTGTGGCCGACCGTCATCCGCACGAAGTTGAAGCGCTGCGCCCGGCGCGTTTTCAAATATTCTTCGCGCAACGAAGGCGTGATGGGGCTGTCATCGAACAACCCATAGCACGTGTCGCCCATCGGCAGGAACGGCGTGCCGTCGGCGTGAGCAAACGCGTACGGATTTTGCGGGTGAATGCGGATGAAGCCGCGTCCGCGCGCAGCGGTGCACCGAAATTTTCCCCGCTGGAGAATCTCAACGCCTTCGCCACGCAACAGGTAGCTCCATTCGCCCTCCTCCTCCGGCGCGAAACGCAACCGCCATGCGTCACGGCCATCGTAGAAGCCATCGATCACGTTGGTCTTCCCCGAAGGCGAAACGAATTCACCCACCAGCGCGGCGTCGCGAAATGGATTCAACACATGCGCGTGGCCGTTGACAGAAAATTCGTGAATCTCCCAACGTGGAACTTCGACGGTCGCCTGCTCTTTCGCCGCCGGCACTGTGCCGGCGCGGATTTCGTCCAGCGTCATCAAAAGCGCCTTGGCGAAAGCTGCACCGGATTCACGCGCGTCGTTGACCGAACAATTCCACCACGGCATTTCCCAACCCCAAACGCGCGTGCCGTATTTTTTCATCGCATACTGATGCACGTTCGCCTCGGACAACGGACGGCGGCCCTCCCAGTTGTAGCGTAACGGCGTGGTCTCGTCCTTCCATCGATGCTCGGAACCGCGCAGCGATGGGAACAATTGCGTAAAACGCAGCCACGCGCGCGCCGTTG
>Ga0105340_1001355_pt1 | contig 11015 bp, 4 predicted proteins | sample EasRivMeERMLT700_FD_89676 | JGI IMG/M metagenome (GOLD analysis project Ga0105340, IMG submission 89676) | Soil microbial communities from meander-bound floodplain in the East River, Colorado, USA - East River MetaG ERMLT700 | ecosystem: Environmental > Terrestrial > Soil > Floodplain | place... | reverse complement strand
GTGAGGTTCGATCTCCCGCCGGAATTGGGCTCTATGGCCTACACAATAACACCACCGGGACATCTGCGGGCGTGCACGGGGACACTCATTCGACTGCTGGTTCCGCTGTTGGCGTGCTTGGTCAGGTGACAAGCACTGCACCCGGCGGCTTCTCGGCCGGCGTGCGCGGTATTAACAACGGCACCGGCAGTCTTGGAATTGGCGTCTATGGTTCCCACGCGGGCGGTGGTTGGGGTGTCAACGGCACCGCCAACTCTGGAATCGGTGTCCGCGGGACTTCAACTTCGGGGGCCGGTCTGGTGGGCGTGAGCACTTCGAGCAATCCAATCGAGGCGTACAGTTCCACCGACCGCGAATTCTATGTGTCGAACACGGGTAGTGTCTTCGCCGATGGCCCTTATTCCGGCGCCGGCGCCGATTTCGCGGAATTGTTGCCTGCGAAAGAGGGGCTGGAACCCGGCGACGTGCTCGTGGTGGACGACGCCGGGCAAATGACGCGCAGCACCGAAGCAGCCCAGGAAAATGTGGTCGGCGTCTACTCCACCCAACCCGGGTTTCTCGGTGGCGCCGACGAAAACGGGAACAATGCCGGCAAAGTCCCGCTGGCCGTTATCGGCGTCGTGCCGGTGAAGGTCACAGGCGAGAACGGAGCAATCAAACCCGGCAACCTGCTCGTAACTTCCTCGACCCCGGGTCACGCCATGAAAGCCGGCGCCGACCGGCGCGTCGGCACCATCATCGGGAAAGCTTTGACTCCCTTCAACGGCAGCTCGGGAGTCATCCAAATGCTCGTCGTGCTGCAATGAATTGAAGGCCCATAAGACCGCGCTTTGGATAACGGCGGCGCGTTTCCAGACGCAGATCGCCGGACTGAGTGACACATTGAATTCCTGGTGGTTGCCGGATAGACTGGTCGCAGATCGCCGGGCCCTGGCACGCGACTCTATGACCCTATGCGTTGTCTCCTTGTAGAAGATGAGAAGAAGGTCGCCGACTTCGTCGCGCGCGGCCTGAAAGCAGATCGTTATGTCGTCGATGTGGCCTATGACGGGATCAAGGGCTGGGAACTGGCATCGCAACATGAGTATGACCTCGTGATCCTGGACCTGATGCTGCCGGGGTTGAGCGGGAGCGAGTTGCTGCAGCGCTTTCGGGCAAAAGACACGAGCACGCCGGTGTTAATCCTGACGGCAAAGGACGCCACCGCCGACAAGGTGAAGCATTTTGAAGCGGGCGCGGACGATTACCTCACCAAGCCGTTCGCATTCGCCGAACTGCAAGTAAGAGCCAAAGCTTTACTGCGCCGAAGGCCATCCAGTCAGACGAACGTGCTGCGTGCAGCCGACCTCGAACTGGATCGCCTGTCGCAACAGGTGCGTCGCGGAGGAAAGAGAATCAACCTCACCTCGAAGGAATACGCGCTGCTTGAGTATCTGTTGCTGAACGCTGGGCGCGTCGTGTCGCGCACAATGATTATTGAACATGTGTGGGACCAAAGTTTCCAGGGCTTGACCAACATCGTGGACGTTTACGTGCGCCATCTGCGCAGCAAGGTCGATGAGGCCTACGGGTTGAAGCTCATCAGGACCGTCCGGCGGGCCGGTTACTGCTTGAGTGACGAAGGCGACGCATGAACACGCGCTCGCTGAAGTTCCGCCTGGTGACGTGGTACGCGGGATGGTTGGCGGCGTTGTTCGTGGTGTTCGGAATTTTTGTCTACCAGAGCCTCAGCTATTACCTCAAAGACAGCTTGCGGGAGGCTTTGGCGCGACGCGCGCGGCAGGTGGCGGACCTGGCGCAGCGGACGACCGTGGATTGGGAAACAACGGGCGGGGAGATCCAGACACACTTTGCGCCGGAAGCGAACAGCCGGCTCACGCGCGTCACGATCAACGGCGAGATCCTTTACGTGTCGGGGCCGCCGGCGGACGCCAGCTTCGATCCCCTGGCGGTACCCGCAGCGGGCGTGGTTCCGGCGGGCGAATCGTTTGTCCGGCGCGCGCTCCCGGACGGACGGGTGCTCTACGTCGTGGTGTTGTCCCGATTGGCGGGCGGCAGGAACTTTGTAATCGAGGAAGGTTTCTCGGAAGAGCCGATCCGGGCAACCCTGGAAGCATGGCTAATGGTGCTGGTCGTGGGCCTGGTAATATTGATTGTCATTGCGGCGCTGGGTGGCTTCTGGCTGGCACAGAGGGCGTTGCAACCGGTGGATCGAATCATCGACAGCGCCCAGCGGATCAGCTCCCTCAATTTGAGCGAGCGGTTGCCGGTTCATCACACTGGAGACGAACTGGAGCGCTTATCGGTAGCATTGAACAGCATGATTGGAAGGCTGGATGACGCGTTTCAGCAAACGCGACGCTTCCTGGCCGATGCCTCGCACGAACTCCGAACCCCGCTGACGATGATGCAGGCGGAGTTGGAAACAATCCATGAGCGATCCGACTTGAAGCCTAACATCCGAGAACTGGCGGCGAGCGGACTGGACGAGGTGCAGCGATTGAAAACAATCGTCGAAGGGCTCCTTGCCTTAAGCCGTCTCGATGCCGGAGAAGCGTTGGAGCACCGAATTCCGGTCGATCTTGCGGAATTGGCAGCCACCACCGCCGAACAGATGTGTCTGCTCGCGGAGGATAAGGGCGTCTCGGTGACCTGTCATTCGGGAACAAAGGTGATGGTCGAAGGGGACCGGTCGCGGCTAAAACAGGTGATGGTGAACCTCCTCGACAATGCCATCAAATACACGCCCTCAGGTGGGAACGTGACGGTGAAGGTGTTCACGAAGGAGAACAAGGCTGTCGCAGAGGTACGAGACAACGGAATTGGCATTCCGTCCGAGGCAGTGCTGCGTGTGTTCGATCGATTCTTTCGAGTGGACAAGGCGCGTTCACGAGAACTGGGAGGGGCCGGCCTCGGCCTCGCCATCGTCAAATCTATCTGCGTGGCGCATGGAGGCAGAGTCGAAGTGCAGAGTGAGGAAGGAGCGGGCAGCAGGTTTACCGTCTCGCTGCCCCTCTCGAACGGGGCAGCAAGCCACGAATTCGACCGACACATTTGAGGCAGGAGGAGTGCAACTCCAGAACGCATCGCGGTGCCGGCCGCGACCACGAGCAAGCCACTAATGAAAAGGACCGGACGTGTGTCCGGTCCGTTCGCCTCGGCCTGCGATATCCCTAGTCGACGCTTGTGTTTGCGAGACCCAGCGTCATTAGCGCTGGCCGAAATCCTGTTCTCAGCCTTTATCGCGGAAGGGAGCGGGGTGGTCAAAAACCTGAACGAATTTTAATCTTATGTTAATTTTGTGTTAATAAAACGCTTGCATTTGTAACAATTCTGCGTTTTTCTCGGCTTGTCCCAACAAATTACCGAGCCTGTCACCATGGTTGAGGCATTGTACTGGTGCATGCGCAGCGCAGTCGGGTGATTGCGTCATCGTCCGGGTGACTTGGCTCACGGAAAACGGCCTGCTGCTATGCGAACCACTCACTCGAAAACACGGATTGCGGTTTTGCTTTGCCTTGGATTGCTGCTGGTGTGTGCGGAAACGCTCCTTGCCCAGCGCGTCCAAATCCTGAACGCCACAAATACCCTGTGGCGATACCATCCCAATTCCACCGATCCCGCTTATGTCCCGGCGGACGCATGGGTGGACCCTGCGTTCGATGATTCAACGTGGTCGGGGCCGAGCCGCGGATTGTTCGGTACAGAAGTCGCGGGCACTTATCCGTACCCTATCGTTACATCGATTCCATCCCCCAGCGGGAGCGGCGGTGCGCTCGTTTCCAGCTATTTTCGAGTTCATTTCAACTGGACCGGTCACCCGCAAGGCGTCGAGCTCATCTTTACCAATTACATTGATGATGGAGCACTCGTCTACCTGAACGGTGTGGAACTCTGGGCGTGGAACATGCCAGCGGAGCGCCCGGTGCCCTGGAACATCAGCACCCTTCCGGGCGCGGCCAACCCGATTCCCGAGCCAAGCATATTGATGACGAATATCACGGCGAACCTCATTCAGGGAGACAACGTTTTGGCGGTGCAGTTGCAGCAACATGGGACGGGGAGCAGCGACGACGTTTTCGGCATGTGGATGTGGGGCATTATTCCGTTCCCGCCGACAAACCGAGTGGATACGCAACCGACGAACCGGGTAGTGCTGCAGAGCCGGCCAACCACGCTGAGCGCAGTCATCGACGGTTCACCGCTGCCAACCTACCAATGGTACAAAGATGGGGTGGCGATCGATTCGACGCTGAACCCGACGGCGACGAATGCAAATCTGATCATTTCGCAAATGACCGCGGGGGACGCAGGAGATTATTACGCGATCGCGACGAACCCGGCGGGCTCCGTCCAAACCCGGACGGCGACGGTTGGCTACACACCGGACGCGGTCGCACCCAGGGCGGTGCGTGCCGTGGGCAGCCCGGCGTTCACCACGATTACAATCGAGTACGATGAAGGGATGGACTCGCTGACAGTGACCGACGCGGTCAACTATGCCGTGAGTCCACCGCTGCAGGTGTTGACCGCGGACCTGGCGCCGAATGGCAGTTCGGTGATCCTGACCACCGCTGAGCCGCAAGCGCCGGACACGGTCTACACCGTAACAGCGCTGAACGTGTATGACCTGGCGGGCAACAGCATCGCCGCGCCGAACAATACCGCACAGTTCCGCTCGTGGATTCCGGCGGCAGGTTGCTCCGGAGTATTGTTCGAGGCGTTCAGGTCGACGATGACGACGATCCCGCTGTTCACGAACGCGCCAACGTACCCGAACAGCCCCTTCACGAATGCGTTCATTCAGGGCATGCACAGCCGCATGGCCTTCCCGGACAATGCCAACAATGACTATGGCGGAAGGATGCGGGCACTTTTCATTCCGCTGGTCTCGGGAAACTGGCGGTTGTACATGAGCAGCGATGACCCGGGTGAACTGTGGTTCAACCCAAATGGGAGCAGCGCCGCAGGACGCCAGCGTGTCGCCTTCGAGACCGCCTGCTGCCAGCTTTACCAGCCCGCGGGTCGAAACCAAACGTCACCAACCTTCCCGCTCGTGGCTGGCCAGGGCTACTATATCGAATTGATCTATAAAGAGAACGCCGGTGGCGACTACGGCATGGTCGCGGCGCGCCTCGAAAACGATGGAATTCCAACTGGCGGTAACGATCAGGGCGCAGAGGCAGGGGAAGCGATCAGCGGCACGGTCGCGCCGAGCCGCTTTGTGACCGCAGGTTTTGGGGCTGTTCCCGCGGGCATTGCCGGAACATTGTCGATCAATCAAAACCTGAGCAATGTTTCCAGCGAGGCCAATCGGCAGACCACATTGAGCATCGGCGCAAGCGCGCCCAACTCGCCGTATGTCTGTTATCAATGGCAGAGGAGCGACGACAATGGCGTCACCTTCAACGACATTCCCGGCGCAACGCTCGCCACCTATACGACCCCATATCTCACGCAGGCCGATGATAATGGCGATATTTACCGTGTCGTCACCGGGATCCCCGGCAGTTCAATCACCAGCGCCACTGCGACCCTAACGGTGACCGCGGATGTCACTCGGCCACGGATCACCAGAGTTGTTCCGATCAGCCCGACTCAAATCGCTGTCTACTTCAGCGAGCCCATGCCGCTTCCCTCCTCGGCCACGGACGCTTTCTCGTATGAGATCGACCAGGGTGTTCTGGTGGGGGAAGCGATCCAAAATCCAACCAACATACTGCGAGTGGACCTCACCCTGTCGACCCCAATGACGGTGGGGAACACGTATCTGTTCACGGGATCGACGCTGCTGACGCAACTCGTTGACGCGAACGGGAACGCGGTGAATCCAAATCCCACCCTGATCAGCTTCCAATCGGTCAACTTCACTGGCAACCCCGACGCAATTGTGGATCTGCCGACAAACTCGCGGCGGCCTATTGGTTCGCTGACGCAACGCGGGTTCGCCGTGCGCGTCGTGCGGATAGGTGCAGCGATCGTAAACCAGATCTCGACGGCGGAGCAGATGCTCGCAGGTCAGTACATTGATCCGGGAACAGGCCAACCTTACCCGAACCTCGCCGCGACACCGAACTTTACGGAATCGAACGTGATCGACTATTACGGCAATGGCACCGACACAGGCCATGTCCTGCCGAACGCCGCAATACCCGGTCTGCCCTCCACGGCGGTCAACTTCGCCCTCGAGCTGCTCACATATCTTGAGTTGCAACCGGGCCTTTACCGCATGGGCGTCAACAGCGACGACAACTTTCGCGTCAGTCCGGCGAGAAGCGTCACCGATCCGAATGACGCCATCACAGTCGGCACGTTCGATGGGGCCGGCGGTCGCGCGCAGGGCGACACGTTCTTTGAGTTCCAGGTGCCGGAGGCCGGCCTCTATCCCTTCCGGTTGGTATTCGAGCAGGGTGCCGGCGGCTGGGGCCTGGAATGGTTCATCCAGAGCATGATCGACAGCAGTTACACGCTCGTGAACGGGAGTGACGAGATCAAGGCCTTCGTCCCGGCTTCGTCGCCGCGCCTGAACGTTGCTCGCAACGCCGGTGCCGTGACGCTGTCGTGGACTGAAAGCGGCACGCTCCAGCAGGCGCCCGAGATCACGGGTCCGTGGACCGATTCCCTGAACCAATCCAACCCGCAAACGTTCGTGCCGCAGGGAAAAGGCTTCTTCAGAATTCGACCTTAGCGATCCCAAGTGAATTGCAAGCCCCGGAGGCGGAAGTCTCCGGGGCTTTCTTTCTTGCGAAAACAACTTTATGCCAGATTCAGCTTGATTCTGACAAACCTGCGGTTTAACAATCGTGGCGATCCAAAACTAAGACCGAGTCGGCACGTCGAAAGCATTCCCTAGTCTGCGTGCAACACGGGCGGGTCGCCGCGTGATGTGTGTGCGTGCCGGTCTCATGTTAACGAAGTTACGCACGACCCGTTATGCACGCTCCAAAAGAGTCCCTGTCCTTTCATCGCATACCCCTTGTCTCCGTATACTTGCTCGCGCTGCTCGTCATTGCGGCGACCGGCAATGCGCAAAACATCGCCACAAACTGGGCGGCTTTCAACGACCATCGTCCGACGGTCGGCGTCACGCATGCCAACGCCACTACCTACGACATGCGGTTGACCGGGCAGGGTGGTCCCTTGAAGGACTTCTTCACTGGCGGACCGATCCCCGCGGGGCTGATGGTCACCTCGGTCGGGACTCCAGATGACTTCGGCGCCAACTCCGCTCCGAACGCCGATACGCCCGCTTACCTGTTGTTCAATGGCATCGTCGACGTGGGCAACCCCGGAACCACTGGTATTCGGAACCGACCCGCTGGAGTTGAATCGGCCGTCACGCTGACCTTCACGAATCTTGACCCTGCGCAAAGGTACATCTTCGCGGGTACGTCCGTGCGCGGAAACAACTATGCGCGGCGCTGGACGGTGTCGAGCATCCAGGACGCAGCGTCGTTCGAAGATGATCACACCGCGGGAGTGTACACGCTGAATAATTTCCCCACCGGCACGCTGACCAACGGGCAGGCCGGTTTTAACAGCGGTGAAAACCGAGCCGAGGGCGCATTGGTTCGATGGATCAATATCGACCCCGGTCCCGACGGCGCGTTTTCAGTCAGATGCGACCAGTGGATCGAGGCCACATTACCGAACGGACAGACGCCGGACTTGACTGTTTATGGCTACAGCTTCACCGCCATTTACCTTGCCGAGGTCGGCGAGCCTTACGCCCCTATTCTCACGGACGTCACCCAACCGACAAACCGCCTCGTGCTGCAAAGCCGTCCGACCACGTTGTCAGTGTTCGCGCGGGGCTCGCCGTCTCCCACGTATCAATGGTTTAAGGACGGCGCTCCCATCGATCCGCTGGTGAATCCGTCGGCGAGAACGGCCAACTATGTCATCGCACAGATGGCGGCCACCGATGCAGGCAACTACCACGTCGAGATCGTTAATTCGTCCGGAACCACCAACAGCCGAACCGCCGTGGTTGGCTACCTCGCCGATAACGTCGCTCCCCGGGTGGTCCGGGCCACCGGCAGTCCCTCATTCGATAAGGTGCATGTTGAATTTGACGAAGTGATGGATTCGCTGACTGTGACAGATGCAGTGAATTATGCGATCAGCCCACCCCTGGGTATCATCAGCGCTGAACTCGTCCCCGGTGGACGCGCCATTGTTCTGACGACGGATCCCCAGGCCCCGGATACTCTCTACACGGTCACGGCGTTGAATGCGTACGACCTCGCCGGCAACAACGTCGCCGCGCCAAACAACACCGCGCAGTTCCGCTCGTGGATTCCTGCGTCCGGTTGCTCGGGAGTGCTCTTCGAAGCGTTCAGCTCGACCATGACCACCATCCCGCTGTTCACGAATTCGCCGACGTATCCAAACAACCCGTTCACCAACGTGCTCATACGCGGCCTGCACAGCCGCATGGCCTTCCCCGACAACGCGAACGAGAATTACGGCGGACGGATGCGCGCGTTGTTCATCCCGTTGGTCTCGGGAAATTGGCGGTTGTTTATGAGCAGCGATGATCCGGGCGAACTCTGGTTTAACCCGAACGGCGGCAGCCCAGCCGGACGCCAGCGCGTCGCTTTTGAAACCGCATGCTGCAACCTCTATCAGCCCGCTGGCGGGAGCCAAACTTCACCCGCCTTCCCGCTCGTCGCGGGGCAGGGCTACTACATCGAGCTGATCTATAAAGAAAACACTGGCGGCGACTATGGCATGGTGGCGGCTCGGCTCGATGGCGCTGGCACCGCCGTCGGCGGCAATGACCAGGGCGCAGAAACCGGCGAAGCGATCAGTGGGACGGTCCAGCCCAGCCCCTACGCCACGGTCGGCTTTGACGCGCTGCCGGCCGGGGTTGCCGGCACGCTGTCAATCAATCAAAACCTGAGCAATGTTTCGAGCGAAGCCAACCGCCAGGTCACTTTGAGGGTCGCCGCTACCGCGCCGAACTCGCCGTTTATCTGTTATCAATGGCAGAGGAGCGATGATAATGGCTTCAGCTTCAATGACATTCCCGGCGCGACGCGCACCAGTTATACGACGCCATATCTCACGCAAGCCGATGATAGTGGTGACATTTACCGCGTCGTCACCGGCATCCCCGGCAGTTCAATCACCAGCGCCACTGCGACGCTGACAGTAACCGCGGACGTCACTCGGCCACGGATCACCAGAGTCGTTCCGATCGGCGCAACTCAAATCGCTGTTTACTTCAGCGAGCCGATGGGCGCCCTCTCCTCGGCAGGCGATTCCTTCGCATACGAAATCGACCAGGGAATTCAGATCGCGACAGCCACCCTCGCCGCGGGAAACCCTTTCCGGGTTGACCTCGGGCTGAGCGTACCAATGACAATTGGCAATACCTACGTGCTCCGGGGCTCGACGCCCACGACACCGCTCCTCGACGACAGCGGGAATCGGGTCGATCCGGATCCCACCCTCATCAACTTCCAGTCGGTCAACTTCACCGGCAATCCCGACGCGATCGTGGACCTGCCGACAAACTCGCGGCGCCCAATTGGTTCATTGACGCAGCGCGGCTTCGCCGTGCGCGTCGTGCACGTGCCAGTGAGCATTGTAAATCAGATCTCGGTCGCTGAGCAGATGCTGGCCGGCACGTTAATTAATCCCGCAACGGGACAGCCGGCCACGAACATGGCGGTGACTCCAAACTTCATCGAGTCAACTGTAATCGATTACTACGGCAACGGCACGGACACCGGTCATGTGCTGCCAAATGGCGCGGTTCCAAACCTCGCGAGCACGGCCCTCAACATCGCGCTGGAGGTGCTCACATACCTCGAGTTGCAACCCGGCCTTTATCGAATGGGCGTCAACAGCGACGACAACTTCCGTGTCAGCCCAGCGACCGGCGTCGCCGACCCCAACAACGCCATCACCGTCGGGGTATTTGATGGCAACGGGCGCGCCCAGGCCGATACGTTCTTCGAGTTCAGCGTACCCGAGGCGGGCCTCTACCCCTTCCGCTTGGTGTTCGAGCAGGGCGCCGGTGGCTGGGGCCTGGAATGGTTCATCCAAAGTATGGTCGATGGCGCTTACACCCTTGTGAACGGCAGCGACGAGATCAAAGCGTTTGTGCCGTCATCCTCGCCACGCCTGAACGTCGCTCGCAACGCCGGCGCCGTGACCCTCTCCTGGGCTGAAAGCGGCACGCTCCAGCAGGCGCCCGAAATCACCGGGCCGTGGACCGACTCGCTCAACCAATCCAATCCGCAAACCTTCGCGCCGCTGGGAAAACGCTTCTTCAGAATCCGACCTTAGACGACGCACTCTCGCAACGAAAAGACCGGGACATTTGTCCCGGTCTTTTTTCGTACAGAGTGTCGGCGTTGCTACGCGGCCATCAACGTGCGCAACTCCTTCAAGAGCTGCGGCACCTGCTGCCATGGGTCGGGCTTCGCTTCATACTCCAGCGCAACGAATCCCTGGTAGTTCGCTTTGCGCAGAATGCCAATCATCCGTTTGAGATCGGCCGGTTCCATCCCGCCGCGGCGGCGTTGCATCTCCGATTTGATTTGCACATTCACCGCGTAGGGGGCGCAAAGTTCGAGGTCGCGATACGGATCGTCCGTGTGAAAATTTCCGGTATCCAGATTGATACCGACCCAGGGACTCTTCACCGTTTGGATAATGTCGAGAAGTTCCTTTGGTTCTTCGACGATCCCGCCGTGGTTTTCGATTCCCAAAAACACTCCCTTCTGGCCTGCCAGCGTGGCGCACTCCTCGATCGCGCCGATGCAGAATTTCTTCGCTTCGTCGTGATTGATGCCGCGCGGAGCGGAACCGGCAAAAATACGAATATGCGGCGCGCCCATCACCGCCGCGTTGTTGATCCACTTTTTCACGAGCGCGATTTCCCGCTGGCGATCCTTTCCTTCCGGGTGCGTGAACGTGTTGCCCACCGCCGTGCCGCTGATGCTTACACCGTGCACGATCGCATGGCGCTTCAGCTTCAACAGGAATTCGTCATTTGCGTT
>Ga0105340_1001353_pt1 | contig 11016 bp, 9 predicted proteins | sample EasRivMeERMLT700_FD_89676 | JGI IMG/M metagenome (GOLD analysis project Ga0105340, IMG submission 89676) | Soil microbial communities from meander-bound floodplain in the East River, Colorado, USA - East River MetaG ERMLT700 | ecosystem: Environmental > Terrestrial > Soil > Floodplain | place... | reverse complement strand
CTCAGGGACTGGGCCTCGCGCGCGCAGACGAATAGCACTAATCAGTCGGCTCGGATGGTCAGCAACCCTGACCTCGAGATGATTGAGCAGATGGAGCTGGCGTCCGAAGAGGACATCGAGCGGCATCTGGAGATTATGGAAGACGGCGGCTATGAAGCCCCCGACGAGCTGACGAACCTCACCAAGGGCATCATGATGGTTAACGCTAACCGTCACCGGCTGCTCCGGTACAAGGACGTCAAGAAAGACATGCCGATGATTCAGAACCACACCAAGTGGGTCCTGAAAGCGGCATCAATTATGAGGGGTGCTGCACAGCCACCCCCGCAGGCACCTGCACAGATGCCCGCGTTCGCGCCGACCCAGGGCATGCCCGGAACGTCGTCCGCGAAGGTTGCACAATAGTCGTACACGTTAGCATTAACGACAAACACAATACATGAGGTTGAGATGAGCGAAGTTGAAGAACTGAAGAAGGCACTTGAGACTGCTATGGGCCGTATTGCTTCTCTGGAGAATGAGAGGACGCGGGCACCGGCACAGCCTCCGGGCATCAACGCTCATCAACTCTTGCTCAACCCAATGGGTACCCTGCGAGGTGCGGGGTACAACGACGAACAACTCGGTCACATTAGGAACGCGGCTATTGCGGACTTCCTGGGACCAAACGCCCCCTTGCCAATGCAGATTGCGGCAAATAGTGGGGCGCAGCTAGTGGCAGCGCAGCAGGCTTCAGCGGCGGTAGCGGACCTCAGCCGACGGTTCGACGAACTATCTACCGCGCAAAAAGCCAAAGCCAAGCGCGAAGAGTTTAAGGCCATCAGCCAACTGAAAGATAAATACCCAAATCTGTCCAAGGCAATTAGCGCTAACCCCGACCGCTACGCAGCGGTTTTGGACGCGCACGGAGGCACTGCCGAGGAATTCGCGACGGCGCAGGAAGGGCAGCTCACTGAGTTGCTTAGCGCGCTCGGAGCACCCCAAGAGACAGCCCCCACCGGGAGTGTGAATAACCCGGACAATAAGGACCAAAGCAAGAAGGTCGTGTCGGCTCCGCTGGGAAGCGCAACAAACGTTGTGCCGCCCCCGCCTAGCGCTATTGGTGAACAAGTTGGTGTCTGGAACAAAGAGACATACGCCAAAACCAAAGCCGCTATTTTGTCCAAGGTAACTACTCCTAAATAACAGGATACAATGTCTGGTCTTGCTGCTGACTATGCTGACGCGAATCAAGATGCGCTGTCAGATTTTTTCATTACGAAGTTCGGTCTCGTTGGCCGTGACGCCGAGTACAAGCTCAATCGCCCCACCCTGGGGATGATTGGTCGCGATACTGAGAAGCTAAAGAGCGCTGAGGGTTTCTATGAGACCCTGAAGATTGCTCAGGCGTGGGCCGGCGGCCCTGGCTGGGGAACTGGTAATACGTACCACTTCACCGCGCAGACGGTCCGCTGGCACGTTGAGAACCCGTATGCGCAGTACGCGCGTATGACGTTCGACAACCTGATGCTCGCGCGTACGCCGACGGCGACGTTGCTTGACCTTCAGGAGAGTGAGTCCGAGGACGTCAAGGACAACATGCTCAACACGCTCGAGTTCGAGCTGTGGAATGACGGTTCGGGTTGCCGTGGTCGCGTGACGACTCTCGGTGGCAGCGAGGCGACTCGCGTGCTGACCCTTGAGGACCCGTCGGACGTGTACAACTTCCAAATTGGAATGGTTGTCTTCGGCCGCACCAGCGCTGACGGCACTGGCACGGAGCACACGGACGCGTACAAAATTACGGACCTCAACCCGATGGCGGGCACCATTACTGGTGTCCAGCTGACGAACACTGGTTCTGAGGAGCTGGCGGACGAGGATTACCTCTACGCGTACGGTTCGGCCGCGAACTATATGCCTGGTATCCCGACGTTCATTCCGGCGTCTGACCCCTCGGACACGCTGTTCGGCGTGACTCGTACGGGCAACCCGGCGCTCTCGGGTTGGCGCTTCGACTTCCGCGCCTCGATTAGCTACACCATCCAGTACGCGTTCGCGCAGATGGGTCGGTGGGTTAACCACGGCAAGAAGCGGTTCGTGTGCGTGCTGTCCGCAATGGACTGGCTGGCGTTGTCGCAGGAGCGCGAAGGTCGCGTCACTGAGGACCCGTCGGCGATGCAGAAGTGGGGCCTTGAGGGTCTCGCGGTTCGCACTCCGTTTGGTCCGATTACGTGCATCTCCATCCCGCAGGTTGTTGACGGTCGTGGATACATCCTCGACTGGTCGACCTGGACGCTGTACACCCTCGGTGGTCTGCCGCACATCCGCATGGAGGACGGCAACGTGTTCCAGCGGCTCGATATCGCGGAGCCTTCGGCCAACGCGCACCCGGTTGTCGCTGGCGACGGTATCTCGATGGGTCTCCGCATTTGGAAGGTGCTTCTCTGCAAGCAGCCGATGTCCAACGGGACGTTCCCGACGGTCGCCAGCTAAGCTTAATTAGAGGAGACTAAATGAATACCCCAGATTGGGGCGGGTACATCCCGGGTATGGTTACCCTGGAGGGCTCGTTCAAGATTGATAGCACTAACGACCCCGACATCTATTACGATGGCGGGACGGATGTTATCGAGTTCGTGAACCGTGACAGCGCTGGGCTGTTCACTGTTACGCTCGCTGACTGGATTCCCTATATCCCGACTACGCTCGTCACCAAACTGGTGAGCATGGACCGCGCTGCGGTTCCTACTCAACCGGGTAGTGTAGAGTTTGTGCTGGGCTCGTGGGACCCCGCTGCACGCACGTTCCAGGTTGCCTTCACGGGCCCGACGGATGCTGATGGCGCGGACTCGGATGCGGCGCCCGCTGCGAAGGACCCTGATGACAACGATGTCATTAACTTCTTCCTGCGTGGTTCTGCGCAGTACGGCCGGTAACTAGGCCAATAAAGCTCACTGGCTACGCTAGTGGGCTTTTTTAGTTTAGCTACCAAGTAAACACTTCTTTCATTAGGACTAACAATGGCAACTGGTACGAAGACTTTGGATGCAGCGGGCGTACTTCTCGGGGTCGACGGCCAGAAGGTCGGTTCTCCGCAGATGATTGAGGACATGTTCGATGCGCTCGTTGCCGTTGAGGCAGTGGCACTAGGCGGCGACATCACTTCTGTTGTTGCTGGTGCGGGGCTCACCGGGGGTGCTACCTCGGGGGCAGCCACCCTGGACATTGGCGCGGGTACTAATATCGCGGTTAACGCTAATGATGTGGCGCTGGCAACTAACGTTGATGTTGCGGGTACTCTGGATGTGACGGGTGCAGCCACGTTTGATGCGGCGGTTCATGCGGTTGGTGCAGCTACTTTAGATAGCACGCTGGGAGTGACCGGGGTTGCTTCTCTTCTTAATGACGTCAACAAGTTCGGTGCGGCCGGCGCTGTGTACATTAAAGGCCAGACTATTGGTTTCGCTTATGATGATGCTGGGGTCGCGGTAGGGTACATTAATCTCTACGCGACCAGCGGCGCTACTGGCCAGTACCGTAATCTAATTATTGCTAACGGTGATGGGGCTCCTATTGCTTCGTTTACCGGACTAACAAAGCTTACAGAATTAGCTGGGGCTCTCGCTGTTACGGGCGCGGTTACGTTTGGTGGTGATGCTCCAGTGGCCACCAGGCTGCTGTCCGTTGGACCCGTCGCGGCCAAGGCTACCGACGATGTTCACGCACTCTACGACGACGTCACAGCGGAGTTCCCCGGTCCGTTCACGAACCCGGTTGTCCCCCGCAATCTACGCGTCACCTTTTCGGCTGACTGGGACGGTGGTGACGTTACGGTTACAGGTACCGACCAGTTCGACGCCGTCGTCAACGAGGTGTTCGCGGACGTCGCGGCCACCACCGTCGTGGGTACCAAAATCTTCAAGACGGTCACGGGTGCCACGAAGGAAACACCCGCGGGCGTTACCGGAGACGGCGCCTCCATTGGGACTGGCGACAAGGTTGGCATACCCATTCACGTGTACGACACGGTGGCGTGCTTGCAGGTTGGTACAACCAACGAGGCTGTCACGGTTGATGCTACATATGACGGCTTTACGCCCACAACTACTCCAGCCGCGACTACTTACGTTTTGCTCGTCAACGTTGATTTGAGCCAGCAGTAAGATAATTAGGCCTAAAGGATATAATGCTGATTCTTCCACGCGCTGGCTCTGGCGGCGGTAGTGTTCCCTGGATTGACGTAGTAGAAGACCACGGCGCGGTGGGAGACGGCGTTACCGATGACCGCGTTGCGATTCAAGCGGCTTGGGACGCTGCTGTTGCGGCTGGTGGGGGAACTATTTACTTCCCGCCCGGCACGTATCTGATTAGCCGAACTCCAGCGGCGGCTTATTCTATCAACGCTGAGGGCGGGCGCAACATTAAGCTATTGGGGGAGCCTGGCCAGTCCATTATCACCCATCCTGACGACGCAGCGTCTGGCGGTACTTTGTGCCGGATGTTCTTTATCCACGACTGCTGGGACCTAGACGTTGAAGGTATTAAGTTCAGCGGAAACTGGGGCAACGTTGTCACGCAGGTGGCAGTAGCCTCTGACCAAGTTAACCTCGCGGCGCTTCCGGGCAACGTGCTCAACGTTGAGGACACTACGGGCTTCACTGCGCCGGGTTCGTTTACCTACGCTGGTCGAGACGGTGACCAAACCCTAACTTTTACCGGCCTGACTGCAACAACGTTCACGGGTGTATCGGCTGGAACCGGCTATTTGCGCGAGGGTGAAAAGATTGTTCTCGGTGACCTCGTTATCGGGTTTACAACTATCGCAGCTGGGTCTGATGGCGTCGACCTTGGTACTGTGCCAGGCACGGTACACGTTGTATCTACCTCTAATCTTCCGTCGACTGCAGCATCAGGCGTGGCACAGATTACTACTGCGGCCGGCATTCAGAATGTCGCTTACACGTCTACTACCGCAACCACGCTAGAAGGCGTGACGGGTGGGACCGGCGTAATGAGTACGGGTGGGCTAGTCACGTACAATAACGCTGAACTAAACCAGGCTGACCCGCGCCAGATTGACCCCAAGAATACGCCGCTGTTCATTTACGGTAGTGACGGTAACCTCCAGACTGAGAACCGCAATATCACTGTTCGTAATTGTCAATTCAAGGACGTTTACGGTGATGGAGCGTGGGTCGGAGCGTGGTCTTATAACGTTAAATTTGTCGATTGTTATTTCGACACGTGTGCGCGCAATGGTGTGACACTCAGCAACTGGGCAGAGTATGTACATTTTGAGCGCTGCTATTATGAAAACATTCTCATTACGGCAATCGACGCGGAGCCCGTTGAAGGACCGACTAAGCACGTAACGATTGATGATTGTGACCTGGGTATTTGGGCGAATCCATACCGCAGCACTAGCAACTCGCCGCTCTCGATTTCGGGTGGTACCGTTAGCAGGCCTGCCGAGTGGAGCATGTCGATGCACTGGCGCGTCACCAACAGCCGTATTCACGGTACGGTGCTGGGTTCCGGTATACGAGACATTGAGTTCACCAACAACTGGTTCCAGTGTGACAACGATACAGGTAGCGGACCGATTGCGCTATACGGGCACTGCGACGATGTGTTAATTGAAGGAAATTACTTCAATTCGCGCGTGACTCCGACTAATAATCTTAACTATGGTTGCGTGAACATTCGTAGGTACGACGCAGGCGCTAATTCGTCCGTGGTACCAGGGAATATCGTCGTTCGCAACAACACCATGAGGGGGCGCAACGGCGTCGGTGGTGTGTACGTCGAACCCGGCGGTTACAGCGGAGCGACAGGGACTGCAACGGCATTAACTGCCGCAAGTGCGCCATCCACTGCAGCTGTCCTCACCGATGCCGGCGAAGTGTGGGGCGTTGATTATTGGATTGGCCACCAAGTTCTGATGGGCGGGGCGTTGGCAAATATTACCGCCAACACGGCCGACACGCTCACATTAGCACCCCTATTCGAGAACTACACCGCAGGCAGCGGGCTAGGCCTTGGAACCTCGTGGGCGGATGCTCGCGGCAATCCGGTGCCCGCGCCCGCGCTAGGCGTCTACGTCATTAAGCCTATTGGCGCTCGTGTCCAGGTCGACCACAACGTGTTTGACCTTGTTGATGATGGTGACGGTGCTGGCAGCTTCGGTGTCAAGGTTGACGGCGACTCTGGTTCGGTTAACTGGGCTGAGGGCTACGAGGACGCGCGCGTGTCTATTACGCGCAATGATATCCGTGGCGCCACTGGCCCTGCGATTCATATCATTGTCCCCGGAACTGCCGTGCCAATGAAGGACATCACTATCATCGGCAACCACGCTTGGGATGACCAGCCGACGCCGACGTGTACCTACGGCTTGTTCTTTGAGAATGATGACCAGATTACGAACCGTACGATTTACGGTAACACTGTTGACGAAAGTGGTATCACGCCAGTCGGCGGGTTGGTTTCTGGGTCGTGGAAACTAGGTAGCGGCTACCCCGAGCGATGGGCGGGCTTTGAGGACCCCAACGGCCTCTTGTTTGCACCTGTTGGAGCGACGTACACTCGATTGAACTCGGGCACGACGTACCACAAGGAAAGCTCCGAAGACTTCGATACTAGTTGGATTCCAATGAAAACGCAGCTCAATGCTGCTATTCGTGGCTATGGAACGCCAGTATCTGGTACCGGGGCTCTCACTCCTGGGCTGCCACCCTCTGCACGCGGCGATATTGAGTTGCTTATTGTTAGCAATACGACAGCGGGGTCAGACCCTGGCGAAGCAACGCTATCGACTCCTTCGCGATTTGTTCGCAAGGTGCATGACGACTCTAACTATTCCGCTGATACTATTCGCAGTCGTGGAGCTGTCTTCTGGCGGCGATTCGTGCCCGGCGATGTTGAGCCTGTAGTCGCTGACTCTGGGCAATTTAACGCCGCTGTAATCGTCTCGGTTAAAGACTGCATCGGCTACGGCGACCCTTTCAATGTCACAGCAAGTGCCGGCAACGACGACGTTACCGAGGCTGTCTCGGTGCCTAGCGCCGTTACAACCGTTGATAACTGTTTTGTATTGGACGTAGTTACTTGGTATAACGGCGGAAATACGTGCAGCATTGACGGTTGGGCAAATGCAGACCTGTCAGAGCTAACCGAAGTGCTTGATAACCACTTCGAGGTTGGTTCGGACGATGTAGGTATTGCCGTCAATACTGGGCGGGCCGGTACCGCCACTACGGTGGATGCCACCACAGCTCTTATTGACGGACCCTCCTACGCAGTGTGGGTAGCGTTCAAATTAGCGCTAATTCCTGCAGTTGACCCATTCCGCGCGAGCGGCACTATCACCTGCACGACGAAAGCTAACTACGCGGCAGCCGACGCTGATTATATGACTATCGGTGACGGTATGGTTGTGGCTAAGCGCTACGATTTCGACGTGGACGGGGCGTACGCAGGCTCTAATATTCAGGTCAACATTTCAACGGACGCCAGTGCAGCCGAAGTTGCAGCGAGGTTACGTACCGCCATTCTAGCTAATCAGCCGGCTCTTGGTATTGTCGATAACGCTGATGGAACACTCACTGTAACGCATAACTGGGCGGGTTCTGGCGGCAACATAACGATGACGGAAAACGTCGCTAACGCAGGCCATACAGTTACCGGACTCTCCGGTGGCCAGGGCTAATTAGGACAAAATGAACTACTACAAACTAGGCGATACTATTCGCGCCTGCTTCGGGACAGCCGATGACACTGGAGCAGCGGCCGACGCCGACGCTCCCCCGACTGCGGTAGCTCTCGAGCAAGGAACCCCGCTCGCGTACGCGCCCGTGGTCACTAACGAAGCAGTCGGCCTCTATGAGGTTGCCTGCGTTGCCAGCACGGCTAACGGCTTCGAGGCAGGTAAAGAGTACACCGTCTACGTTGTAGCTACTGTCGGCGGGATTACGGGACGTGGCGGGCTCATGTCCTTCTCCATCACGGCTACCAATGTGGACGACGTTCCCACAGTAGGCGAGATTAACACAGAGTTGGTGAGCGAGCACGGGGATGGCTACTGGAACGCCTCTGAGGTTCCGTCAGCGGCACTCGTTGCAGCTACCGTCTGGGCGTCCATCATTGAGTCGGGCTACGATGCGGCGGAAATCCTTCGGCTGCTCTCCGCGATTGCTGTGGGCGACGCTACCGGCATGGAAGGTCCCGATGTGGAATACTTCGGGCTGGACGGAGTAACCACCCGCGTGACCGGCACGATTACCGATGAGACGCGCGACGCGACCATCGTTGACCTGGAGGACTAATGCCGAGTTGGGTAGGCGGATGGTGGGGAGGCGCTTCTGGCTCCTCACTCACCAGCGGCATCCTGGCAAGCGACCTCATCATTGAGGCGCGCACGCTGGTTGACGATGACCACGATGAGGACGAGGGCTTTCTAAAGACAGAGCGGTGGCTCACCTATCTCAACTGGGAGATGCAGAAGCTAGCCCGGCTGTCAGAGCAAAAGAGCTACGTGCGGCCCCCGATTACTGAGGAAGAGTTCACTGGCCCCAGTGCAGTGATTTCAGGCGTAATGAAGTTCCTCGGGGTGACGGACTCCGAGGGGTGCTCACTCAAGTGTGCGCAGTCCGAAGGTACCCCGGAGCCGGTGTGGCCCTTGGACAACGATGGCGCTGCGAGCTACTACGAGGTTCACGGCGTGGGCGACGCGATGACCGTTAGCCTTAATCCGCAGGACACCGGAACCTACACGGCGCGGTTTATTCCGCTGCCCGAGTACGTGACGGCGGCGAATCAGTACGTGCTGGTCCCCCAGGGGTTTGAGCGGCGACTGGTTCTCGGAATGGCGAGCTGGGCCTGCATCAAGGATGGGGCCCGCGGCGCGCTAATCAACGAGAAGATTCGCGAGGCTGATGACGAGATTGGAATGGCGCATTCTGGCCGCGTGGTCGGCGCCCATCCACGGGTTAAGCCGCCCAGGCGCGTGAGCCCCTACGGACGGCGCGGCTACTAGAGCACCCCAAGAGAACTTATGTCGGATAAAAGAATCTTGACTAGTGCCGTAGAGGACGCGTCAACCCAACGGTGTTTGCGCGCGCTTGAAGAAGATAACAATAACCTACGGCGTCTCGTTGAGGCGCTTGATACGCGGTTGACGGAGCTTGAAGCTATCGTCGAAGCGCTGCCATAAGGAGACTGATGCCTGGTGTAGTTTTGGACCTTGACCTACCGGCGGCGAGCGACACGATGGCCGACTTCCGCGCGAAGTTGGTTGTCGCGCTGGAAGCGATTGCGGCGGACCTTGAGCCCCGTATTACGGCGGGCCAGCTAGACATCACCACGGCGCTGTCGATTGGTGGCGCCCCACTATATAACGTAGGTGGGCTGCGGCTGGTAGGTGGTGAGTCCACCGTGGCGGGTACGTTGTACATAGGTGATGATGACGAGTTGTACGTTCACACTGAGGCCGGCGCGGTCCAAATTACGCTAAACGGCGCTCTCGATATCTCGTCACTTGGTACTATCGGAGGTGACTTCGGTGGCGTTAATCCTGCTGCGGTTACGTACGATGACCTATCTGGCGAGTTTAGGTTTACCGAGAGCCCCGGGCAGTGGGCGGATTTGGTGGCTGATGATGTAGTCCTTCGCGGTGCTAATGGTACCGTGCGGCTTGGACTTCACCCGACGTTCGGCACTTCCAGCTCGTTCTTGTTCAGTTCACTTCCTACCGTGGGCATTGGCGGTCTGGCTTACGATTCGTCGACTAGCTCCCTTGTAGATGCTTCCTCGATTCGCGAGACGGCTGAGCATCTGTTTACGGACATTGATGTTGACGGCACGGCAACTATTGCTGATGCAGACATTGAGGTTCTCAGGCACGGTGCGCAAGTCATTGTCCATCCTCTCACACTGTTTAATGCGGGTCATACGGACGGGCCTATTACTTCAACAAACAGTCCTCCTGGCTCTGCGTATGTAGAAATTGGCGCAGCCGGGGAAGCTCGCTGGCCTCTCTACGGATTGCGCGCGGGTAATCAGGTTAATAAGATTACCATTACAGGACTGGCAGAAGGCATCACTCCTGTTATTGTGCTTTACCACCAGCAGTACACAGCCACAGTAGCGCTGCCCCATACAGTAACTGCAGGCAACTTTGGGGTTGACGGCTACGTTGAGATGACGCTCGACACCCCTTATTTAATGACCGCCCTTGATTGTTTTTGGGTGAGCATTCTGGGTGGTACCGTAAACGTCGCGCAGGCCATTATCGCGTACGAAACCCCGTAAGGACTAGAATGAGAAGGAATAGCCGCGAGCAGACGGACGGTATTGAGTGGCAGACGGTATCGTTGCCGCTAGGTACCACGGGGCTTGACCTTCGTCGGCCCGATGCACCGATGACGCTATCGGACTTGGTGAACGCTAGGTTCCTCGACGCGCGCACGGTGGAGCGGCGCGGTGGTCATGATGGCCAGCTCATTCAGGATGAGAGTGAGTTCACACAGAACAAGGTTGTGCTGGACTGGGTCTACGGGCATGGTACGCAAATTAGCGTTAATGATGACGAGGACTGGGAAAATAAGCACCACCCCATCCATACGCGCGGCGGCGGAACGTTTCAGCACAAGGATACGGACCTGGTGTGGACGGGTGACCGTCTGTTAGTGGCTAAGGACGGTGCGTTCAGTGGCCAACATTATCATTGGAACCGTAACGGAGATGACACGCCGGTTGAGTATGGTATCCCTGCTTACTTCCCGGTGCAAGAGGACCGCGACCCGCCCGATGAGATGAGTGGAAGCCTGGTGGACATGTGTCTCACCGAGGAATTGCAGCTTGTCATGCAGACCACGGACGATGACCGTGTTGAGGTTATTATCACCAGTCGCGAGACCGGCGTTATCCTTGACCAGTCACTCATTGACGATGACACTGGCGTTCCCGGCCCCATTAGGGTTATCAACTCCGGTGGTATTCCGGTAGCCCTTTGGTTGCAAAATGACGAGCTTGTTG
>Ga0105340_1001351_pt1 | contig 11022 bp, 6 predicted proteins | sample EasRivMeERMLT700_FD_89676 | JGI IMG/M metagenome (GOLD analysis project Ga0105340, IMG submission 89676) | Soil microbial communities from meander-bound floodplain in the East River, Colorado, USA - East River MetaG ERMLT700 | ecosystem: Environmental > Terrestrial > Soil > Floodplain | place... | reverse complement strand
GTCGGCGCCGAGAGCATCGGGTGAACCACGGCGAAGATCAGCGCGCTGCCGAGCGCCGCGCGCCGGAAGCCCCACTGCCGCTCGAGCCCGCCGAAGACGAGGCCGCGGAAGATGTACTCCTCGCAGAGCGGCGCGGCGACCACCGCGAGCAGGACGAGCCAGCCGAGGTCGTCGCCCCGGAAGAGCCCGAGCTCGCCGCGCGTCACGACGCCCGCCTCCTTCACGAGCCACTGCGCCGCGAGGGCGACGGCGCCGACCGCCGCGCCCGCGCCGACGCCGAGCGCGACCGCGCGCCCCGCCCTGGTCCCGAAGAGCCGCGGCACGCGCCCCGCCTCGAAGCGCCACAGCCCAGCGATGGAAAGGACACATGCAACGACGCCGGCGATCGCGTAGGCGAAGAAGTACCGCGCGGACGCGTCGATCAGCGTCGTCGCGCGCAGCAAGAGCTCGATCAGCCCCTGCAGCACGAAGAAGACCAGCGCGGCGCCGAGCCCGTCGGCGAGCGAGAGCTTGCGCGGCACCGGCGACCACGGGTCGAGCAGGTGCGGCAGCGTGTCGGCCGCCTTCTGCCAGAGCGCGACGGTCAGCGCCGCGGTGAGCGCGGTCGCCCCGAAGCAGCGCCACGGGTCGCCGAGCCCGATCACCGACGTGTAGAGCGCGATCAGGAAGAGCGAGAGGAGCTGCGTCATGCCGAGGCGCTGGCGCTGCTCGTGGCCCAGGAGCGTGTCGCCGGAGATGACGCCGAGGCTCGTGAAGAGGTAGGCGAACATCGGGACGCCGACCGCGAGCATGCCGAGGCTCGCGAGCTGCCCGGCCCGGAACTCGGCGAAGTCGACGTGGCCGAGCCCGAGCGCGACGATCGCCGCGGGGTAGATGGCGATCAGCGCCGACCACGTGCGCGACTTCGCGCGCAGAGCCGCATCGAGCGGCCGCGGGAAGGTCGCCAGCATCCAGAGCGACTCCTGCTCGATCGCGAGCGCGCGCAGGCAGGAGAACTGGTAGGTGTAGGCCGTGATCCCGAACGCGAAGGCGCAGATCGCCGGCAGCGTGTCGAACTGCGTGACCAGTGCGGTGCGCATGTTCAGGAGCTGGAAGCCGACGAAGATCAGCGGGACGAGCATCGCCTGCGAGAGGTAGTTGAAGTCGCGCGAGAGGAGCTTCAGCTCGCGCCGCACGAACGGCGAGAGGCGCGAGGCGCCGTCCCGCGCGGGCGCCGCGGAGCGCGCGCTCTCGCGCCGGCCGTCGGCGACGACGCCGTCGCGCGTGCTGTGGCGCAGCCATGCCACGACGAGCAGCGCGGCGGCGAGCGCCTGCGCGAGCGCGCCGGCGCCCTCGGCGAGCGCGAGCGCGCCGCGGCCCGGGCTCCCCGCGTCCGCGAGCGCCCGTACGACGATCCCGGTCGGCAGCCAGTCGAGCAGCGCTCCCGCCGGCCCCATTCCGAGCGCTGCGTCGGCGAGGGTCTGGCGCGCGCACAGCCCGAAGAAGAGCGTCGCGGTGCCGACGATCGCGCAGACGCCCTTGAAGTTGCGCAGTCGCGCCTGCGAGACGCGCAGGTGGAGCGTCGCCTCGACGAAGACCGAGAGCGCCGCGCGCAGCAGCAGCAGCGGCAGCGCGGCCGCGAGGGTCAGCAGCGGCACCGCCCACCAAGGCCCGCCCTCCCATGCGAGCAACACGAACAGCGGCACGAGCCAGAAGAAGCTGAGCGGCGACAGGAGCGTGCGCGCGACGAGGCGCGCGGTGAAGAGCTCGCCCATCCCGATCGGGAGCGTGGCGAGCCATTCGACGTCCCAGCCGCCGGCGCTCAGCGTCTCCTGCGAGAGCTCGGTGAAGAGCACGCCCACGAAGAGCAGCAGCGCGAACAGCGCGATCGCTCTCCGCTTCGCGACGTCGGCCGGGACCATGGGCTCGGCGGCGTGCGCGTGCGCCGACTCCTGCACGGCGGTCCACTCTTCGATCTGCACGTCGACGCGATGGCGCAGGTCGGAGACGGTCTGCCAGTGGAGGAACGGCAGCGTCAGCAGTGCGACCATGAAGTAGAGCCACGGCGAGCGCGCCACGTTGCGCGGGCGCGTGCCGGCGCGCGCCGGCTTCGCCGGCACGCGGCGCTTCTCCGCGCCGAGCAGCGCGACGAGGCCGCCACCGCGGTTGCGCCAGCGGCGCCACCAGAGCCGCAGCAGCTTCGCGGTCGTCGCGCGGATCACCCCGCCGCGTCCGGCGCCGCCGCGCGCGTGACGGCGAGGAAGACGTCCTCGAGCGAGCCGCCGGCGGCGTAGCGCGCGCGCAGTTCGTCGATCGGGCCGCCGCACTGCAGCACGCCCTTGTGGATGATCCCGACGCGCGTGCAGAGGCGCTCCGCCATGTCGAGCAGGTGGGTCGAGAGGAAGATCGTCGCCCCCTCGCCGGCGCGCCGCTGCAGGAAGTCGCGCACGTCGCGCGCGGAGCCGGGGTCGAGGCCGGTGGTCGGCTCGTCGAGGATCAGCACGTCGGGGCGGTGCACCACCGCGCTCGCGAGGCCGAGCTTCTTCTTCATGCCGAGCGAGTAGTTGACGGCGAACTCCTCGCCCGCGTCGCCGAGGTCGAACTCTTCCAGGAGTTCCCGCGCCCGCGCCTGAGCGTCGCGCCGCGCGAGGTCGTGCATCTCGCCGACGAACTCGAGGATCTCGACGCCGCGCAGGTAGTCGTAGAAGACCAGCACGTCGGGCAGGTAGCCCACGCGCCGCATCACCTCGACGCGCTGCGCGGTGCAGTCGAGCCCGCCGATCGCCGCGCGCCCCGAGGTCGGGACGAGGATCCCCATCAGCATGCGCAGCGTCGTCGTCTTGCCGGCGCCGTTGGGGCCGAGGAAGCCGAACACCTCGCCCTGCGCGACCGCGAGGTCGAGACGGTCGACCGCGGTGAAGGCGCCGAACGTCTTCCTGAGCTGCGCGAGCGCGATCAATGCTTGAGCTCGCGCAGCGCGAGCAGCGCCTGCGCCGTCCCGCACGCCGGCCCCATCAGCGGCATGTCGCAGAAGGCGCCGTCGGCGCGGCGCGCGGCGAGGATCTCGGGCAGCAGGAGCGAACGGTACGGCGCGCGCGCGTCGGCCGGCAGCTCGCGCGCGGCGGCGGCGGCCGTCCACAGGTCGAAGAGGATCCAGTGCGACCCCTCGCCCTGCGGGCCGCAGTGCATCAGCACGTGGTGGCGCTCGTGGGTGAGGTGCGCGAGGCGGTCGCGGAACTTCGCGAGCGCGGCGGCGAGGTCGCGCTCGTCGGCGTTGCCGGCGCGCAGCAGCGCGTGGACGCAGAGCGGCCCGCGGAAGACGGCGCCGTCGCGCAGCGGGTCGCCCCGCGCGGTGTAGGCGAAGGCACCGTCGTCTCCCTTGCACTTCGCGAGCAGCGCCAGCGCGCCGTCGAGCAGCCCCTCGTCGAACGGCAGCTCGGCGTCGCGCGCGTCGAGCAGCGCGTGCAGCGCGTAGGCGGTCGTGAAGCTGGTCGAAGGCGTGGCGCCCGGCTCCGCCGCGAGGCTCTTCCCGGTGATGTAGGTGAAGCCGCCGTCCTTCGCGGCGCAGCCCGCGAGCCCCTCGATCGCGGCGGCGAGCGTCGGCGCGAGCTTCTCCTTCCTCGCCTCGTCTCCTTCGCTGGCGTGCGCGAGGGCGGAGACCAGCGCCGACCACGCCCACGGCGCGTAGTCGAGCACGCCCGTGTTGAACGGCGTCTGGCGGCGCGCCGCGACCGCCTTCGCGAGGAACCCGACCGCGCGCTCGAACGTTTCTTGCGCGCGCGGCCGGTCGAGATGGGCGAGCAGCGCCTCGGTGCAGAGCGCCGAGATCGCGACCGACAGCGCGTCCCACTGCGGGTCGAGGTTCGAGCCGTACTGCACCGGGCTCGCCCAGCTGCCGTCGGCACACTGCGTCTTCACGAGCCAGTCGGCGCCGTCGGCCGCGGCGCGCTTCGCCTCGGCCGGCGGCAGCGGCGCGGGCGCGACCGGCAGCATCGACTCGACCACCGCGCGCGGCGTGTAGCGCAGCGTGTCGGGCGGATACGGGAACGCCGCCAGCGCCGCCACGAACTGCTTCATCTCTTCCGTACGCGGGTCCGTCGGGTGGGCCTTCGAAAACGCCTCGGCCGCGGCGCGCCCGTCGTCGAGGCGGCCGACCTTGATCAGAAAGGCGGTCTCGTCGTAGGCGAGGTCGCTTTCGAGCGCGTCGGCGCCCGGCAGCGACTTCGCCGCGACCGTCGCCGCGAGCGCCGCCTCGCCGTCGCGCGCGAGCGCGTGGGCGTGCGCGACCAGCCGCTGCGCCGCCGCGGTCGGGACCGGCTTCGCGAGCGCGAGCGCGCCGGCGAGGTCGCCGCGCCGCAGGAGCGCGCGCGCCTGCGCCAGCGGCTCCTGGAAGTGCGGCCCCTCCGGCCCCGGCAGCTCGGGGATCGCCGTGAGCCCCTCGACCAGCACCTCCCACGCGGGCCCCCAGCGGTCGAGCACGACGCGACCGTCGGGCGCGCAGACCAGCAGTGCGGTGCCGAACGTGTGCGCGCCGAGGCCGTAGAGCTTGGGCGCGGCGAACGGGACCGCGACGCCCGGTCCGAGCTTGAGCGCGACGTAGCGCTCGTTCACCAGCGCGATCACTTCCGGCAACGCGAAATCCCCCGCCGCTTCCATCTCGTCCCAGACGACCGGCCCCTGGAAGAAGGCGTGCGCGAGGATCGGCTTCTTCTCCGCGAGCGACCGCGCCGCCGCCTCGGACCAGTCCTTCGCCCAGCGGATCGTCTCGGGCGCCGCCTTCGCCTCCTGCAATGCGAGAGCAACGACCATCGCGAGCAGGCTCATGGAAGTGCGGCTCCGGCGTGCGGAGGGGAGGCGGGGCAGGGCAGGCTACCGTCGCGCCATTTCGTGCGTAGCACGCGGCCGTTGCCGACTCGGGAGAAGGTCATGTCCGGTACGACCGGCGTTGCGCTGCTGTTCGTTTCGTTCGCGCTCGCGACTGCGTCGGGCGGGGCCGCGGACGAACTGCCCGTCGACCCTGCGAGTCTCCTGCTCTGGAACGAAGCGGTCGGGCTCGTCACCGCGCACGAAGCGGAGATCTGGCCGGGCTACCGGCTCGCCGAGATCCCCGCGCTCGTCACGCATCCGAAGGTCGGCGAGATCCTGCTGCGCCATCCGGCGCCGCCGGCCGGGTTCACGAAGATGGACTTCGCGAAGGAGCCGGCGATTCCCGAGGCGCTGCGCGCCGAGCCGATGTGGATCCGGCGCGGCACGACCGTCTTCGAGATCCCGCAAGAGACGTCGACGAGCCTCGGCGGCGTGACGACGCTGGTCGTGTCGGACCGCAAGGCGCTCGCGTCGGCGGACGACGCGTGGTGCCTCGGGACGGTGGTGCACGAGGGGTTCCACGCGTGGGCCGGCACGCGCATGAAGCTGGCGCCGAGCAACGAGCTCGACCTCTCCGACTTCCCCGACCTCGACCCCGAGGTGAACGCCCACCTCGAGCTCGAGGGGCGCGCGCTCGAGGCGGCGGTGCGCGCCGAGACGGCGGACGAGGCCGAGGAGCAGCTGGTGCTCTTCCTCGCCGAGCGGCTGCGCAGGCGTGCACGCATGCCGGCCAACGCGATCGCGTGGGAAGACGGGAACGAGCTGAACGAAGGGCTCGCGACGTACGTCGAGTGGCGCGCCCACGACCTCTGGGGGAAGCAGGGCGTCGGGGCGCCGCTCGCCGCGGCGCTGCCGAAGCTCGCCGACAAGAAGGTCTTCGCCGAGCGCGGCGAGCAGATCCTCCTGAAGCTGCGCAACCTCGCGCGCGGGACCTTCAGCGTGAACGGCAGCGAGTTCGGCCCCGCGACGGTGCGCTACCGCGGCTACGACTTCGGCGCGGCGCTCGGGCGCGCGCTCGACCGCGTGGGCGCCGACTGGAAGGGCGAGGTCGCGCGCGGCGCGACGCTCACCGACCTCTTGCGCGCGGCGCTCGGCGCGCCGGCCGACGCGGAGCTCGCGGAGCGGGCGGACGCCTTCGAGAAGGAGGCGGGCTACGCGGCGCTCGTGCTGGCGAAACAGGCGAAGGCGAAGGACGCGCTCGCCGAACGCGAGCGGCGCATCGCCACCGTCACGGCCGGCGCCGGCACGCGCGTCGTCCTCGACTTCGGCGAGCTGTCGAAGAGCGGGACGGTCTCACCCACGAGCTACACGCCGTTCGGGATCCTCCACGTCGACGACCATCGCCGGATGTTCTTCATGGTGCCGGTGAGCTTCGTCTTCGGCGCCGTCCGCATCCAGACGCCGGAGAGCCCCGGCGTGATCGTCGACGAGAGCGCGCGCACGCTCACGACGCGCGTCGCGCTCGCGCCCGAGGCGCTGATCGAAGCGGTCACGAAGTCGGACGGCCACGAGCTCGCGGCGGCGGGGCTCAGGATCGACGCGCCGCACGCGACCGCGACGGCGGACGGGGAGAACGCGATCCGCATCGCGCTGACGGGCGTGCGGTGAGTTTCGTCAGTCGAGCTCGAGCTGGGTCAGCGCGGCGGTCGTGCTCGGACAGGCCTTGGCGAGCTCGGCCTCGAGGTCGCCCTTCTTCACCCTCTCCGCGCACGCGTCGGAACAGAAGAGCGCCCCGAACCCTGTGCGCGTGACGCCGCCCCGGCGCCCGGTGTCACCGGCGGGCGCGGTTAGAGTCCGACCCCTTCGAGGGGACACGGACGGAGAGGCGCTTGGGGACGGCGGTCGGGGAAGCCGGGGTCGCGCGACTGCGCGAGGTGGTCCAGAAGGTCTGGGGCTTCCCGACGCTGCGCGCGCTGCAGGCCGAGGCGATGGCGGCGGCCCTCGAAGGGCGCGACGCCCTCGTCGTGATGGCGACCGGCGGCGGCAAGAGCCTCTGCTTCCAGGCACCGGCGCTGCTGCGCGGCGGCTTCACCGCGGTCGTGAGCCCCCTCATCTCCTTGATGAAGGACCAGATCGACGGCCTCACGGAGATGGGCGTCCCCGCCGGGATGCTGACCAGCGCGCAGGAGCCCGAGGAGCGCCGTCGCGTCCGCGCCGACCTGCTCGCGGGGAAGCTGAAGCTCGTCTACGTCGCGCCGGAACGATTGATGTTGGAGGGGTTCGTCGACGACCTGGTCGGCGCGGGTCTCTCCGGCCTCGTGATCGACGAGGCGCACTGCATCAGCCACTGAGGCCACGACTTCCGGCCCGAGTACCGCCAGCTGGGCGAGCTGCGCAAGCGCTTCCCCGACCTGCCGATCCAGGCCTTCACCGCGACCGCGCCGCCCGCGCTGCGCGACGACGTCGTGAAGCAGCTCGGCCTGCGCGACCCGGCGCTCCTGATCGGCAGCTGCGACCGGCCCAACCTCACCTACCGCTTCCATCCGCGCGGCGACTTCCTCGCGCAGTGCCTCGGCGTGGTGCGCCGCCATCCCGACGAGGCGGGCATCGTCTACTGCCTGCGCCGCAAGGACGCCGAGCAGTGGGCGGCCGAGCTCGCGAAGGCGGGCGTGCGCGCCGTCCCCTACCACGCCGGCCTCGACGCGGAGACGCGCCACCAGAACCAGGAGCTCTTCCTCAACGAGGACGTCGACGTCGTCGTCGCGACGGTCGCGTTCGGGATGGGGATCGATCGCGCCGACGTGCGCTACGTCGTGCACGCCAACCTCCCCAAGGGCGTCGCGCAGTACATGCAGGAGAGCGGGCGCGCCGGCCGCGACGGGCTGCCGGCCGAGTGCGTGCTCTTCTGGTCGGCGGCCGACTGGCACGGCTGGAAGTCGATGCTCGAGGGCGAGGAGGCTCCGGGCGCGCTCGAACGCATCTCCGAGATGCTCGCCTTCGCGGGCGGCGCGACCTGCCGCCACCGCTTCCTCGTCGAGCACTTCGGGGAGCCCCATGACGGGACGAAGTGTGGAGCGTGCGACGTCTGCCTCGACGAGCTCGCGCGCGCGCCCGACGGACTCATCATCGCGCAGAAGATCCTCTCCTGCATCGTCCGCTGCGAGCAGCGCTTCGGCGCGGCGCACGTCGCCGACGTGCTGCGCGGCGCCGACTCGGAGCGCGTGCGCAACTACGGCCACGACCAGCTCTCGACCTTCGGCCTGCTGAAGGAGAACTCGAGCCGGGAGATCCGCCACTGGATCGACCAGCTCGTCGCGAGCGGCGCGATCGCGGTCGCCGACGGCGACTATCCAACGCTGTCCGTCACCGCGAGCGGGCGCGAGACGCTGCGCGGCGCGCGCGAGCCGGTCCTCTTCGCGCTGCCGAAGGCCGCGAAGGCGAGCAAGAAGAGCCTCGCGCGTCTCGCCTACGACACCGAAGGACTGCCGCTCGACGAGGCGCTCTTCGAGGAGCTGCGCAAGCTGCGCCGGACCCTCGCCCACGCGCGCGGCGTCCCGCCCTACGTCATCTTCAACGACCGCACGCTCGCCGAGCTCGCGGCCCGCAAGCCTTCGACGCCCGAGCAGTTCCGGTCGGTGAAGGGGGTCGGTGACAAGAAGGCGGCCGAGCTCGGCCCCGCCTTCCTCCAGGCGATCGCCGACCACGCCGCCGCCCGTCCCGGGACCTCTCCCGCCGAAGAAACCTCCGGGAACTCCTGAAGTCGGCCCCCGAAACTGCCGAAAACAGCGGGTTTTGGCGGAAGTCGGACTGCCCGTCCGGGCGAAAGGAGCGACATCGAGGGTCGCTCCGACCTTCCCGCTCGCCGCGCTGCGCGACGAGGCGGCCAGGCCCCCGGCGTCGGCCCTCCCCAGGGAGGCAGTCGCATGCTGAAGGCAGCTGTGCTGGCGCTGCTCTCCTGCCTGGCGTGGAGTCCGACGGCGGACCCCGCGACGACAGGAGCGCCCGAGGTCGTCGCCCGCGTGTGCCGCGCGGGTCAGGAGGTCGCCGCCGTCATCGCGGTGCCGGGGGTGCGTTCGCTCCTGCTCACGGCGAGCGGCACGGGCAGCGGCACGACGGCGCCGACGCCGGAACAGGTCCTCACCACCACGGTGCAGGACCCGTCCCATCCCGGCGAGCCGTGGGTCGTGACGACGTATCGGCGCCCCGACGAGTCGTTCGAGGCGTTCATCCGCCGTCACAAGGACATGATCGAAGCGGTGAGGAAAGCCCTGGCGGATTGACGCGCAAGCGTCCCGCCGCGCCGATCCGCACGCGGTAGTCTGTCGCGCGTCCGCACCTTCGTCGGGGAAGACGATGGGGCACGCGACGCCGCCGGAAGGGCGCGTCCTCGGTGATTTCGCGATCGAGCGCGAGATCGGCCGCGGCGGGATGGGTGTCGTCTATCAGGCGCGCCGCCGCGACGGCGGGCAGCTCGTCGCGCTCAAGGTCCTCGAGGCGCACCTCACGCTGCAGCCCGCCTCGGTCGAACGCTTCATGCGCGAGGCGCACGCGGCGGCCGGCCTCCGCCACGCGAACATCGTCCGTGTGGACGAGGTCGGCGAGTGCGACGGCGCCTGGTTCTTCGCGATGGAGCTGATCGAGGGGCCGTCGCTCGCCGACGTGATCGCACGCGGCGGCTTCGTGCGCGCGCCGGGGAGCCTCGACTTCGTCCGCGCCGCCGCGACGCTCGCGAAGGTCGCGCACGCGCTCCACCACGCGCACCAGCGCGGCATCCTCCACCGCGACGTCAAGCCGTCGAACGTCCTGCTGCGCGGCGACGGCTGTCCGCTCCTGATCGACTTCGGGCTGGTGCGCGAGGAGGGGCTGCCGGCGCTGACGCGCACCGGCGACCTGGTCGGGAGCCCCTACTACGTCGCGCCCGAGCAGTGCGGCGGCGGGCATGCGCCGCTCGACCGGCGCGTCGACGTCTACTCGCTCGGCGTCGTCCTCTACGAGCTCGTCACGCTGAAGCGCCCGTTCGAGGGCGACGACGCGCGCGACGTCCTCGGGAAGATCGCGGCCGGCGACTGCCTGCCGCCGCGCCAGCGCCTCCCCGCCGTCCCGCGCGACCTCGACGCGATCGTCCGGCGCGCGATGGCGCCGCGGCCCGAGGAGCGTTACGCGACGGCCGACGCGCTGGCGCGCGACCTCGAGCGGTTCGCCGCCGGGCGGCGCATCCTCGGCGAGCGCGGCAAGTGGCGGCGCGCCGCGGCGGCGCTCGTGCGCGACCGCCCCCACGTGCTGATCGCGCTGGCGGGCGTCGCGCTGATCGCCCTCCTGCTCTCGCTCGGCGGCTTCGGGAAGCGCGCGTCGCGCAGCGCGGCCGCGCTCGGCCGCGCGCAGCTCACGCTCACTTGTGAGGACGCTGGCGTCGTCGCCGAGCTGCGGCCCGAGGCGGGCGCGCGCGGCGAGGTCGCCATCGTCGCGCTGCCGCAGCAGGCGCCGCTCGCGCTGGCGCCCGGCCGCTACTTCCTCCTCGCACGCGCGCCCGGCCGCGAGGCGCGCGAGCTCCTCGGCGAGGACGCGCTCGAGCTGGCGGCGGGCGCGGTGGTCGTGCACCACCTCTGGCTCGCGCCGTTCGAGAAGCGCTTCGAGCTCGCCTTCGACGGGCGCTGCGCCCCGCCCTCGGTCGGCGACGTCGACTGCGACGGCCGCGACGAGATCGTCGTCGCGCACGACGACGGGACGATCGTGCGCATCGACGGCAGCGGCAACGGGCGGATGCTCGCGCGCGTGAAGGGCGTCCCCTACGCCGTCGCGGTCGCGGCGCGGAGCAGCGCGAAGGGTCGTGACCCGCAGGACGGCGCGCGCGTGGTCGTCGCGACCCAGGACGGGAGCGCGAGCCGCGTGGTCGCGTTCGACGGCCGCGGCGAGGCGGCCGCACCGCGCGCGATGCACGGCCGCGTGCGCGCCCTCGTCGACGTCGGCACGCCCGAAGGCGGCACGCCGCTCTGGTGCGCCGCGACCGACATGGGCGAGGTCGAGGTGGTCGGCGGGAGCAGTCCGGCGGCGACGGCGGCGGGCGATGCGGTGCGCACGCTGCGCGCGCTCGCGAAGCTCCTCTGCGGCGCCGACGGCCGGCCCCGCACGTCGACGGCCCACCTCTTCCTGCTGCGCTCCGGAAGCAATGCAGCGGCGCGCGGCGACGCCCTCGCGCTCGTCGACGGCGACGGCGTGCGCCTGGTCGGCGTCGCAGCG
>Ga0105340_1001347_pt1 | contig 11045 bp, 8 predicted proteins | sample EasRivMeERMLT700_FD_89676 | JGI IMG/M metagenome (GOLD analysis project Ga0105340, IMG submission 89676) | Soil microbial communities from meander-bound floodplain in the East River, Colorado, USA - East River MetaG ERMLT700 | ecosystem: Environmental > Terrestrial > Soil > Floodplain | place... | reverse complement strand
GGCATTAAGGAATCGGCGAACTTCAACAACGTCGTTGTCGCCATTAAAGTGGGAGTCATCCTCCTGTTCCTTGCTGTGGGGGTCGCCTACCTCAACGCGGAAAACTGGCAGCCGTTCATTCCGGAAACCACGCCCGACGGGAAGTATGGATGGGGCGGTGTTCTGCGCGCGGCGGGCGTAATTTTCTTCGCCTACATTGGTTTCGACGCCGTATCCACGGCCGCCCAGGAAGCCCGCAACCCGCAACGCGACATGCCCATTGGCATTCTGGGATCACTCTTCATTTGCACGATAGTTTATATCGCCGTTGCGCTGGTTCTCACTGGTATCGTCAAATACACACGACTCAACGTTCCCTACCCAATCGCCCTTGCGATCGAAACGCTCGGCCAAGGCGTCGCGTGGCTCCGTCCGATAATTAACGTTGGGGCCATCGCTGGTCTCTCATCCGTTATCCTTGTGATGATGCTTGGTCAGCCGCGAATTTTCTATGCCATGTCGAAGGACGGCTTGCTTCCGCCGATTTTTGCCCAATGCCATCCGCAGTTTAAGACCCCATGGCTGGCAACGATCCTGACCGGCCTCCTGGCCATGATTATGGCCGGGCTGTTTCCCATTGGGCTCCTGGGCGAGCTTGTTTCCATTGGGACGTTGCTCGCGTTCGCGATTGTCTGCATCGGCGTGATGGTGTTGCGTTTCACTGATCCCCAGATTCAGCGCCCGTTTCGTACCCCGATGTTTTGGCTGGTCTGCCCGCTGGGTGCTGCGTTCTGCTTCCTGCTCATGGCGGGTTTGCCGCGCGACACGTGGGCGCGGCTCATCGTTTGGATGGCCGTTGGCTTCGTCATCTATTTTGCCTATGGCCGGCGCCATTCGCGCTTGCAAACCGTCGCGGTGTCACACGCCTCGACTGGCCCTGGCCCCAAATGAAAGAGGCGAGGCGGCTCGCGCCGTCTCGCCTGTTCCACGTTTTCTACACTCTCTACTGGGCAGTTTACCCCAGAAACGGGCCTCGTCAAATAAGTGGGCAAACTTTTCGCTACGACTGCGTTCGGCGCTCGTTTGACGACCCCGAACCGCGCCGATACTCTCTCGCCACATGTCGCTCCGCTGCCGTATCGCTGGCCTGCTGCTCGCCCTGGTGACTTCGGCGTTTGCTGCCGAGAATGACGCGACGCTTCGTGCGCAGAACAATCGCGGCAAGCTGCTCTACCTCCAGCATTGCGTCATGTGCCACCAGTCGAGCGGGCAGGGGACGCCCGGCACATTTCCTCCGCTCGCGAACTCCGACTACCTGCTGAACACCGAGGCCTCCATCCTCGCGCTCGTGCAGGGACTCTCCGGCAAAATCACCGTGAACGGCACAAACTACGACGGCGTGATGCCTCCCGTTTTGCTCGACGACGCGAAAGTTGCCGACGTGCTCACGTACGTGCGCAACAATTTTGGAAATTCAGCGGAGCTCGTCGCCACTCAGCAAGTCGCCACCGTTCGTTCCAAATCCCGGTTCGCGACCTATGAGAAACTCGTCAAGGCCCATGCGTATCCGCCTCTGCCGAAGCCGCCTGATGGCACGCGCCTCCGAGAGTTAGTGAAACTCCCGGATCACGGCACGCGGCTCGCCCACGACGGAAAGTCACTCTACGCGCTCACGGGAGAAGGAGATGTGTGGCGCGTCGAGGTGCCGAGTGGCCGCACGAACCAGGTTCTGCGCGGAAGGGATTACATCGATCGCAAACGCGGCGGCCCGAGCGCGCTGGGCCTCTGCTTCGACCGCGAGCGGCGTCTCTACGTTTCCTGCAACCAGCGCGACGAGCGCGGGGTTCTGGTTACAAACGAGGTGACGATTTTTCGCACAGCCCGACCCTTTAGCCCCGGCGTGAAGCCGCAGCCGTGGTTTTACGCCACGTACCCGTGGGGCATCGGACCTTTCAACCACGGTGTCAGTCACATCGCCTTCGGACCGGATGGCATGCTTTACGTGAGCAGCGGTTCGCGCACGGATGGTAATGAGCCGGGGACCGACCCGCGCTATTACAAGGGCGGCGAACTCACCAACACCGCCTGCATGTGGCGTCTCAATCCGGCGGATGAGAAGCCTGCATGCGAAATCTTCTGCGACGGCCTTCGCAATAGCTACGGCTTTTGCTGGAATGACAAAGGCGAGATGTTCGCCAGCGACAACGGTCCCGATGCAGACGCGCCCGAAGAATTAAACCTGCTCGCGCAGAGAAAGCACTATGGCTTCCCATTCCAGTTTTCCAACTGGACGAACAAGCCATACGCCTACACGCCCGATGCGCCGACCGGTGTGGTGTTCACTTATCCCATCGCAAATCTCGGCCCGGCAGCGGGCGGAAGTTCCGCGAAGCCGCTTTCGACTTTTCATCCGCACTCCTCGCCTGCCGGCATCGTTTATCTCGGCAAGGAGTATCCTGAAGGTTGGCGTGATACTTTTCTGCTCGTACGTTTTGGCCACTTGATCAAGCAACCGCAGGATCACGGCTTTGATCTCTTGCGCGTGCGTTTGGCAAATACCGATCCCGGCTATACTCGCGGTTACGCGGCGCACATCGATACCGTCCTTGCGCCTCTTGGGCGCCCGCTCGATCTCCTCCTGTTCAACCGCAAAGCTTACGTCCTCGAATACTCGCGCCAGACGGACAACAAAGGTGAATTCGGTTCGATGCCGGGCCGCATCCTTGAGTTGAGCTTCACGGAGTAGTGGGATGAAGACGTGCGTTATCTTCAATCCCGCCGCGCGGGGCGAGAAGGCCGCGAAGTTTCGCGATCACCTTTCGGCGCTCTCCGCCGAGTGCACGTTGAAGCCAACGTTTTCCGCGGGTGGCGGACGCGCCCTTGCCGCCGAGGCCGTGCGCGAAGGTTTTGAAGTCGTTGTCGCCGCCGGCGGCGATGGTACCGTCAATGAAGTCCTCAACGGCATCGGCGATGTGCCCGATGGTTTCGCGCGCACTCGCTTCGCCGTCCTGCCGCTCGGCACCATCAACGTTTTTGCGCGCGAGTTGCGCATGCCTTCCGACTTCACTCGCGCCTGGGCTGTCATTAAGCAGGCGCGCGAGACGATTATCGATTTGCCGCAGGTCGAGTTCACCGCGAACGAGAAAACTGAGCGCCGTTTCTTCGCGCAGATCGCCGGGGCAGGGTGGGACTCCAGGGCCATCGAGCTCGTGAACTGGGAATACAAAAAGAAAATCGGCGGTCTCGCTTACGTCTGGTCGGGCTTGCAGGCGCTCGCGCGGCCACTCCCGCAGATATCTGTGAATGATGGCACACGGACCCTCACCGGGGAATTGGTGATCATCGGCAACGGTCAATTTTACGGCGGCAACTGGCGCCTCTTTCCCCTGGCCGATTTGCGCGATGGTATCCTGGAGATCTCAATTTTTCCAAAGCTCGACTTCGAGCGCATCCTGCGCGGCACGTGGGGCCTCTTCACCAACCGCCTTTACGAGACCGGCGCAGTGCAGCACCTGAAAGCCGAAAAGTTCACCCTCTCCAGCAGCGCGCAAGTCCCGTTCCACGTCGAAGGCGAGAACATCGGCCACCTCCCCGCAACCTTCTCCGTCCAACGCGAGGCCCTTAAAGTAATAATCCCCTAGTAGCAGCCGACGTAAGGAGGCTCTAACTGGATCGCATCCAGACCGAGAGAATTAGCGGCGCCCTTGTGCAATCCAACATTTTAATCCGCTTTTCCCAATTGGTGTTCATTCGTGTTAATTCGTGGTTGCGGCGTTTTTGTTTTGACAGCCGCATGGGTCAGAGTTGCTATTCCCGCCATCAATCTATGAAGCATACACTTCTTTCGGGCTTTTTTGCCCTGTCACTGGCTATGGGCATCAACGCGGGTCAACACATTCCAGACACGCACAAGGTCGCGGGTTTCGCGGTCGGCCTGCAGGCTTACACGTTCAATCGCTTCACCGTCTTCGAGGCGATCGAAAAGACTGACCAGGCGGGTGGCAAAGTAATCGAGTTTTACCCCGACCAACCGCTCAGCCCCGATGAACGCACCGTCCGTTGGAGTCACAACTCGCCCGACGATGTGATCGAGAAAGTGAAGGCCAAGCTCGCGCAGCACAAAGTTCTCGCTGTCAATTACGGCGTCGTCGGCGGCAAGGATGAAGCGGAATGGCGCAAGATTTTTGAGTTCGCGAAAAAGCTGAACCTTTACGGCATTACCACCGAGGACATCCAGCACCTCGACATCATCGAGAAGCTCGTCAAGGAATTCGACGTCAAGGTCGGCATCCATGAGCACGGCAAGCGCGCCGACGATCCCAGCTACAAATTGTGGGACCCCAACTTCGTCCTCTCGCTCGTGAAGGACCGCGACGCGCGCCTCGGCGCGTGCGCTGACACGGGCCACTGGGCAACATCCGGTCTCAAGCCGGTAGATTGCATCAAAATTCTCAAGGGTCGCGTCATCAGCGCACACTTGAAAGATCGAGCCGAGATTGGCCGTGGCTTGCCCGATCAGGTCTTCGGCACCGGCGTTTCAGACGTCCCGGGTGTTCTCGCCGAGCTCAAGGCCCAGGGCTTCAACGGCAACATCTCGATCGAGTACGAGAACAATTGGGACCATTCCGTTCCCGATGTCGCCCAATGCATCGGGTTCATCCGCGGCTGGGGCGCATCAAACAAGTAGCCGCCGAGAGTAAAGAGGCGCTTCGATCATCGCGAAGCGTTTTGGAGTGCGGCAGTCCTCTGCCGCTTTTACGGCTTTGCACTTTCAAGCACCTGTCCATCTTTCAGCAGCCTCTCCCGCAACGTCCCATACGCGACATCCTGCACCGCAATCTTGTCCTCCATCGCCATCACCGCCGCCGTGGCCGCGGATTGCCCCAGAATCAGGAACACCGGTTCCATGCGGATCGATCCAAACGCGATATGCGAACTCGACACGCACACCGGCACGAGCAGGTTCTCGCATTGCGATTTCTTCGGCACGAGCGCGCCATACGCGATCTCGTAGGGCGCCTTCAAGCCGACGCCGATGTCCCCCTCGTTTTGCACGTGGCCTTCCGGCGTGATGTAGCGCTGCACATTGTGTGAATCGATCGTGTACGAGCCCATCCCCACCGACTCCGGTGTGGGGCGCTTCTTCAACAGCTCGTTTTCCGTCATTACGAACTGCCCCTTCATGCGCCGAGCTTCGCGCACGTAAATCTGGCGCGGCCAGTTTCCGTTGTCCGTGAATTCGTCCTTCGACAATCCCCATTTGCGGAACGCAGTCTGCACGTCTTGCGGCACGCGAGGATCGTTCGCGATGAAGTACAGCAGCCCCTTCTGGTACGTCTCGTGTTCGCGCAAAATCTCCCGGCGTCGTTCGTAGGTCGCTTCCGGGTAGTCGTAGGTGTAGCCGATGTTGTCCGTGCTCATCGGCCCGTGATTGTTCATGTCCGTTTTGCGATTGGGCACCGGGTCGAACTTGTCGAACGTCTCGCGCCAGCCCGCCTCGAACACGCGCAACAGCAATTCGTATTGCCTGGCGTCGTAACCTTCCGGTTTGGGAAACGGAATACGATTCACGGGGTGGTCCGTCAGGCACATGCGATAACAATATGCCTGCACTTTCTTGTCACCGGCACCGAACTCGCCCGGATGGTTCGTGCTGATGCGTGGCAGCACACCGCTCGACGGATCGCCGGGCACGACGTAGGGACTGATCTTCTTCGGCAATACGCCAAAGTGATGCCGATGATGCAGCACACCGGTCTGCACGCCGTTCCATTGCTCGCCGTAAACATCCTTCGCTTCGCGCCCAACGTGATACTCGACGCCCGCGGCGGCCATCAGGTCCCCTTCGTAAGTCGCGTCGATGAATGTGCGGCCCGCGTAAGTTTTACCGCTCAACGTGCGAATCGACGCGATGCGCGCGTTGGTCTTCGTCACGCCGCTTGCGCGATCCAGCCACTCGTTCCTATGCACCGGAATTTCGCGCTCGCGAATGAAATCTTCGAAGACCCTTTCAGCGACGTGCGGCTCGAAAATCCACATCGTCCGTTGCGCGCCATCGATCGCCGGTGTGCCCTGGCCTTTGTTCCCATACTCCTCGCGCTTCTGCCATTTCCATGCCTCGGGCTTTTGATAGTGCAACCACACACGATGATAGAACTCGCGCGCCAACCCGCCGATCACCGCCTTGTCCCCCGTGTCCGTGAAACCGAGCCCGCCGCTCGACAACCCGCCGAGATGCTTGTCGGGAGACACAATCACGACCGACTTTCCCATGCGCCGGGCTTGCACTGCGGCCGTCACTCCGGCCGATGTGCCGCCGTAAACCACCACGTCATACTCTGCCGCCCGTGCGCCCAAACACAGGCATAACACAGCCAGCACAATGGAGAATAACTTCATCATGCGACCTCTACGTCCAGGCGCTTCGCAGGAACTCCACAAAGTTCCCTGACATAATTCGCTCCACATCCGTCTGCGAGTAGCCTCGCTTCGCCAGCAAGTCCGCAATCCGTGCCAGGTCCGCGATCGTATTCAGGTCGCCCGGCGTTTGCTCGCGCCCAAATCCCCCGTCGAGGTCCGACCCGATTCCGGAGTGCAGGGCGTTCCCGGCGATTTGGCACACGTGATCGATGTGATCGACAATGCGTTCGAGTTTCAGCCGTGTCTTCTCCGGAGTGGTTTTGCCGCGCACCCAATCCGGAATCATCATCCACGCGTCGAGCGCCGCGCCAATCACCGCGCCGCGCTGGATCAACTCCCGGATTTGGCCATCTGCAAACTGCCGGTTGTGCGGCGTGAGCGTGCGCACGTTCGAATGACTCGCCCACATCGCGCCGTGAAAATGATCCAGCGCCTCCCAGAAGCTGTCGTCGCACAAGTGTGTGACATCGAGGATGATGTTCAGCCGCTCGATTTCGCGGAGCAATTCCCGCCCGCGCACGCCCAGGCCGCCCGTCGCGTCTGTCCCCTGCGCGTAAGTTCCCGGCCCGTAGTGCGCCGGGCCCAGCGCGCGCAAGCCATCCGCGTATGAGCGTTCCACGTAACGCGGCGTGATCATCGAGTCGGCTCCTTCAAGGCTGAGGATGTATCCAATCGGCGCGTCCGTCGGCGGGGCGCTCCAGAGTTGCAGATGCTTCTCCAGCGAAGCGGCGTCTTTGATCTGCACCATTTCGCCCGCTTCCTCCATCGCGCGATACCACGCGAGCTGACCCTGCGACTGCGCCCACGCCTGCTCCGGACTGTGCCAGCCGGGCAACGCGTTCCCGGGCTTGACGTAACGCGCGATTTGCGTGGCCACGCACAATCCGATTCCGCCACGCCGCATCTCGGGAAGGCACACGGTGCCCTTGCCGCGATCCGGCTTATCGGTGAGTTGCTCTTCACGCTGGCGAATCTCGTCGATGGGCCGCGTCAGGTCGCGGTTCCATTCCAGCGCGTTCATCGCCAAATCGAGATGTGCGTCGAAAACGAACATAGCTCAGATAATGAGGTCGAGGATAAGCACAACGGCGAGCGCGCTCACGGAAATGATCGTTTCGAGCACGGTCCACGTTTTCAGTGTTTGCGCGACAGACATATTCAAATACTCCTTCACAAACCAAAAGCCGCCATCATTCAGATGCGAGAGGATGAGCGATCCTGCGCCCATGGCAATCACAAGCAGTTCGCGGCTCACGTGCGGGTTGGCGGCGGCGATCGGCGCGACGAGCGCGGCAGAGAGAGAGATGGAGACCGTCGCGGAACCGACGGCCACTCGAACGGCGGCTGCGAGCAACCACGCAAAGAGCAGCGGCGACACACCGATGCTTTTCACACCGGCGGAAATTGCATCCGCCGCGCCGACGACCTGCAACACCTTGCTGAACCCGCCACCGGCGCCCACGACCAGCATGATGCTCGCCGCAGGCCCGACACAGTCCTCGGTAAATTTTTGAATTTGCGTACGACTGAAGCCGCAGCCGTAACCGAACGTGAACAGCGATAACACGACCGCGGCGAGCATCGCGACGAGGGGCGTGCCGAGAAAATCAGCCCATCGTCGCCAGAAATTCTCCGCCGGCAAAGTCAGGTCAGCCACCGTCGCCACGAGCATCAGCACCACCGGCAACAGGATCGTCAACAACGCCACGCCAAAGCCCGGGCAGCCCTTCCGTTCCGCCGGCGTGGTGAGTTGCGCGCCGATGCCTCCGATCTCAGAGGAGACGCGGCGGCTGATGAACGCGCCGAAAACAGGTCCCGCGAGAATGGCGGCAGGAACGCCAACGATGAGCGAGTAAAGGATTGTCTTGCCGATATTCGCGTCGAGAACGGCAATCGCAGCCACCGGTCCCGGGTGCGGTGGCACCAACCCGTGAGAGGCGGAGAGGCCGGCCACCACGGGAATGCCAAGATAGAGAAGCGGAAGACGAGTCTCGCGCGCGAGCGTAAACAGAATCGGCACGAGCAGCACGAGGCCGACGCCGAAGAAGACCGGAAGGCCAACGATGAACGCAACGAAGACCAGCGCCCACGACAAATGTTTTTGGCCGAAGAGTTTGATGAAGCGCGTGGCGATTACTTCCGCGCCGCCGGATTCCGCGAGCAGTTTGCCGAGCATAGTGCCAAGACCGACGATCACGGCGATGAACGCCAGCGTTGTCCCCACGCCATCCTGGAAAGCCTTCGCGGAGGCGAGTAGTGGTTTACCTGAACAAATCGCGACGAAAAGAGATGCGAGGATGAGCGCGATGAAGGCATTAATCTTAAAGTAAGCGACGAGAATGATCAGTCCAACAATCGCCGCCAGCGTAACGCCGAGTAGGGCTGCCTGCGCCTGATCCATGCTAGATGCTCAGCCTCCGCGCCCGAGCCGCGATACTCCAACTCCCGTCCGTCCGCCCATCCTTCACCACGACAGCTTCCGCGTGCAGCGCCACCGTCGGGCAAACGTGCCACGGGATTCCATATAAAACCGCTCCCACAGAAAACTCGCTCGCGCGAGGTGTCTCAACCACGAGATGCTCTTCATTGTGCGCGACCGGTTTAGCCTCGGACAAATCAGGAAAGTGCACGCGCGGATGCGGCATTTCGGACGCGACGGCCTTGTGCCCGAGGTCCAGGCACAAACGATTCGCCGTCGGCTTGCTCACCACCCGCGTCAGTAAAGCCGCCGAATGCAGAAAGTCGAGATCCGGCAAATGCGTCGAGTAACCCCAATCCCACAGGACGCACGTGCCCGGGCTGCACTCGACGTCGGCGCGCTTCGCATGAAAAGGAAACGTCGGCGTGCCTCCCGCGACGACGCGTGGACATGGCAAGCCGGCTTTCGCGATCCGCTGGCGCAACGCGGCCACCGGCGCAAACGCGCTCTCGCAAGCCGCAGCCCGCGCCTTTACGTCGCGGTCGTGGATGTGACCATCGTACGCGTGCAGGCCGCCCGCTCGAATGCCGGGCAGCGAGCAGATGAGTTTATACAATTCGAACGACCGTTCGCCCGGCTCGATACCAGTGCGGTGCTGCCCGCAATCGAGGTCGAGCAGAACTTCAACGGTGACATTCTCTTTGCGAGCCGTTTCCGACAATGCCCGCAAGGCGGTCTCGTCATCGGTCGTTGTTGCAAAGCGCGTTTTTGGAAAATTCCTGATGAGTTCGGAGAGCCGGCGTGTGTTCGGTCCGACCGGTTGATACGCCAGCAGCACTTCCGCCGCGCCGCACGACGCGACCATCTCCGCTTCGGCGATTGTCGCGCACTTGAACTTCGTGATGCCCTGCGCGATGTGAAGCTGCACCACTTCCGCCGACTTGTGCGTTTTCATGTGCGGGCGCAGCCGTTCGGTGCCACCCGCGACACCAATCATTCGTTTTATATTTTCGACGATCCGTTCGGGAAAAAAGAGCAGGGCAGGGGAAGGGATACCGTCGGCGTTCGAAATCTCGTACCAGCGGCTCACGGTTCGATCTCAAAAATCGCTTCGATTTCCACCGCGATGTTCCCCGGCAGTGAACCCATGCCGACCGCGCTGCGGGCTCCGATGCCGTTGTCGCGACCAAAAACGTCGGCGAACAATTCCGAGCACCCGTTGATCACCGCGGGATGTTCCCCGAAGCCGGGCGTGCTGTTCACCATGCCCAGCACCTTGATGACGCGCTTCACGCGATCGAGGCTGCCGAGTTGCTCGCGCAATGTTGCCAGGATCGCCAACCCTGTTTGCCGCGCCGCAGCCTTGCCCGCCGCGAGATCAAGGTCCGCGCCCACGCGTCCCGTGATCAGCGTTTTGTCCGGCTTCAACGGTCCGTGGCCGGACACATACGCCATGTTTCCGGCGACGACGAGGGGTTTGTAAACCGCCACCGGCTTCGGAGCGGGCGGCAGCTCCAGTTTCAATTCGGTCACTCGGGCTTCATTACTCATAGAGAGACCCCGCCATTACCGAACCTCTCGCAACGACTCGCAAGCTTTTTCCGTTGTGCGGAAAATCTTGCGTCAATGGACCGGATGAACCGGGGGAGGAATTCTCGGCCGCGAAAACAAAACACCCCCGCGCACTTCTGCGCGAGGGTGTGACAAACCTGTTTAGCTACGAACTTAGTCCCTGCCGAACGACATCAGTATGCGCAGGACGTACCAGAACAGCAGCGCGACCGAGGCAAACAGCGACAACGACGCCGCCACGTGCTGGTCCGTATTGTAATCATGGATGATTCGCGAAGTGCTGTAGAGGATCGCTGCCGCCGCGAACACGACCATCACCGAAGCGAAGAGCAGTCCCAGGTTAAAGCCAAACAGGATACTGCACACGATGATGCCGAGGGCTACGAAGCCGCCGACCTTCAGGATCCCGCCCAGGAACGAGAAGTCTTTGCGCGTGGTAAACGCCGTGACCGTCAACCCCAGGAACAACAGGCCAGTGATGACCGCCGCGATGGGAATCGTATCACGGGACGAAAAGTTGACAGCAATGAACAGAAGCGGCACAAAAATGATCGCCTGCGCGACGACGTACAGGCCAAGGCCGAGATACTGAGTGCTTCGCGACGTGGCCGCCCGCGCCCATTTCTCCGCGACCCACGAAACAACCATGAAGCCG
>Ga0105340_1001346_pt1 | contig 11048 bp, 10 predicted proteins | sample EasRivMeERMLT700_FD_89676 | JGI IMG/M metagenome (GOLD analysis project Ga0105340, IMG submission 89676) | Soil microbial communities from meander-bound floodplain in the East River, Colorado, USA - East River MetaG ERMLT700 | ecosystem: Environmental > Terrestrial > Soil > Floodplain | place... | reverse complement strand
GCCGCTTTTGCACTTCTGTATAAACAGGCTGAATATTTATGAATCTATATTTGGTAATGAGTAAGATCATGTTAATTCCGGTCGTGAATGTTCCTTTGAGCGTGCCGGTAATTTTTGACACTCCTTTTCGGCCGCGATAGTTTACTGGGATCTCAATTATCCGCAAATTACACTTACGAGCGAGAATGACCATTTCTGGAAGAAAGTGAGACCCGGTTACCCGTAGAAACGGAAGGAACAATTGTAACGACTCACGATGTATTAGCCGGAGTGTGCATCCGCAGTCTGAAAATGAACCCGTGTTGTGCAATATCTCCAACCACTTTGCCACCACTATATTTCCAAATCGTAGGAACCATCCCATATTGGCCTCGGCCCAAACGAGCTCGCGTGTCGTTCTCGTGCCGCAAACCATATCAAAGTCATCCGCGTAGGATAGGAGTTTTATGACGTCGTTGCTGTCGAACGTTCCGTCTGGTTCGGCAAGGATGACATAGTCACCCTTCGCCTCGCGTAGACCGCGGGTTAGAGCCGCCCCATAGCCTTGTTTCGTTTCATGGATTAGAGTTGCTTTCGTATTTTGTGTCTCTTCGACTGTTCCGTCTGTAGAATTGTTATTGACGACGACAACCTCATCGACAACATTGGTCGCGAAAAACCCGTTGATAGCTTCGCGAATACCCTCTTCCTCGTTATACGCGGGAAGCACGATTGAGACGGTTTTTTTGTTCCACATGAATCTATTCTTTCATCTTTTTGCGACGACTAACATCTGCCCGGCAAAAGGTTTAAAGGGAGAAAGCAAGTATAATCTTACCAGCCAAGTATATTTTGGTAGGTTTGATTTCATAGAGAAGGGAAGGAAACGTGGCTTTACGTCAACGATGCTGAAACCAAGACCTATTAGTAGATCGGTGACCCCTATGTGCGTAAAAATTTGCAGGTGCGTATAATCGTCAAAATATTCCTTGGCACAATATTTAAAATTAGGTTGAATTATGATGAGTTTGCCATTTGTCTTTAGAACGCGTTTTATCTCGGTGAGCGTTCGCACCATGTCTTCTCGAACTAGATGCTCAAACACATTGCTCGCAAAAACGACGTCAAAACACCGGTCCTCAAATTTTCCCAACGTCACACAGGACTGTATGTGTGAGACAACTCCTGGCCCTGCGTATTTGATAACCTCATCCGAGATATCCAACGCATGTTTTTCAACTGCTTCAATATGGTTTATGAAGTGACAATATCCCGCCCCAATTTCCAGGACCGAAGACTGAACCGTAACGTAATGCTCTTGTAAGAAGCGGCAGATCTCCTTCCAAACCACGTCGCGTTTAGAATTGAAAATGAACCTCGCCCGGTAATAGTTATCCGCGTCACCCATCAGCCGTTATGTTACAAGCCCCTTTGCTTCGAGTTCAGACATCGCCGTTGGCAACACCTTGCTGGGAGTCTGCAAGCGCACCCACTCCGTTAGTTCCTTTATGCCATCCGAAAGTGCCACTTGAGGCGCGAATCCTAGTTTCCCTCTAATTCTGGAAATGTCGGCGAAGCAATGCCGAATGTCTCCTGCCCTAAATCGTTTCGCCGGCTGCGGTGGTTCGCTTTTTGTTTTCAGCAGGGCGTTGCGGAGGATACCAAAGAGCTCCATGAGATTGGTTGAGACGCCGGTTCCGACATTAAAAATCTCCACACCTAAGTTATGCTTCTCCAGTGCGAGTACATTAGCTTGAACGATGTCGTGCACACTAGTGAAATCTCGGGACTGAACGCCATCCTCAAAGATGATCGGCGATGTTTCGCCTAAAAGACAATTTGAAAAGATGGCTATCACCCCAGTGTACGGATTCGACAACGCCTGTCGCGGTCCATAAACATTGAAATAACGAAGCACCACAGTAGGAATGCCGTATGCCAAGCCGACTTGACAAAACATTTCTTCTTGGTCCCTTTTGTTTGTTGCATATATAGATGTAGGAAAAAGAGGCTTGCTCTCGTCCGTTGGCAAGGGCGCGAGGGAAGCACCGCACGATGGACACTGGACTTCCCACTGTCGAGCTTTGAGCTGATCTATTTCCCGAAGTTTTGGATATACCACGCCACATGTTTTACAGTTGTATTTTCCTTCACCGTAGTTGGACATCGACGAAGCCAGAATAAGTTTTTCTACACGAGTTTTTTCGTTGACAATTATGTCGAGTAGATTCGCCGTCCCCAGCACATTAACGTGAGTGTACTTTTGAATTTGGTACATCGACTGGCCAACGCCAACCGCGGAAGCTTCGTGGTAAACAACTTCAATCCCATCCAAAGCTTTCTGGAGCGCCTCTCGATCACGAATGTCACCCCGAACGAGCTGAGCATTGGGATTCAGATAGGAGGGCGACTCCCTGTTCTCTCCGTGTACCTGGCTATCCAGATTGTCATAAACGCGTACATCATGGCCCCGCGTTACGAGCGCGTCGACTATATGAGAGCCGATAAAACCTGCTCCGCCTGTCACCAGGATTCTCACTATCAACCTCCAAAAATTCGGTTTGTTTATTTAGTTCCAATTTAGGGAAATCATCTACCAAAAGGAATAGAAACGAATTAGCTAATCCCAGTTCTTCCTCACACTTATTAATCTGAGAAAATCGCGCTGATCGGCTTGTATAAATCGCTTTCTCCGCAGACCGCTTCTGGCTTTTTCGAGAAATATCATGCCGTTTAGATATTGCTCATATGATTCTATGAAACTGTCTGACATTAAAAATGTTTACCTCAAAGGGAGTTACGGGCATGCGACTACTGAGTTAGCGCATAATCTAATCGCGCGGTTTCAACGCGCGAACACCTAAAATCAATTCATAGTCGGGATCTCTATAATCAAGCTCTTCCTGACGCAGCTCACCAGCGGTGAGGCCGTACAAAAATGCCGCCGCCGTGAGCACATTGCCATAAGCCTGCACGCTAACATGATCCTCTGGAAAGACTCCGATAAAGAGCTTCTCAAGCGAAAGAGATGTAAAGCGCCAATACTCGCCCCAATTGCCCATATCAAAACGCGATATCTGACTGATGCCATGACACGTCATTAAGAGCACGCCGCCTGGTTTGAGTATTCGATGAAGCGTGCGGATCGCAGCTCCGACATTGTAAATGAACTGCAGGGTTTGCGTCAAAATAATACAGTCGAATGTATTTGATGGAATATTCTCTGCATCGGTTAAGTCGGCGACAATCGTCGCTTTAGGATTGCCGCTTACGTAGTGGAGAACATCCGACTGAGTAACACGGTCACCGCCAAAACGGCGCGTGTAGCTGTTATCCGCAACCTCGAGAACTCGGCCATTTACATCCATCGCAAATCCCGTGAGGAACTTCTCGATATAATAACGATCAATAACCTTGCCCCATTGCCATCCATAAGATCGATCGATCGGTTGAAGCCGCCTGAACGAACCAAATCGCACCCAACCGACGGGCGGTCGACGGTTAAATCTCTCCAGGCGCTTGCGCTTCCAATAACGTAGGTCTTGCAATCGTCTCCACAACGGGGCAGGGACAAATTCCTTCAACAACGCTTTTACGCTCTGGCTTTCCATTAAGCTTCCAAACTCGTGAATGAAACGTGGACTTAAAACTCGATTTCAAAACCCGGCCATCAATGAACGGTAGATTGCAGTTGCCCTGGCATGAAACGATTACTCCATTTCAAGAGCGGCCTAACAACACCTGGCATTTGACCCACGAGATCCCCGCGAGCAGCGTCTCCATCAAAACTATCAATCACTTGAAATGCGACGGCCGGATTGACATCAAAATGGACTTTAAACGGCAGCTCAGTAATAATTCCCGCGCCAATGACAAACCTGCCTTCCGACAAAAAATTTCCTGGGATGTGAACGGTGCTGGTGAAATATCCAGCTGGTCGCGCACAACGCCGCCATTCACTATCACGATCATGGGAGACGAAAACACAGAATCCGTCATCCTTCTCTAATCCGATACTTGGCACGAGCACGTGACCGGGTTTGAGGACATCAAACTCGATTTCGAATGCGATCGGTTCCCGGATATCTACTACATCCGTGGTCCGGCCATCTTCGGTGCGTAAACGCACCGAACGCACCCGGACAATATCATTCCCGGGTGCCACGGCAACATCGGGCCATTCCTGCTGGCCCATCATCAGAAGCCCTGAATTTAAATACTCGCTGACGGTTTGTTGGGAAGGCCCATCCGTAATTACTTGTCCTTGATTCAACCATATCGCGCGCTGGCAGAGCGAAGTGACGGCCGAGAGATTATGGGAGACGAAAAGAACGGTTCTTCCTTCCTTTCCTACAGTATGCATCTTATTCAAACATTTCTTCTGAAAAGAGGCATCTCCGACGGCCAGCACCTCGTCTACAATTAAAATCTCTGGCTCTAAGTGAGCCGCCACCGCAAAGGCGAGACGCAGATACATACCGCTGGAGTAACGTTTAACCGGCGTATCTATGAATTTTTCAACTTCGGCAAAACTGACAATCTCGTCAAACTTGCGCTCAATTTCTCTCTTCTGCATGCCTAGTATAGCGCCATTAAGATAAATGTTCTCCCGACCGCTCAATTCCCCATGAAAGCCAGTTCCGACCTCTAAGAGTGAAGCAACGCGCCCATGAATCTTGGCAGCACCGCTCGTTGGTTCGGTGATGCGCGAAAGAATCTTTAGCAAGGTACTTTTGCCGGCGCCATTTCGTCCGACAAAGCCAACAGTTTCGCCCTTCTTTATTTTAAAAGTGAGATCTTGCAAGGCCCAAAACGTTTCGCTAGGTGCTGAGCGATTGACTCTCGTCCCTGACCCAACGCTTTTGCGCCTCAACAACGCCTTCAAACCGCCGGCAACATAATCCCTAAGCGTATCATGGCGATTGTTCGCTAAACCGATTTTGTACTGCTTAGCAAGATTTTCTACACTAATTGCAATATCGTTCATGGTTTTATAGTTTAGAGACCGGGGTTACAAACTAACCAACATTCCCGCTGTTGGAGCGTTTATACTACACTTCGTCTGCAAACGTCCGCTCCATCTGCTTGAAGTACACTATTCCAGCAGCGAGCAGAGCCATAACCATAGTAGCGCTGATCGCTATGACGGAAAAGTCGGGACTTTGATTTCCTAGAAGAGCCCAGCGGAATCCTTCAATGACTCCGGCCATCGGGTTGAGGCTATATAACCAACGCCATTTCTCCGGCACCATGCTGACGGGATAAGCGACGGGAGAGGCGAACATCCAGATTTGAATCAAAAACGGAATCGTATAGCGGACATCTCTGTATCTTACGTTTAATGCTGCAAGCCAGAGCCCCACTGCGAGCGCAGTGCATATGGCCAGAAGAACGAAAATCGGCAGCATCAGGATGCCTACCGTCGGCGTTATCCCGAACCAAATCATCATTCCAATCAAAATCACAAATGCTATCGCGAAATCCGCCATGGGCGAAAGGACTCCGGACAGCGGGAGAATGAGGCGCGGGAAATAAATCTTGGTTACAAGATTGGCGTTGCCGACAACACTCTCCCCGCCCCGGCTTAGAGAGCTAGAAAATAAGTTCCAGGGCAGCAGCGCGGCATAGCTAAAAATAGGATACGGAAGACCATCGGAGGGTATCTGAGCGAAGTTACCAAAGATCACAGTAAAGATAGCCATGGTCATCAATGGCTGAATGACAACCCAGCCGGCGCCTATCAGCGTTTGCTTATAGCGGACCTTAAGATCTCGCCAAACCAGAAAGTAGAGTAACTCTCGGTAAACCCATATGCCTGCAAGATCCAGATCAAACAAATGCTTACGGGGTTGGATGAGAACCGTAGGTTCGGGGAATATATTGAGAGAAGATGATTGTATTTTTGCCATCGTGCTAGTTAGTCTGCTTTCTTACTGATCTTAAAGTGAAAGCGACTGTTTCTTATCTATTGCTTCTCCAATTTAATATTAAAAGCGCAAAGCTGCGGAGAGCAGATCAAGGCAAAATGTTTTCTGGTTTGAATCCAAACGTCCATTCAAGATTATCTGTCAATAGTCCCATCGCCTTCAAATGTGTTAACGTGTTCAATCGGATAAATTTAGACTGGCGGAAATTCTCGTCGTCGAAACTTATCGACTGCAAGCCGTCCCTTATTTCAGTTATCGCTGTTTGTAAATCCACCTGGGGTTGATAATCGGGAGCCAATTGTTTGAATTTGTTGAAACTTACCCGATAGGAACGTCGATCCGGTGGCGCATCTTTGTTGAGCGAGACATCCACTGCCGGTATCGCTTGCGCCACCGCTTCGGCCAATTCCTTAATCTGAAAATTCCATTGATCCGAACCAGCGTTTGCCACAACAAACGATCCGCCTCGCGAAGCTTCTCTTGCGATCGCCCAGTCAATGGCACGTGCCATGTCTTTAACGTGAATTAACGGCCGCCACGGCGTACCGTCACTGAGTATAGAAATCTTTTTCGAAGTGACGGCCCCGGCAACGAAATCATTGAGCACCAAGTCCAACCTCAATCGGTCACTCATTCCGCATGCTGTGGCAAAACGAAAACAGGTGATTTTGAAACTTGCATCGGCTAAACCTGCGATATCACGTTCTGTCCACACTTTAGATTTCGCATAGGCAGTCAATGGATTGACTGGCGACTCCTCTGTTCGCGCACCGTCCTCCGCGTAGCCGTACACGCTACAACTCGAAGCGAACACGAAAGACCCAACGCCGGCTTTTTTTGCTTGGCCTGCGATCCGGACCGCAGAGCGATAGTTGACGTCGAGCGTCGCTTCTTCGAAAACCTGACCCAAAGGGTCATTAGACAAAGCGGCCAAATAAACGACGGCGTCTACTCCAGAGAGCAATCGATCAGGGAAATATCTCACGTCCCCAAAGATTTGACGATCGACCCTGCACTCAGGCAGGACACCAACCGTGCTTAAGCAATTGCCAAAGTAACCAAGATCGAACCCAACCAGCGTCGCGTCGGGATACGACTCTCGTAACCGGCGGACGAGCACGGGACCTACATATCCCATATTTCCAGTAATCAAAATTTTCATGAACGCTCCGTTACCGCACTGACAGTTGAAGAATCCTCGGACATACAGACGGGTCTTCGTGAGAAGACAAGGTTGCAAGCGGTACTGAAAAAACACGCCAATTAGAATCTGGTAGAATAGGCCAATGACTTCATGGATACCGCGTTGAGGATATCTTCCGCATCACCTCTTCCGCCACAAGCAAATGGCCCTTTTCAGTGTAATGGCCGGGCTCGCGGAACGGAAACAGTGACAACGGATCGCTTTCGGCCTGGAAAACGGGATGGATGTCGATCACCGAAATACCCAGCGATGTTACAAGTGCTATGACGGAATCACGTTGCTTTGCAACGGGTTCAAGCTCGTATCCGCTATAGCGCGGCCAGTCCGGCAGGTAGATGAAATACATCTTGCCGCCCCACGCTCCAACACTGGTTTTCACTTGCGTCAAAATTTCGCGAAAGAGGCCGAGATTTGGGCCTTCTAAATCCGCCAGATTCTGCACTTCTTGGATCGTCGTTGAATTTATTATTGAGAGCCGATTTCTCAGGTTGCCTAGCGCGACGAAATCGACAAATCTATCAACGAGATTGACGCCGTGCCCTGAGCCTGTCTCTCGCCGACTCGATACCAACGCGCTCTGCCTGGGTATATCGTCCCAGATGGCTTGGTCAATCTCCGTCTGCAACGCGATTAGTTTTTGGCTGAAGTTATCTTCTAAATATCGCATCAATAATTTGTTTTTTCTATCACCTTGCAGATCGATCAAATCATTCCCTTCATAGTAGAACCATAGCACGACCTTTGGCTTCAAGGGCTGCAAGTATTCTTTCCATGTGGCTAGTTCAAGCATTGGACCAGCCCCGGCCATAGCGAAATTTAAGGTGGCAGGATAGCGCTGTCTGATCAAAGCTGCGAAATTTCTATCGGGCGGCACGCAAAAACCATGTGCGTAGGAATCACCCAGTATGCCAACTTCAACAGGACCAGACTGCCAAGCTTCACTGGGGTTGTTAAAGCCGTGTTTATCACTTTTGTATGTAACCCATTGGCTATTTTCGTTACACATAACCGTGACCCGACCGGCAATCCCGCCGAGTGGAATGACTTCTTGGCCGTGAACTTTGAGGACCGACTTGATGCTGTTTTTCTGTTCCTCGATGAATCCCTGGATCGGAACGACAAGCGGGACTGCGTCAATCCCCGCTTTTTGCAGCGAGGCTATGACATCGCCCGCAGATCGAGTGTCAATTTCAACGCCAAATTTTTTGGTAAGCTCTGCCGCGTCTTTTTTCTTGTCAGTCGAATACTCCATGAGATTCAACATCACCGGTTTCCTAGGGTCAGCCAACGTGGGGTTCGACAACTCTAGAAATAATTCCATGCTCAAAAGCGAGACAGCGACTGATACGACAAAAATAGCGAGATTTATTTTATAACTTGGCTTCAATCTTAGAGACGCAAATAAGAAACCGGCCAAACCGATCGGAATAAAGTAGTAAATCAGTTTACTGATTGACTTGGTGAATTGCCTTTGCGCCGTCCATTCGTAGTAATAAATGAAATAAAATAACACGAGGGTAAGGAGTAGAGCACCTCCACCTAAGACGATGTTGGCGAGCTTTGCTAAAGTATCCTCGAGCCTAATCGATGGCTTCACGTCACTGCCGCGATCATCAGAGCGCGCGTTAATCTCAACGACCACTTCGGACTTTCCTTCGCTGTCCAAAGCCCACCGACTTGCTACCACCACGCGGCCACCGTCTCGAGTGGTATGCACGAGCTTGCCTTCCCATCGTCTCTTTCGAACGAGTTCGGTCTCGATCTCTTCCAATGGTTTAGGGAATCGCGTCTGCAGCAGCTCGTGGCTAATTCTCCCTATAGCTTCTTCTGTCCCCCAGCCATAGAGCTCCGCGGCACCGCGATTCCAAGAATTGATTCTCCCTTCCATGGTCCGAACCATGACGCTCTCGTCAACAAACTCAAAACGTTGTTTAGGCTGATCTGTCGCAGTCATTGTGTTCTCGAATACACTCGTTGATGATTACCGATCTGAATCAACAGTGTATGTCGCGGCATTTATTCCCTGAAGAATGCCTATCTTCCCAGGATAAACGCGCGTGGGAGGATTCATGTGACGCGGCTCGAATCTCAATGAATCGACTTAACCTTGGCGCCGAAAAGCTTCGGCACCGTTTTTAGAATCAAGACAATATCGCTAGACATCGAAGTTCTTTGGACGTAATTCTTTGCAAGCTTGATCTTTTCCGGCAAAACATGGTTGACATATTCAAGTTCGGGCTGGTCGAATCGACTGAGCCATTCCGATTCGTTTTGGTACCTCAGTGAAGCAAGGTCCGTAATGCCCGGCCGGACTTGGAGGATTTCCTCATAATCTTTGCGAAACATCTCAACATAGCGCGCCACTTCGGGGCGCGGGCCTACCAAGCTCATCTCCCCCATAAGAACATTGACTAACTGTGGAAGCTCATCGATCTTGGTCTGGCGCAAATAGCCTCCGACTCGCGTGATACGCGGGTCGGCACCGACGGTGATCGCCGCGCCGCGGCGGGCGGCATCCTCGACCATCGTACGAAATTTATATATTAGAAAGGGACGAAATCCCTTCCCTATGCGTTCCTGCCTAAAAAAGATCGGCCCACTAGAGTCAACTTTGATCAATATACCTACAACTACGAATAATGGAAACAGCAGAACTAGCCCAATTACTGCCACGAGATAGTCGAATGCACGCTTCATTAGCGGCGGTACCGTTGAACAGTTTTGCTTACGGCTTGAACGACGTGGTCGACCTGTGACTCCGTCATCTTGGGATAAATAGGCAGAGAGATGATACGCTGATAAATCTCTGTTGCCTTTGGAAAATCGTCCGGGACATAGCTGAACTTGTCGCGATAGTACGGATGCAGGTGCAAAGGAATGAAGTGAACTGATGTGCCAATACCCTGCTCTTTTAAAGTTTCGATGAATTGATCGCGGTTGATCTTCAACCGTTCCAGATCCAACTGAATCACGTAAAGATGCCAAGCATGTTGAACGTCGGGTTCACACACAGGCGTCTCGATTTCGTATAGGTCTGAGAATCGTTGATCGTAGGTGGCCGCGATACGCGTTCTGGCGTCAACAAACGCATCGCATTTCTTCAGTTGCTCTATGCCGATGGCTGCGCCGATGTCGGTCAGATTGTATTTGAATCCCGGTTGAACGACTTCATAATACCATGAGCCTTCTTTCGTATAGCGTTTCCATGCATCATGGCTGATACCGTGCAGACTCATCATCCGCATCCGGGCCGCCCACTCTGGATTCTGGGTGGTAGCCATCCCGCCCTCGCCCGTCGTTATGGTTTTGGTCGCGTAGAACGAAAAACAAGTAATATCCCCGATTGTTCCAATTGTTTTGCCATGGTACTTCGCCGGAAGTGCATGAGCCGCGTCTTCAATGACATATAGTTTGTGCTTTCGTGCAATCTGCAGAATCCGCTCCATATCACACGATTGACCGCCAAAATGTACCGGTATGATCGCTTTGGTTTTTGCGGTGATAGCCCGTTCGAGACGCTCAGGGTCGATATTGAAGCTGTTAGGACGACAATCGACGAGAACAGGTTTTGCCTTGAAATAAAGCACAACTTCTGCGGTAGCCGTGAAGGTCATTGTCGGAACAATAACCTCATCGCCCTCGGCAACCCCCACAGCCTCCAACGCGAGATGAAGCGCCGCAGTACAGGAATTCACCGCAACTGAATATTGGCAGCCGATAAAACGGCTAAAATTTTCCTCAAATCTTTTCACTTTGGAACCCGAAGTTAACCAGCCCGATTCCAATGTCTCGACCACCGAGCGAATCTCCTCGGGACCAATCTCAGGCACGTGAAATGGCAAAAATTCGTTGCTCATAATAATTCTTTTAGCAGGCTCACGTTTACGAAATCAAATCACCTAGCGACGCCTCGAAACAGCCCAATAGGATCCGGATTC
>Ga0105340_1001345_pt1 | contig 11050 bp, 7 predicted proteins | sample EasRivMeERMLT700_FD_89676 | JGI IMG/M metagenome (GOLD analysis project Ga0105340, IMG submission 89676) | Soil microbial communities from meander-bound floodplain in the East River, Colorado, USA - East River MetaG ERMLT700 | ecosystem: Environmental > Terrestrial > Soil > Floodplain | place... | reverse complement strand
ACGGCGCCCGCTTGACGGTCGTCACCAACGGCGGCGTCGTCGAGGTGCCGCTGCGCATGGACTTGGTCGCGCAGCCGTTCGCGGTCGGGCCGTTCCAGGGCGTTCGTACGCAACGGGAGCTGGCGGACAAAATGCGCCATCACCCGAAGTCGGCGGTGCCGATTCTTGAATCCGGCGACGTCCAGCGCTGGTACGCCGTCAATGGCTGGACGTATCCGGTGGCCGGCTCGCCCGTCAAGGGCGTTGGCGGCGTACAGCAATTCTTCGAGGGCATGGGCGTCTCCAAGCCGCCCGCCGTCGCGCTGTCGCGCCAGGAAGCACGCTTCAAATGCAAGGTTGGCGAAGTCGTGAAAGGCCAGGTGACGCTGCAAACACCGGCCAAGAAATGGGTGTACGCACAGATCAAAAGCGACAGCCCCTGGCTCAAAACGCCGCAATCGCAGGTCGCCGGACCGCAAACCGCGGTCGTGCCGTTTGAGATCGACACCAATTCCTGGCGCCTCGGCCCCGTTGGCGAAGGCAAGTTGATCCTTGAAGTTAACGGCGGACAAAAACTCGCGCTCAAAGTGATCGTGGAAGTGCAAGGCGCGCCGGCGATTCCAACGCCCAAGCCAGTTGCGCCGATGCCGGCGCCGGCGCCCACCGACGACGTTCAAGCGCCGTCGCCAAAACCGGCTCGCACTTCCACCCCTAAGAGCACCGGCGGCGTGAAGTTCGTGCCCGCGCTGGTAACGACGTTGCTTCTTTGCTTGATGCTCCGCGTACTCCTCATTCCGTTTGTCGATTTTTTGGGACGCCACGTTGTCGTCACCACGGCGGCGCAAAAGCTTGGCGTCCAGGCCAAGCCGGGCAGTCCCATCACCGAAACCGGCGGTTGGCTCAAGCTGCCCTGGCTGCCCATCCTGGCCGGCGTTGACGGCAAAATCTCCGCCCGCGAATTTCAGGCCGACGGCAAGGACGAGCTGAGCATGCTCGATTTTCGCCATTACTTCGTCAGCTATTTCATACGCTGGTTTGTTCTGGCCACGTTCTGGGTCGGCGCGATCGTCGGCGCGATTCTCGTCATCACACGCGGCGGCGGCGCGCTCGACGTGCCCTGGGGCTTCATCGCGGGCGCCGTCGCCGGACTGGCTTTTAGCGCCACGCTCGCGGCGTTCTTCCTCGTTGCGGAACTGTTGCCGCACGCACTCTGGCACGTGATCTTCGGCACCAGCAGCAGCGGGATCGGCTATCTTATCCTCTGGCTGCTCCTGGCGATTATTTGCTGGTTCATCGTCGGCCTTGTCGTCGGCGCCCTATTGCCGTGGATCGGTCCCTTGCGACGATTGCTGATCGATCCATTCCAATCGATGATCGCCGGAACGTTTCGCGTGCTTGGAATGACGACGATGGCAGACTACTGGACGCCTTGAATCTGCGCCTAGGGATGGTCCATCATGGAAAAGACGACTTCCACTGCTCCGCTGCCCGTCCCGAATCGACTGAATCTCGCGCTCGTCGCGATCGTCTTCATTCTCGCGCTCGCGCTACTCTGGCTCGCCTCATGGCTGGAATCGTGGTGGGCAATCATCAGTGTCGGCATTCTGTTTTCCTATGTGCTCCTCACCAATTACGCGTTGCTGCATGAAGCGACTCACAACAATCTTCACTCGAATTCCCGCGTCAACGCCTGGCTCGGCGTCCTGACCGGCCTGCTTTTTCCGATCCCGTTCAGCATGATTCGCATCACGCATCAGGGGCACCATCTGCGCAATCGCACCGACTTCGAAATGTTCGATCTGTACTACGACACCGACAGCAAGTTCATTCGCTTCGCTCAGTGGTATTCGATCCTGTGCGGGCTCTTTTATCCGATCATTCCGCTCGGCGCGGTCGTGTTTTGCCTCTGCCCCTGGCTCGTGAACCTGCCGATCTTTCGCAAGGCGCGCTCCAGCCGGCACCTTCTGGGTGACATCGGCCGCGGCGCGATCTGGCGCATTCGCGCGGAAACGTTGGCGATCGTCGGCTTCTTCGCTCTGCTTTTTTGGCTGTTGAACTTGCGCTGGGAGTGCGTACTGATTTGTTACGCGTGCTTCTCGATCAACTGGTCAACGCGCCAATACATCGGCCACGCGTTTTCCCGCCGCGACGTGATCGAAGGGGCGTGGAATCTCAAACACGTCTGGGCAATGTCCTGGCTTCTCTTGCACGGCGAGTACGATCTCAATCACCATCGCCATCCTGAGGTTTCGTGGTATTATCTGCCCGAATTCACCGCGCCCGACGATCCGCGGCCCAGTTACATAATGCAATACTGGCGACAATGGCTCGGCCCGCGCCCGGCGATGGAGCCGGCGCCGGAATCCAGGGAGGAGCTGGCTCTCACAGTTGATTCATAACGTCACGGCCACGTTTCTTCGTTTCCTCGTCGCTCGATTTGCTCATCACTTCGACCAAACAAAAGGCAATCAAGCACTTTCATTTGGTACATTCGGCATGATTCTATCATAGACGCATTTGATTTGCGCTCGAAAGTCCGCATAGCCAAGATCACTCCTATGATGGCAAATACTGTGGACCTCGTCAAAAGTCTCTGATATTTGAAGTTCAGACCCCCAAAGCTGACGATACAACATCTCAAATTCATCTGATTTCAAATCTCCCCGACACTTTTTTGCCATTAGCTCCTGTGACTTAGCATCCCGTTCAGAATCGCTATTCCACACAGTGTTTACGTACGCAAATCGAATTGTCATGACGTTCTCAATGAACTCTTCGCACGATAACTCAGAAGCAAGAAATCTCTTCATTGCTCGTAACAGCGATGAATAAAGGTTGTTGGTGTCTTTCATGTGACGTTTCGATTAGTTAAGAGGTCCAGCGCTTAACTTGGGTGCAACCTCCAACATGCTACCACATTGTTAATTGCATCAACACAGACCCAGCGAATACCGCTCAAAATCAATCTCCCAACCAACGCGCGCGTCAAGCACCGTCGGCTTGATGTTGCCGAGCTTTTGGCCACGCGCAATGCAGCCCGATTCGTACGCGTGCCAACCGTCCACATCGTCGACGAGCTGGACGATCACAACCCGACCAAGCTGGCCGATCCCGCACGCATAACGATAATGCGGATTCTCCGCGAGCGACTCTTGCAATTCCATTTGCCACGCTGAAACCTCCGGCACGCCTTGTACATAGAGACGATATTTCGGCGGACTTCCCCGGACCGGAACCAACAGACAAAACTTGGGACGCCGTTGCTTTGCGAACCACAATCGTTCCAACGCGGCACGGACAAACGGCTCCGCGAGTTTCTCGCCCACCAAATCGCTGACTTGATCCGCCTTGCCGAGAAACTTGAGCAATGGACATTGCTCGACAAAGCCGACGATCTCGATCTCATCTCGCAGTTGATAGCGATAAAGGCCGCCTGCCGTCGTGACGACGACGCGATACCGGCAGCCGATTTCGAGCTCGTGCGCTAATCGACAGACGCCATGGTCGCCTGGTTCCTGAAACTCGAAGAAATGCGAGCGAATCGCCAGCGCGGCGCCGACCTGATCGATTAACGGAAAAGAAACAAACGCTTCCGTCGCGATCAAGCCCTTCGGTTGAATCTCGACGCTTGGAAATAACGCGCGGACCTCCGGCACAAACGCCGCCGCGGCAGCATCGGCCCAGCAACTGATGAGCTGCAAGTGCGGCCAAATAGCGTCCAAGCGGTCCGCCTCACTGCCGCCGTTGCGCCGAATGCCGTTGAGCGCATCGGCGCGGCCCGGGTCGCCCGGTAAATCGTGATTGCCGGCGCGAATGTCATGGCAAAGCCGATCGTACCACGAGTCAAGCGGCCGGAGCAACGCCGTCAAAAAGGTCGGATTCCAGATCGACATCAACGTCAAATCCTCCGCACGCAGCAAGTGCAGCAACGTCGCGTAACGAAAAGCGTCGAGGTCGTTGATGTGCGCCAGCGACGGCGGCGTCGCCAACAGGCGCGCGGCGGCAAATCGTTCGGCGACGCCCAGGTACGCGGTGTCGTCGTCAAAGCCGATCGGAATGCCGCCGGTCGTCATGCGTCGGCCGAGCGCCGGGGAGATCGACCAGTACGTGCGGCCATTGCGCAGGCCAGGCCGCTGGTGCAACAGGTTGGCGATCCACGGCGCGATGCCGCGCTGAAACTGGGAACGCAATTCCGCCGTGTAGGGAATCAATTTTTCGCCAGACGTGGTGCCGCTCGTCGGCTCCAATAATACCACCGGTTCACGCGTGAGCACGTTCGACTCTCCGGCGGCGATGCGGCCGACGGCGTTTGCGAACGTCTCATAGGTCGCAAGCGGCAGGCGTTTTTGGTATTCACTTGGACTCTGAATAAGCGCGAAGTCGAATTGCCTGCCGATCGCGGTTTCTTGATTGTCGCGCAACATCGACATGAGCAAATCGGCTTGCGTTGGCGCGACTTTACGCGTGGCGTCGTGGAACGCCAGCGCCGCTGGCGTGGATGCGAGCATCCAGGCGGTGTGGAGCCAGTACGGCCAGTTCATGGCAACGGCTCCCACGGCGTCGGCGGCGCGCCGATGACGCGATAAGCCGCCGCCGTGAAATTCTCGCGCGAGAGCGGCGCCAGGCAACAAAGCTCTTCACCTTCTTGATGGCGCGGATTGCGGTCGAGAAAGAACTGCACGAACGGGTCCTTCAATCGCTGCGGCGTCACGTCGGCGACGCCTTCCTTGAGCCGATCCTTTTCCGCCCCGGCCCGGATGACGCCGCGCACCGGATCGTAGAGCGACGGAAACTTGTGCCGTCCGAGCGTGTCGAGCAATTCACGCACGTCCATCGGCGTTGCTGTGTCGGGCCGAGGATAGAATTCGTGGAAAAACACAGGCAGGAAGCGATACGTTTTATAGCCTTTCGAGATCAGGAACCAGTAAAGCGAGCCTTGCGGATAACGGTCCATCAGTGCCAGCGCGAGCCGGCCCCAGACGTGCGTGAGCGCTTGCTCGTGCCAGCATTCCTTGGCGATGATGGTGTCGCCGGAGAAGAGCGCGGTGACGGTTTTGCCGTGCACGTTCACATCGAGCAGCATTTGCGTCGAGAAGCCGCGCAACTCGCCGGTGGCTTCTTCTTCGATCCAGATGACCCAGCGCTTTTCGCCTAAATCCTGCTCGAATTGCGATCTACGTAAATTCACGTAATACGCGTCCATCAAACCAAACATGCGATCGCGCTGCTCCAGCGTGAGACTTTTGGCAGCGATCAATTGGCCGCGCATTGGCATGGGCCCCTCCTCTTTCGTGGCGGCGAGATTCCGATCTTGCCAATCAAACCCGGCAAGATCGGAATCTTGCCGCCACGGTCATAGACTTCCCAGTTCCAGGTACGTCGGGCGGCCGTCAAGGCTTTGCCTTAGCTCCTCGCCGTCGGACCACGCGACATGAAAAATCCGCGTGACGTATTGCGTGCCCGCAAATAACGACAGCGGCACGGCAAGCGGATCGTTGGCGGCCATGCCGATGACCACGTGGCCCCATGGGCCACGCGCCGCCTGCTTGAGCAGCGCTTCCACCAGCGCGGCGAACACCGGGAAATCATCGCCGACGACCACCGGCAACGCCACCGTCAAATAGCGCAGCTCTTGTCCTGGTTTTGGCAAACGCGCTTGCCCGCGCACTGCGGCCCACCCATTGTAAATCGGCAGCAGCCAGCGGAGCGACCCCGTGTAGCCGTTGACGATCGTTTGCCGAAAATCATGCTGATCCCAGCCCGCCAGTGTCCCGACGAGCGATCCGTTGCGATAGGCGAGCCAAACGTTTTCCGCTTTCAAGCCGAACAGCGCTCCGGCCGGCATTGTCGCGTCGGCACATTCGTAGCATGGAAAGAACTGTCGCCGCGGCCCGTGTTTTTCCAGGAAGGCCATGATCATCGGCCAATCGTCCGGCGTCGCGCTCCTTAGGTACAAGTCCTTAGGAACTTGAATCGGCGAATGCGCGCCGACCGGCAATGCGAACGTTCGAAATCTGCCCGCCTCATAATAGGCTGGCAGCCCTGCCCGGCCGGACGCCAGGATTTTGAGCGCAGGTTCGTTGCCTTCGCTGATCGTCGTCAAATAAAGCGGCGTTTGCCCGTCCGCGTGAAGGTTGCGAAAAAATCGGTAGCCGCGCGCGACCAGCCCGAGATTGCGATGTTCCGCCAACAAGCGAATGCTGCTCAAATAGCCGATCGTCCGCGGCTCGCCGTTGACGAACAGCCGCCGCAGCGATCGGCAGCCGAAGCCGACGATGCGGCCGGTCGTCGAGTCGCGGCACGCCACGACCTGGCACTTGAAGCCATCGACGCCGGGCGCGGCGAAAAAGCTCGGCTCGCGGCAAAACGTCAACGCGATGTCCCCCGGCATCGGCGTGTTGGCGAGCACGTGGCGCAGATCGGCGTCGTCCGCGGGGCCGGCCAACTCAAACCGATACCGGCTCATCACTCACACCCCTCACCCCCAACCCCTCTCCCCCAGGGGGCGAGGGGGGAATTCGCGGCTCCCGGCTCGACTCGTCTAATCCAGCGCCGAGTTGCAATCCCTGGCGCAGGTCGATGTCGAAATGCGCCTGCAAGTTCAAGCCGAGATAGACCGCGAGCATCGTCATGTTCTTGATATTCGCGTGCCGATCCGCGAGCCGGCGGAACATCGACGACCAACTGTAGAATTGCCGCCGCGCGTCCAGGCACAATTCCTCCAGCTCGCGCGGCGACACCTTCTTTGGCCGAAAGACGACATCGCCAACGCGGCTTTCCGGGTCGAGCCACCACTTCGGCTTCAAGAGGCGACCCTCCGTTTCGAGCCGGCGATAAAGCGGCGTCCCCGGAAACGGCACGAGATGATTGAACGCGGCCAGGAAAAGCTTGTGTTCCTTCGCGAAGTCAATGCTCTTTTGCACGATGGCGCGATCATCGTTGTCGTAGCCGAAGAGGAACGTGCCGTAGACGGCGAGGCCGTGTTTGCGGAAATTCTTGAGGCTGTTCTCGTAGCTGGAGTGAGCGATGTTCCAGCCCTTGTCCATGTCGCGCAGGTTCGCGGGGTCGAGCGATTCCATGCCGATCAGGACGCCGCGGCAGCCGCTTTGCACCATCAGTTCAAGGAGCCGATCGTCGTTGGCGATATGGATGCTCGCTTGCCCGACCCAGCCGACGTCGAGCGGGATGAGCGTCTCGCACAGCTCGCGCACCTTGGCGGGCTGGCTGACGATATTGTCGTCCACGATGAAGAAGCGCCGGCTGCCGGTCGCGGCCATCTCCTCGGCGACATCGCGCGCCGGGCGATGATTTTGGCTCGCTTCGTGAAACGCGGTGATCGAGCAGAAGTCGCACTTGAAGTTGCAGCCGCGCGCGAACTCGACGAGCGTGATGTTCTGATAATCGTACTTCGCGTAAATCTCGCGGCGATAACGCAAGTCGCTCAAGGTTCGTCGCCCGTGGCCGCGATAGATCGGCTTCAACTTTCGGCCTCGCGCGTCGTCAAGCACCTCGTGCCAGACCGGTTCGGCGTCGCCGAGAATGATGGCGTCGGCTTCCTGGGCGGCTTCGTCCGGCAAGAGTGTGACATGGTAGCCGCCCATCACAACCGGAATGCCGCGAGCGCGAAACTGCCGTGCGATCTTGTATGCGCGCAATGCGGTGAATGTCTCCACGCTGATCGCGACCAGATCGGTCGGCTCGTCGAACGGAATCTCGGCCATGCGGTCGTCGTAAAATCGCACGTCCACCCACTCCGGCGTCATGCCGGCGAGCAGCGCCATCGAAAGCGGCTCCATCTGCCAGGCGCGCACGTAGGGCTTGTTGTCCTTGCGGCCGACCGAGGGATAGATCAACGTGAGACGCATTTTTTTTCTCAAGGCGAGCCGAGCGGCGTAAGCCGCCGGTTGAGTCGCGCGAAAAACAACCGGCGGCTCACGCCGCTCGGCTCGCCGATCACACAACCGCGACGGCCGTCGAGCAATTGCCGCGCGCGATGGCCTCGACGTCGATGCGCCGATCCGCGGTTGCGGCGATGAACTCCTCATCGCGGTAAATCGGCCACGTCTTCTCCGGCAAGTGCTTCGAGTAATAGCGATAACCCAAATTGAGCGAGATCGACAACAGCGGCTGACAAAACGAGCCGAGCACGCGGCTGAAGATCGAACGCCACGAGTAACTTTGACTCCAGGCCCATTCGAGGCCTTCTTGAAGCCGTTCCGCACTCATGTTTTTCGGCTCGATGACGACATGCTCGACGTCGTACAGCGACCAGTTCTTGTGCAGCAATCGGCCTTGAGCTTCGAGGCGGTGGAAAAGCCCTGTGTTCGGGAACGGCGTCACGACGGCATAGCGCGGCAGATCAATCTTGACCTTGTCCACCCATTCGACGGTGCGTTCGAAGACGCTCGTGTCGTCGTTGTCGAAGCCGAAAACGAAACAACCCTGGATGCCAATGCCGTAATCGTGAAGTTTCTTGACGACCTCGGCGTAGTCCTTGGCGGCGTGAAAGCCCTTGTGCGTTTCGTTGAGCGTGTTCTGGCTGATCGACTCGAAGCCGATGAGCAACCCCTTGCAACCGGATTGCGCCGCCAGTTTCAACAGCTCGTCGTCCTCGGCGATGCGGGTGGTCGCCAGGCCGATCCAGCGCATCTTGAGCGGGATCATGGCGCGATAGAGAGCCTTGGCGTAGTGAATGTCCTCGACGGGGCTCAAGTCAATAAAAATCGCCTTCCGGTCGGCGAACGTCGAAAGCTCGGCGACGACGTCAGGGATGGGCCGATGCGCGTAGATGTTGGCCCAGGCGGCGGGGACGGCGCAGAAGTCGCATTTGTGCGGACAGCCGCGCGTCGCCTCGATGCTGTGCGTTGTCACGTATTTCTTCTTATCGAGCAAATCGCGCCGCGCGATGGGCACATTCAGCACGCGGCCCGTCGCTTGCGTGTAGCGTTTCTTCATGCGGCCGGCGGCAAAGTCGCGCAGCAGTTGCGGCCAGGATTGCTCCGCGTAACCGACGACAATCGTGTCGGCGTGCCGAGCCGCCTCGTCCGGCAATAGCGTCGCATGCACGCCGCCGAACACGACGGTGTGCCCCTTTTTGCGCAATTCATCGGCGATGGCGTACGAACGCAGCGAAGTGCCGGTGATGGCGCTGATCGCAACGAGATCGGCGTCGAAGTCGAGGTTGAGCGGCTGAACGCCCTCATCTTGGATCGTGATCTCGGCGTCGAGTTCCGGCGGCACCATCGCGGCGAGCGTCGTCAACGTCAGCGGCGCGTAACGCAGCGCCGTCTTGAAGATGCCCGTTTCGTTGCGATGAATCTCGCCGGCGGGGAGCAGCAATTGGAGTTTCATGAAATGACCTCATTGACGTGGCGGCAAGATTCCGATCTTGCCGATCGAGCCTCGGCAAGATCGGAATCTTGCCGCCACGATTTGGAAAGCATACGCAACACCAGAGCGGCGACATCGCAGGAATCCTGGCGCAAATAATGATCGACGCCCCATAGGGGAATAATCGTACCGGGCCAACGCGCGGCGTCCGCGAGCAGAATGCCGCCGCCGTCGGAAGGGCCCCACGGCTCTAGGCGTCGATGCGCCCGCTTCGCCCAGGGATTCTCCATGTGGCGCTTCAACGGAAAGCCGATGACGTGAAAGACGCGCAGGTGGCACGGCCAGTCGAATGCGTGCGCCAACCGAGGATTGCCGTCACGCTTGATTTCATGAAGCACGTCGAACGAATAACGGCGCCACCACGCGAAGGCGCGAATCATCAGCGAGCGCCACCATTGACCGAGAAGCCAGTCCGCGAGCGCCGTGCCCTGGACGATGCCCGAAAGATTGATCCAGGTTGAGACGTTTTGAAAGTCGCGCTCGGCATTCGGCTTGGTCAACGCATATTGCACGTCCGTGCCGCCTTTGCTGAGCGAGACGAGGCAGATTTCCTCATCGCGATGTTGATGGACCCAATCGCGCAGGATTCGCCCGTTATCGTAAAGCGAGCCGAAACTAGGAAGCGGCACGCGCTCGGCGCGAATGCCGACGCGGCGAGCGGCATCGAGCACGCGCTCGCCGTCCGCGCCGGTGAAGGCGTATTCCTTGTGGAACGCACCGGGGACCACGCCGACGAGGATATCCCGTGGCGGCTCGTCAAGCGTTGCAGTCAATGTCGCCATCGTTTCGCGCACCGAACCCCGGTGAAGCAGGCGATCGTAAACAATTGCCGTCGCAAAATCGATGCCGTGACGTCGCGCGATATCGACGAGCGCCGGACGAGTGAGATCGTCGATCGCTCGATACGCCGGCCAATCCGCGGCGCGCTGCAGCAAGGCACGATCGGCGGCGTCGGGGATAGGCAGGAGTGGCGGCATGATTTGGATGCATGTAGTAATTGCGAGCCACGGGGTTCATCCCCGTGGAATGGATGTCCGCACCACGGGGATCAACCCCGTGGCTCGCCGAGCAAGTCAGGCTGATTTCTTACCGCCCATCAATCGGCCCACGATCAACCCAACCAAGAGCGCGCCCAGGCCGACGGCGCCGGCGGTGATCCACATCACCTTCTTGATGGCCATGTTCATCACCGCATTATCGAAGACATCGGCCGAACCATGAAAATTTACAATGAGCCATTTGCCGTCTTCTTTCACCAACGTCGCGCTGAAGCGGCTTTCCATCTCGATCGTCGTGCCTTCGCGCATGTAATACTTGTCCTTCAGCTTGCCGTACGCGACGGCGGTCGTCGGCGGATCGCCGTAGAGGATCGAAAACTCCTCGAGTTCGGGTTTGGCTTCAACCTTGCTCAGTTTGCTCTTGTCGCCGGTCAGCATGCGGTCGAAGTAATCTTTGATACCCTTGTGGCCGACTTTGGTTTCACCCATATGGCCACGGCTGACTTCGCCGTTCTGCCAGGTGACGACAACATCTTTGTGGACGTATTTGAGCAGCGCGTCGAGGTCCTTTTTGTTGAACGCTTCCTCCATGGCAATTTTCACTTCGCGCAACTCTTGGTGCGCGGGGGGTTCTTTGACGGGCTTTTGCTCGCTTTCGTCCTTCTTCTTCTTGTCCTGCGCGT
>Ga0105340_1001344_pt1 | contig 11063 bp, 9 predicted proteins | sample EasRivMeERMLT700_FD_89676 | JGI IMG/M metagenome (GOLD analysis project Ga0105340, IMG submission 89676) | Soil microbial communities from meander-bound floodplain in the East River, Colorado, USA - East River MetaG ERMLT700 | ecosystem: Environmental > Terrestrial > Soil > Floodplain | place... | reverse complement strand
CTGCATCGAGTCGAGTACGCGCAGCACTTCGTCGAAATTGCGTCCGGTGGTCATGGGATAGAAGAGCATCAGCTTGATCTTCTTGTCCGGCCCGATCACGAACACCGTGCGCACCGTGGCGTTGTCGGCGGCGGTGCGCTTCCCGGGTGTCGCTTCCGCCGGAAGCATGTCGTAGAGCTTGGCGACCTTCAGGTCCGGGTCGCCGATCATCGGGTAGTTGGGCGCGGTGCCTTGCGTCTCCTCGATGTCCTTCGCCCAGCGCTTGTGGTCATCCACCGGGTCGGCCGACAGGCCGATGATCTTGGCGTTGCGCTTGTCGAATTCCGATTTCATCTTGGCCATGGTGCCGAGCTCGGTGGTGCACACCGGGGTGAAGTCCTTCGGGTGCGAGAACAGGATCGCCCACTTGTCGCCGATCCATTGATGGAGGTCGATCGGGCCGTCGGTGGTCTGCGCCTGGAAATTGGGTGCGGTGTCGCCGATACGTAGCGCCATGGCTTTTCTCCTTGGGGGACAGCCGTCCACTATAGCGCGCCGCCGCGGGGTTTGCAGTCGTGCAAACAGCGACAGGGAGGAAAGGTGTACAGTTAGGGCCGATTTGTTTGGGGGCCAAACAATGCAGCGGCACCAGCAGCTCAGCCTCACGGTGAACGGCGAGCCGGCCGAGGTCTCGTTCGCGCCTTACAAGACGCTGCTCGAGCTCTTGCGCGAGGACCTGCGCTTAACAGGGACCAAGCACGGCTGCGAGCTCGGCGAGTGCGGCGCCTGCGCCGTGCTGCTCGACGGCGAGCCGAAGCTCTCTTGCCTGGTGCTGGCGCTGGAATGCCAGGGAAAAGAAATCGAGACGGTCGAAGGCCTTGCCCGCGGCGCAACCCTCCATCCGCTGCAGGCCGCCTTCGCCGACCTCGGCGCCGCGCAATGCGGCTACTGCACGCCCGGAATCCTCATGACCGCGAAGGCGTTGCTCGAAAAAGAGCCGCAGCCCACGCGTGAACGTATCAAGGAAGCAATCTCCGGGAACCTGTGCCGTTGCACCGGCTACCAGCAGATCTTCGAAGCAATCGAAGCAGCAGCCAAGGTGATGAGCGATGAAAGTCATCGGTAAGCCGCGCCGCCGCGTCGACGGCCGCGCCAAGGTGACCGGCCAGACGCGCTTCGCCGACGACATCGTGCTGCCGCGCATGCTGCACATGAAGCTGCTGCGGTCTCCTCACCCGCACGCCCTGATCGAAGGAATTGATTGTTCAAAGGCACAGGGCCATCCGGGCGTCCACTTGGTTCTCACGGGCAAGGACTTCCCGGTGACCTTCGGCATCCTGCCGGTGAGCCAGGACGAATACCCGCTGGCGCCGGAGCATGTGCGCTATGTCGGCGATCCGGTGGCGGCGGTGATCGCGAAGGACGAGCAGACCGCGGCCGAGGCCCTGGATTTGATTGCCATTCGCTATAAACCTCTGAAAACCATTTCGGATCCGCAGGAAGCATTGCAGAACCCCGAGCCGCGCATTCACGCGTACAGCGAGCTTGGAAACATCCACCGGCTTCAGGCGTTCGAGTTTGGCGACGTGCAGGAGGCATTTGCCAAATCGGATCACGTGTTCGAGGACCTGTTCTTCTACGAAGGCAACACTCACCTGGCGATCGAGCAGCATGCCGCGGTCGCCGAGGTGGACGGCGAAGGCAAGCTCACGCTCTGGTCGTCGACCCAGGTCCCGCACTACGTGCACCGCTCGCTCGCGCGGGTATTGCAGCTCCCTGCTTCTCACGTGAGAGTCATTGCAACCCCGAATGGCGGCGGCTTCGGCGGGAAGTGCGACGTCTGCAACCACGAGATGGTGGTTGCCAAGGCGGCGATGCTGCTCGGCCGGCCGGTGAAGATCTGCCTCAACCGCGAGGAGGTGTTCTACATGCACCGGGGCCGCCACCCGGTGCTGATGAAGTTCCGCACCGGCGTGACGAAGGACGGAAGGCTGACCGGGATGCACCTGCAGACGCTGATCGACGGCGGCGGCTACGGCAGCTACGGCACCGCGAGCACCTTCTACACCGGCGCGCTGCAAACCGTGACCTACGAGCTGCCGCGCTACAAGTTCGAGGCCGCGCGGGTCTTCACCAACAAGCCGCCGTGCGGCCCCAAGCGCGGCCACGGCACCCCGCAGCCGCGCTTCGGCCAGGAGATCCAGCTCGACAAGATCGCCGAGAAGCTCGGCATGGATCCGGCCGAATTGCGGTTGAAGAGCGTTCTCAAGGCAAATGCGATCACGGCCAACTGGCTGAAGATCGGGAGCATCGGCCTGGCCGAATGCATCCGGCAGGTCGTCGAAAGATCCGGCTGGAAGGGGCGCTTCAGAAAGAGTCCTTTCGGAAAAGGATTGGGCCTCGCCTGCGGCTCGTACCTCTGCGGCGCCGGGCTGCCGATCTACTTCAACAAGATGCCGCAGTCGGGCGTGCAGCTCCTCGTCGACCGCAGCGGCCAGGTGACCGCGTTCTGCGGCGCGACCGAGATCGGCCAGGGCTCCGACGACGTGCTGGTCGCGATCATCGCGGAAGTCCTCGGCATCGACCCGTTCGACATCCGTTGCGTCACCGGCGACACCGGCATGACGCCGGTCGATCTCGGCTCGTACTCGAGCCGCGTCACGGTGATGATGGGCAACGCCGCGATCCAGGCCGCGCAGAAGATCAAGGACCAAATTGCCGTTGCAGCTGGGGAGACGCTCGGGGTTTCTCCCGAAAGGCTCGGGTTTGCGAATGGCAAGGTTTTCTTCGACAACCATTCCCTGACGTTCGCCGAGGCGGCCGGTCTGGCCGAAGAGAAGTTCGGCACGCTCGGATCGGTGGGCTCGTACAAGCCGCCGCGCGCGCCGGGACGCTACAAGGGCGCCGGCGTCGGCCCATCGCCCGCGTATTCCTACACCGCGTGCGTGGTCGAAGCCGAAGTCGATCCGGCGACAGGCTGGATCACGGTGCCCAAGATCTGGATCGCGCACGACATCGGCCGGACGATCAACCCGGTGCTGGCGCGCGGCCAGGTGGAAGGCAGCGTCTATATGGGACTTTCGGAGGCGCTGATGGAAGAGCAGGTGTTCCGCCGCCTGCCGCCCAAGCTCTCCGGCGCACTGGTGCACAAGATCCCTTCGCTTCTCGAGTACAAGAGCCTGACCTCGCTCGACATGCCCGAGGTCGACACCGTGCTCATCGAGCAGGAGGAGGGAATGAGCGACCCGAACTGCCCGTTCGGCGCCAAGGAAGCCGGGCAGGGGCCGCTGCTGCCGGTGATGCCGGCGGTCGCGAATGCGATCTATGACGCGGTCGGCGTGCGAATCGACGAGCTGCCGATCACGCCCGACAAGGTTCTGCGCGCCTTGGAGAGAAAGGCCAAAGGAGAAACTCCAAGAGTCGGCCCGGACCATTTCCCGGCCGTGCCGTACCCGGAACCGGTGGTCGTGCCGCCGCCCTGGGAAGGCGGCGACGGCAATGCATCGAAAGGCTTCCAGAAGACCAAACTGAAGGTCGGCGCGTCATGATGCGCCTGCCCTGGTTCGAGTACCGCGCGCCGAACAGCGTGGCCGAAGCGGCGCGCATCCTCGACGGCGAAGGCGCGGACGCGATGCTGATCGCCGGCGGCACCGACCTTCTGCCCAACATGAAGCGCCGGCAAATGGCGCCCAAGGTCTTGGTTTCTCTCTCGGGGATTGAAGAGCTGAGGAGTAATGGAAAAAGCTATGGCGCGGGCATGACGCTCACGCAGATCGTGAACTCGAACGCACCCGCGGCGCTGCGGCAGGCGGCGCACCAGGTCGCGACGGTGCACCTGCGCAACATGGGAACGCTCGGCGGCAACCTGTGCCTCGACACGCGCTGCAACTACTACAACCAGAACTATGAATGGCGCAAGGCGATCGACTTCTGCCTGAAGAAGGACGGCGACATCTGCTGGGTGGCGACCGCGAGCAAGCGCTGCGTCGCCATGTCCTCGACCGATTGCGCGCCGGCGCTGCTCGCCCTCGGGGCGCGGCTGAAGCTGGTTTCCTCGAAAGGCGAGAGGGAGATTGCGGTCGAGGACTTCTACAACAACGACGGCATCGAATACCTGAAGCGCCGGCCCGGCGAGATCCTCACGGAAGTGCAAATACCGAAGGATGTGAACAGCACCTACTGGAAGCTGCGCCGGCGCGGCGCGTTCGATTTTCCGGTGCTGGGGGTTGCGGCCGCGCTTTCGAAAGATGGCGTGCGAATCGCGCTGGGCGCGGTGGCATCGCGGCCATTCCTCGTGGAGAAAGCAAACACCTTCTTGTTGAACAGGACCCTTACCGATGAGGTCATCGATGAGGCGGCCGGACTGGTCGCCTCGCGCGCCAAGCCGATGGACAACGCCGACCTCGATCTCTACTGGCGCAAGGGCGTCGCTGCCGAATTCACGCGCTACGCGCTGCGCGAGCTGCGCGGCGACGACATGCGCGAGACGCGCCTGCGCATCGCGCGGCAGGTCCTATGAACGAGCACCTGCCGCCGATCCGCCGCGTCGTCACCGCGGACGACGCCAAGGGCAACTCGCGCATCGTCGAGGACGCGCCGGCGAGCTCGGTGCGCAACGTCGCTGCGCGTCCCGGCTATCGCGCGGTCAATGTATGGCGGACCGGGCAAACCCCCGCAAAAATAACTTCTTCTGATTCAACTTCCAGTCATCAAGGCATTCTGCCGCCCAAGGGCGGCACCATCCTGCGCATCATCGATTTCCCGCCCGAGCCGCAGGACGAGGCGGAGCTCAGGCGCCAGCTCGACTCGACCTTCGGCGGCATCTACAAGGACGCGCTGCACGACCGCCGCGCGGGCAAGCATCCGGGCATGCACCGCACCGAGACGGTGGACTACGCCATCGTGCTCGCGGGCGAGATCTGGGCGGTGATGGACGAAGGGGAGACCCTGCTGCGCGCGGGGGACGTGCTGATCCAGCGCGGCACCAACCATGCCTGGGCGAACCGCTCCGACGCGACTGCGCGGATCGCGTTCGTCCTGATCGACGGAACTCGCTAGGAAAAGGGGTCAGGACCCTTTTTTGAAAAAAGGGTCCTGACCCCTTTTCGGCTAGTCGTTCTTGATATTCGCGGCCTTGGCGACGGCGGTCCACTTCTCGATGTCGCGCGCCATCCTGCGGCCGAGGTCCTCGGAGGAGCCGCCCACCGGGTCAAGGCCCATTGAGGCGAAACGATCGCGCACTTCCTGCGTCTGCACTACTCGCGCCACTTCTTTCTGCAGGCGGGCGACGATCGCCGGCGGGGTTTTCGCCGGCGCGAAGAACGCGGTCCACACCGGCACCTCCATGTCGGGCACGCCGGCCTCGATCAGCGTCGGCAGATCGGGCCACGACGGATGGCGCTTGCCGGAGGTCACGGCGAGGCCGCGCAGGGTGCCCGCCTTGAGAGCGCCGGTCGCCGGCGGCGGGTCGACGATGGTCATCATCACCTGCCCGCCGACCACGGCCTGCACCGACTCGCCGCTGCTCTTGTACGGGATCATCTCGATCGCGGTGCCGGTGCGCTGCTTGAACATCTCGGTGGTGATCTGGAAGATGCCCGCGCTGGAGGCGTAGTTCGACTTTCCGGGGTGCGCTTTGGCGTAGTCGATCAGCTCCTTCACGCTGTAGATCGGCAGCTTCGCGTCCACCGTCACCAGCAGCGGGAACTCGCAGATCATCGAGATCGGGGCGAAGTCCCGGGTCGGCGAGTAGGGCAGCTTGGAATAGGTCGCCGGGTTGATGGTCATCGGGCCGCTCGGCCCCATCATGAGGGTGTAGCCGTCGGCGGGTGCCCTCGCGGCCAGCTCGGCGGCGATGATGCCCTGCGCGCCGGGCTTGTTCTCGACGATCACCGGCTGGCCGAGCCCCTTCTGCATCTCGGGCTGCATCACGCGCACGATGATGTCGTTGCCCCCGCCCGCCGCGTAGCCGACCAGGATGCGGATCGGCTTGCCGGGGTACGGATCCTGGCCCTGCGCAGTCCCGGCGAGCAGCGCAAGCGCAACCGCGGCGAAAAGCTTCATGGCGAATCCTCCTTGTGCATCAATCTAGCGCGGCAAGGTCTGCCTTGGAAAGTTTCAGCTTGGCCGCTGCGACATTTTCCTCGAGATGGGCGATCGAGCCCGTTCCGGGGATCGGCAGCATCACCGGTGATTTCGCGAGCAGCCAGGCGATCGCGACCTGGGCCGGGGTGGCCTTGAGCCTCTCCGCCAGCTTCTTTACGCGGGAAACCTTCAATGCGCTGCCGGCCCCCAGCGGGTACCACGGCAGGAACGCGATGCCGAGCTTTTCGCAGTGGGCGAGCACCTCCTCGGAGCCGCGGTCGGCGAGGCTGTAGCGGTTCTGCACCGACACCACCGTCGCGACCTTGCGCGCGCGCTCGAGCTGCTTCACGTTGAAGTTCGACACGCCGATGTGGCGGACCTTGCCCGCGCGCTGCGCTTCCACCAGCACGCCGAGCGATTCCTCGAGCGGCACTTTCGGATCGACGGTGTGAAGCTGGTAGAGGTCGATGCGCTCGAGCTTCAGCCTTTTCAGGCTGCCCTCGAGATCGCGCCTGAGCTTCTCGGGCCTGCCGTCGGGGTCCCAGCGGCCGGGCGAGGGGCGCGCCAGGCCGCACTTGGTGGCGATCACGAAGCCCTTCGGGTAGGGATGCAGCGCCTCGGCGATCAGCGTCTCGTCGGTCTGCGGGCCGTAGCTCTCCGCGGTGTCGAAAAAATTCACGCCGAGCTCGAGCGCGCGGCGGAACAGGCGATGCACACCGGGGCGGTCCTTCGGCTCGCCCCAGACATTCGGCCCGACGGCGCGCATCGCGCCGAAGCCGAGACGGTTGACTTCGAGATCACCGAGCTTCATTGGCAAGGTCCTTCAGCATCGAGGCGAGGCCGAGCGTCACGCGCGCCATGCGCTCGTAGTCGAGCTTGTCGGGCGTATCGCTCGGTAGATGGTAGTGCGGATAACGGTTGAACGCGGTGTCCGTGATCATCATCGCGGGAAAGCCGTGCTGGCGGAACGACCAGTGATCCGACCACGTTACGCCGGGGATGAACGCGGGCGCAGCCACGCCCTCAGACGGGAACTGTGCATGCTTTCTGAATAAAGAAATGGATTGTCTGACAAGCGTGCGAGCGCCGAGGTCGCCAACGAACGCGATGAAGTCGGCCCGGTCGGGATAGAACAAGCCGAGCGGCGGGGGATAGCTCTGGCTGCCTGGCGCGTCGCGGTAGTAGCCGAGCATCTCGAGCGAATACATGGCGCGGACTGTCTCGCCGCGCTCGCGGGCGCGCTTCGCCCATGCCCAGCTTCCCATCTCGTGGCCGTAGAAATAGGGCGGCTCCTCATTGGCGAATGCAACGAAGCGTACCGGCAGTTTCATCGCGGCGAGCTCGATCAGCACCGCGACGCCGGAGGCGTTGTCGTCCGCGCCGGGAGAGCCCGGGACGGTATCGTAATGAGCCCCTACGAGAATAGAACTTTCATTGAAGACCTCGATGTTGCGCACGCGGCGGCCGCCGCTCTCGAAGTATTGGGACTGCGGCTTGTAACCCTGGGCTGCGAATGCGGCTTCGATGTAGCGAGCCGGTGTCTCGAGGTCGGAATTCCTTTCGTTCGCGGCGAGCGCGGCGACGTGCAGCCTGAGCCGCAGCGACAGCGCGCGGCCTTCGCCGGAAAGCTCGGGCAGCGGGCCCGCGTAGGACTTGCCGGGCATCCGGGTCATGTAAACGAGGCCCGCGGCGACGACCAGCGCCAGGACGGCGAGAAGAATGAAGAGCGAAATCGTGCTACTCGAGCGCGTATTTCAGCTCTGCGATCAGGTCATCCACGCTCTCGATGCCCACCGACAGGCGCACCAGGCCGTCGTCGATGCCCAGGCCTGCGCGCACGTCCTCGGGCAGCGAGGCGTGCGTCATGATCGCCGGGTGCTCGATCAGGCTCTCGACGCCGCCCAGGCTCTCGGCGAGGGTGAAGAGCTTGCAGCGCTCGAGAAAGCGCCGCGACGCCGCAAGTTCCCCCTTAATTACCGCGGTCACCATGCCGCCGTAGCGCGCGTTCATCTGGCGCGCGGCAAGCTTGTGCTGGGGATGGCTCGCCAGGCCGGGGTAGATCACGCGCGCCACCTTGGGGTGCTTTTCAAGAAAAGAAGCAACCAAAGAAGCATTCGTGCAGTGCCGCTCCATGCGAAGCGCGAGCGTCTTGATGCCGCGCAGCGTGAGGAAGGCGTCGAATGGGCTGGGCACGCCCCCGACGGCGTTTTGCAAGAAGGCAAGTTTTTCTTTCCAGGTATCTTCTCGAAGAATCGCGGCGCCGCCGATGACGTCCGAATGGCCATTGAGATATTTGGTCGTCGAGTGCACCACGATGTCGAAGCCCAGCTCGAGCGGCCGCTGGATCCACGGCGAGGCGAAGGTGTTGTCGCAGACCGAGATCAGCTTGCGCTTGCGCGCAATCGCCGCGATCGCCTCGAGGTCCACGATCTTGAGCAGCGGGTTGGTCGGCGTCTCCACCCACACCATGCGCGTCTCGGGCTTGATCGCCTTTTCGAGATTCTCCGCAACGGAAAGATCGGTGAACGTGGCGCGCAAGCCTGCGGAGCGCTTCCTCACCTTCTCGAGAATCCGATAGCTGCCGCCGTAAAGATCGTCCATCGCCACGACGTGCGCGCCCGAGTCGAGGAGCTCGAGCACGGTGCCGATCGCCGCCATGCCGGAGGCGAAGGCGAAGCCCGCGCGCCCGCCTTCGAGCTCGGCGAGGCAGGCTTCGAGCGCGTCGCGCGTGGGGTTGCGCGTGCGCCCGTAGTCGTAGCCCTTGTGCTCCCCCGGGCTCGACTGGGCGTAGGTCGAGGTGGCGTAGATCGGCGTCATCACCGCGCCGGTGCGCGGATCCGGTTCCTGCCCGGCGTGGATTACCTTGGTCTCGAATTTCACTGTTGTGTTCTTCTCCGCAACCAGTTCAGAAGATCGATGCGCGTAATGAGGCCGAGAAACTCGTTGCCGTCGACCACGATCGCCACCAGGCCGCGCTTGAAGATCTCCATCAGCTGCTCGACCGACGCGCTCGGCGGCACGGTGACGAGGTGGCTCTCCATCGCCGCGGTCACCGGCTCGCGGAAATGCGCCGGATTGCCGACGACTTCCATCAGGATGTCCTCCTCGTCGACGATGCCGATGATCCTGCCGTCCTTGAGCACCGGGATCTGCGAGACGTCGTAAAGCTTCATTCTTTGATGCGCCGCCATCACCGTCTCGTCCGCGTTCACGGTCGCCACCGCGTGCTCCTTGTGGCGGCGCGCGATGAGGTCGCGCAGGTCGCCGTAGGTTTCGCGCTGGATGAAGCCCTGGTCGATCATCCAGTAGTCGTTGTACACCTTCGACAGGTACTTGTTGCCGCTGTCGGGAACGAGACTCACCACCCGTTTCGCTTCGCTCTGCTCGCGGCAATAGCGCAACGCCGCGGCGATCAGCGTTCCCGACGACGTGCCCGCCATGATCCCTTCGCGCTCCAGCAAGTCCCGGCAGACCAGGAACGCCTCCTTGTCGGGGATGCTGTAGGCCTTCTTCACGCGCGACAGGTCGCAGACCGGCGGAATGAAGTCCTCGCCGATGCCTTCGACCAGCCACGAGCCGGCCTTTTCGATTTTTCCGCTCTTGAGAAATTCGACCAGGACCGACCCGGCCGGGTCAGCAAGGACCATTTCGGCGCTCGGAGCCACGCGCGCGAAGAAGCGCGACAGGCCGGTCAGCGTGCCGCCGGTGCCGACGCCGGCGACCACGGCGTCGACCTTGTGCTCCATCTGCTCCCAGATCTCCGGCCCGGTGGTCTCCTCGTGCGCGCGCGGGTTCGCCGGGTTCGCGAACTGGTTGACGTAGAACGCTCCCTGCTCGCGCGCCAACCGCGCGGCGAGATCCTGGTAGTACTCGGGGTGGCCCTTGCCGACATCTGAGCGCGTGAGCACCACTTCCGCGCCCATCGCCTTCAGGTGAAAGATCTTCTCCTGGCTCATCTTGTCCGGCACCACGATGAGCAGCCGGTAGCCCTTCAGCGCCGCGACCAGGGCGAGCCCCAGGCCGGTGTTGCCAGCCGTCGCTTCCACGATCAGGGAATTTGGCTTCAGGTGCCCTTCGCGCTCCGCCGCCTCGATCATGGTCAGCGCGATGCGGTCCTTGATCGAGCCTCCGGGGTTCTGGTTCTCCAGCTTGAGGAACAGCCGGCACGGCCCGGTCTCCAGGCGACGCACCTCGACCAAAGGGGTATTGCCGATCAAGGACAGGATGTTAAGTGCTTGTTTCATAATGGTGGGATACTTCCCATAAACGTCTGTGGTTGCCCTCCCACTGGGCATTTGCCCACTATTACGGCAGGAGGAGTGATGGACGTTGCGGTAGGCGGCAGCTTGCTGGGCAGCATTTCCGAATTCTGCCGGCGTACCGGCATGGCCGAATCGACTTTCGGCCGCCGCGCGGTCAACGACGGCAAGTTCGTCGCGCGCCTGCGCGACGGCGCGCGGGTCACTCCTGAGACCCTGCAGCGGGTCAACCAGTTCATGGTGAAGCACGGCGCTCCGGGCGCGGGGGACGCGCCGCCGGAGCTGCTGCCGCTGATCCGCGCGAGCGCGCCGCAGCCCCTTCCCGTCTCCCAGCCGCGCGAGGCGCCGCCGGAAAAGAACTTCCGCTTCTTCGACAACCGGCAGAAATACCTGCTGTTCGTGAATACGTGCAGCGAGAAGGACGTGGTGGCGAAGCGCGTGGGGCTCGAGCTCGGCCACATCCATCCGCGGCCGCCGGCGGTGCGCCTGTTCGACGCCGGCATGGGCGACGGCACGGTGCTCGCGCGCGTCATGCGCGAGATGCACCGGCGCTTCCCGACGGTGCCGTTCTACATCGTCGGCAAGGAGATCAGCCTCGAGGACGTTCGCCTGTCGCTGCGCAAGATGGTCGACCGCTTCTACGAGCACCCGGCGACGGTGCTCGTGGTGACCAACATGTACTACACCGAGGCGCCCTGGCTGACGCCGCGCACGGTGCCGGCCGCGACTTCCATGATGTGG
>Ga0105340_1001342_pt1 | contig 11064 bp, 6 predicted proteins | sample EasRivMeERMLT700_FD_89676 | JGI IMG/M metagenome (GOLD analysis project Ga0105340, IMG submission 89676) | Soil microbial communities from meander-bound floodplain in the East River, Colorado, USA - East River MetaG ERMLT700 | ecosystem: Environmental > Terrestrial > Soil > Floodplain | place... | reverse complement strand
TGGTTCCCGGCACGCTCTCGGGCCACGTGTTCGACGACGCCAATCGCGACAACGTCATCAACGCGGGCGACGGTGGCCTCTCCGGCGTCGTCATCCAGCTCACGGGCACCGATCACCTCGGCCAAGGCGTATCGCTGTCCACCATCACGGACGCCGACGGCGACTACGTGTTCGCAAACCTGCTGCCGGGCACTTATGCGATTTCTCAAACCGTGCCCAACGGCTTGACCGCGGTGGCGGACGTCGTCGGCACGCTCGGCGGCAATCCTGCGTCGTTCACGTTGATCGATCAGATCGTCGTCGCGAGCGGCCAAACCGGCGTCAACTACGACTTCCTCAATCAGCAGCCGGCCCCGCCGCAACAGGGCAGCTCCATCAGCGGCAACGTGACGCTGCAAGATGGCGTGGGCGGACCGTTCGTCCCGGGCGCCGGCATCACGGTTCAGTTGATCGATTCCGACGACAATCAAATCTCCGTGACGACCGATTCGGAAGGCAATTACACCTTCAACAACGTGCTGAGCGGGCCGGGAATCTCGTACACGATCCGGTTCGTCAATCCCAATTCGTCGTTGTACCAGTCCGCTCCAATGCTGTCGGTGGACATGTTCACCGAAAACCTGGTCGTGACGGGAATGAACGGCGTCTTCAACGCTCGCGAAAACGTTTAAGCGGGCAGGTCGAACAAAAAAGCCCGCGGCCCATGCAAGGTTTCCTTGCGTGTGCCGCGGGCTTCGTGTTTTTGCGGCCAATGTAGTCATCACGCTCCGCGTGATGACTTTTGGCCCTCGGTCCCAGGCTCTGCCTGGGACCGCACTGCCGCGAGGCTCTGCCTCGCCGTACCGCGTGGGATTCTGGCCCACCGCAGGTTCGGCGAGGCAGAGCCTCGCGGCATTTGCGTCCCAGGCGGAGCCTGGGACGCAGAAGAAAAAACCACACGCGCGGAGCGTGATGACTACATTACTTCTTTTTCTTCTTCTTCATGTATTCGGCGACGATCTTGGCGGGATTTTCGTTGAACGCGTCGCGGCAACCAGAGCAGCAGACGTAATAAGTCGTGCCCATGAACGTGACCGGGATGGTGCCCAGGCCGCCGGTGACGACGCATTCGGGTTTCTTGCCGCCGGCTTCGGTGCCGAACGTCACGCCTTCGCGGGTGTAGCCGACTTGCAGTTTCTTCGAATACAACGTGCGGCCATCGGGCTTGATCCAGAGTTCATAGACGAGGCGATCGCCGTCGGGGCTCGTCAGCTTGAGTTGCTCGGTGTCGCCGGCGTCGTTGACGCGTTCGACGATGAGGACGCTCTTCTTCATTTCGCCAACAAAGTCGGCTTTCTGCCCCGCCTTGTCGATGAGCGTGACCTTGTATTTCGACTTGTCGGCCAAAAAGCGCACTTCGCCGCTCTTGTAGAGCTTGCTGTTTTCCAGATCGAAGGACATCCAGCGATCCTTGTCCTTGAAGCGCCAGCTCCAGTTGGCCTTTTCGGTCCAGAAGCCCTTGGCCTTGTCGTTGGCGGTGCCTTTCCAGCCGCCGATGAAGTCCTGGAGTGCTTCGAGGCCGGTTTTGTCCTCGTCGGCCGACTTTTTGCCGGCGTCGGCGAGCGGCACGAAGGCCAGGGCGAGGATCACGATTGAACAGAGTCCGATGCGCATGGAGATCCCTCGATGTTCCGCTTAATGGTTCAAGTGTTCATTGGACGTTTCGACCAAATGCTTCGTTCCAGCTATTTTTTGCCGTTCTTGTGGCGGGCTCGCAACTCGGCCAATTCGCGTTCGGCGTCGACCCCCGCGAATCGCTGCGCTCATCGCGGGGCTTGGTGATGGTTGTCAGGGCAAGTCGAGGACGTACACCGTCGTATTCGCGTTGGCGGTGACGATCTGGCGGCTGTCCGACGAGAACGCGAAGTTGATCAGAAACATGCCATGATGCTTGCCGAGGTCCCAACTGCGAAGCTCCTTGCCGGTCATGTCCCATGCCTTGACGACGTTGTCGCCGCCGACGGTCGCGAAGTACTGGCCGTTCGGGCTGGCAAGGCACGCCAGAATTCGGCCGGTGTGCCCCTTGAAGGTCTTGAGCACCTCGCGGCCTTGAATCTTGGCGATCTTGATGTCGCCGTCTTCGCTCGTCGCAATCAAGGTCGAGCCGTCCGGCGTCAGCGCCAGGTCGGCGACGCCCACTTTTTCGAAGAGGTTCCAGTCGCCGCCGTCGGCAATTTTAGCTTTGGGTTGCTTGTCCACCTGCATCTCCCACAAGCGGACGCTGCCGTTCTTCGCTCCCGTGGCCGCAAGCTTGCCGTTGGCGCAGAAGGCGAGCGAGTTGATCTTGCGGTTGCCGTTCTTCTGACTTTCGACGAACTCCGGCTTTCCGTCCTTGTCGTCCAGGAGCGGAGCACCGGTCTCCAGATCGATCCCTTCGACGATGGTGCTGGTGCTGGCATCGCCCACGGGGAGCCACACGAACAACGACTTGCCCGTCGGATCCAGCGCAATATACGGCGAATAGCGGCGCAGCTTCTTCATCGTGTTGAGCTGCTCCTGCGTGCGCGGAATCTCGCGCGGCGGCGAGATTTCCCACAGGCGAATCGCCGCGTCGCCGTCGCTGGAAATGAGCCGTTTGCTGTCCGGCGTGAACACCAGATACATGACCGCCTCCGTGCAGCCGGTCAGCGTCGCGATCTCGACGCCGGTGTCGCGGTCCCAGATCTTGATTGTCTTGTCCACGGAACCGGTCGCAATCATCTTGCCGTTCGGACTGACGGCGACGCACTCGACCGCGCTGGTATGCTCCGCCAACAGCGGCAGCTCGCGGCTCGTGATTTCCCAGATTCTCATGCGGCGGTCAACGCTCGCGGAGATGACGTGATAGCCGTCCTTGGAGAACGCGACCGACGTGACCCAGTCCTTGTGTCCCTTGAAGGTTTGCACTTCCTTGCCCGTGTTGCCCTCGATTTTCCACAATTTGATCGTTTGATCCGCGCCACAGGAGACGAGGTGAACATTGTCCTTGCGAAACGCGACCATGCTGACGGGGCCGCTGTGGCCGGTCAAGCGGATCACATTGGTTCCGGGCGTTGCCATCGGCCAAACCAGCACGGCCATGTCCGCGCCGCACGACGCGAGATACTGTCCGTTCGGACTGTACGCGACGCCGTTGACCGCGACGCCGTGGGCGTTCCAGCTTTGCTGCAGCTTGCCTTTGCTGGCTTCGTACAATCGAATCGTTTGATCGATATTGGCGACGGCGATTTGCTGGCCGCTGGGACTGAAGACGACGCCGGCGACGATCGACGGATTGTCGTTGATGGTGTAAAGCGGCTTGCCCGTGTCGGCGTCCCAGACGATGATGCGCCGATCGGACCCGCACGACACGATCTTCTTGGAGTCCAGCGAGAAATCGAGGAACGTGATCGTGCCGATGTGTCCCTCGCCGGTGCGCAGCGCCTTGCCGGAGTCGGCCTCAAAGATGCGCACGACTTTGTCGGCGCCGCCGGAAGCGATGAGCTTGCCATCCGGGCTGTACTGGGCGACGGTGGCGGGCCCAGTGTGGTCCTTGATCGTGAAGGCGACGTTGCCGATGTCGCGGTTCCAGACGCGCACCGTCTTATCGGCGCTCGCCGTGAGGATCTTCGTGCCGTCGGGGCTGAATACAGCGGTCCAGACGGGGCCGTCGTGGCCTTCGAAATCGCGCGACTGCATGACCACGTCGAAATCCCACAGGCGCACCGCGAAATCACTCGAACACGACGCGAGCCGCGTGCCGTCCGGCGTGAAAACAAGGTGGTTGACTGCACTTTTGTGTGCGTTTTTGAATTCGCCGATCTTCTGGTACGTCTCCGCGTCCCAGTTTGAGATGGTGCCGTCGTAGTTGCCGACGAAGAGCGATTTGCCGTCCTTCGAATAGACCGCACACTTGGGCGGGTTGCCCGCCGGCGTGTTGAGGATAAAGCGCGGCGCGGCGACCTGGCCCGGCGCGTCCGGCTGCGGCGTCGCATAAAACTTGATGCTGAACGGGCTGATGCGGACCAGCGTCTTGTCGTCCGGGCTGAACGTCAAATGATAGGTGCCGCCGTTCGGATCTTGCTGAATCCAGTACGCGGGCTGATTGGCGTTCGTGACAAAGAGGGGATATTGAAAGAGCCGGACATTGCCGTTGCCGTCGCCGACCGCGAGGATATTGCCTTCGTGGTTCATGCATATTGTTTCGATGAGATTCTGGAAGTCGCGCACCTCGCGCACCAGATTGCCGGTGTCGGTTTCATGGACGAACAGGCCGTTGGGCGGATTGCCGGGCACGTTGAGCTGGCCGGTGAAGACGTGCTTGCCGTCCTTCGAAAGCGCGATCGATTTGACTTCTTCGCCGGTCGCCTTGATCGTCGTCTTGTCCTTGCCGGTGTTGGCGTCCCATATCTTGATGGCTTTTTCATTGCCGGCCGAGGCGATGAACTTGCCGTCCAGGCTCCACGCCAGGCAGCGGACCTTCGATTTATGGCCCGCGTAGATGACCAGCTCATGTCCGTTGGCGAGGTCCCAGATGCGGACGGTCTCGTCATGCGACGCGGTCGCCAGGCGCAGGCCGTCGGGGCTGAACGCCAGCGCAACGATTGGGCCGTTGTGGCGCAGACGCAAATTGCCGATGATGCGCGACACGTGGTCGGGCACGCCGATCGGTTGATAGGGAAGTTGCCAGCGCGCCTGGCGAATCGCTTCGCTGGCTTGCAGCAAGCGACCGCCGGCGAGGGCCGCCTCGGATTTCTTGGCAAGTTCCTCCGCCTTGTCCATGAGCGCGGGGATGAAGCGCTTGGCGGTGCCTTCCTTGGTGATCTTGTCGCGCTCGGCGGCGTATTTCGCCTGGAGCGCCTTGACCTCGTCGGCGGTCGGCAGCTTCGTCGGTTGCGCCTTGAGCGCATCACCGGCGGCGAAGATCGCCAGGGTTGTCAGGATGATCCGCAAGGTCGAAAACAACGTCTTTCGCATGGTCGATTCTCCCGCCGCGCCCGGTTGGATCGCGATTCATTGATAATGAAGAGTATATTTGAGCCGGCGGCAGTTGCACAAGAGGCTACATGACAAAGACGAATCAGACAATGGAGTCATCACGCTCCGCGTGATGGAGTTTGTCATTGGCTCAAACGATCTTTAATACTTGTGCGAGTGATGCCGAGATTCCATCACGCGGAGCGTGATGACTACTTTGGCGCGCTTTGCAAGGGAACATGCTCCTTGCATGGAGCATGCCGCCGCCGTAGAATGTGCCATGTTGATCGCGGTTCGTCCGGTGGCATGCGTAATCTTACCGATGTTTGTTCCGCTCAACCAAACGGAGGTATTCATCATGTTGCCGAAATTCTCGGGCGCGAGTCAAGATATTTTCGACAATCAAACGCCGAGGGATAAGGTCGCGATTGCCATTCAGTTCGCGGAACATGCGGCCGGCGAGGCCGAGTGCCATCGCTTTGGCCAACTCATCGCCTATATGTGCAACTGCAAAATGATCAAAGGCCCAATGAAAACTTTGGTGCGGGCGGATGAGAAAGTCGGCAAAGACTACAAGGGCGATTGGTCCAAAGTGAAAGATCTCGTCCGCATGACGATCCTCGCGCCGACCCCAAACGATCTCGCGCTTGTAGCGGAAAAGATCCGCGTGATGGGGGTCATGCCCCCTTGGTGCATCCTCAAGGACGAAGAGCCCAAGGCGGATACCGACCCGTGCGGCTATTCGGGGCTAAACTTCGTCCTCCAAAAGAACCGGCAAGGTTCCGTTGGCGCGAAAAATCAGCCTCCCGTGGCCCCACCGCCCGATGTTCAGGGCATCTCGAACGCGCAGTGGGCGAAAACCGTGCGGATGGAGATCCAGGCGAACGTCCCCGAAATGATCTACGGCAAGGAATGCGAGGAGGACTTCATCAAAATGCTCGGCGCGATCGGCCAAGACCAGTTCGACAAAATGAAGGCAAAGCTCAAAATCGTCGGCGGGCTGGGCCACGTCTTCTATGAGATCAGCAAATCGAATGACGCAAATGTCGGAACTCAAGAAACTGCCAAGGCTCTCAGTAAGAGATATTATGAGTACCTCCGGGACCCTAAGCTCTATTCTGCTCCGAAGTTCATAAGGCTATGCCACGATCTGGCCCCCTTCGTCGAGGTGAACAATAGGTTTTTTCGAAAGCACCCCGTCCGCGCGATTTCGCTTGAACACGCGCCTGCTCCCGTCAAGGCGGCTGGCCCCAAAGTCGGGAAACTGCCGATGCCGATAGGCTTCAAATAAGAGACTGCGAGATAATAAACTGCGCGATTTGACGGTGAAACACGGCTCGGCAGGAGCCTCGCCCTCCCGATGCCGCGTGTTCCTTTCCTGATTTTCAACAAACCGCCGCGGGTGCGGACCGGCGCAAAAAACAGCCAGGCGCGCTTTCGACGCGCGCCTGGCGTTTCCACGTTGGCTGCGTGTCTAGTTACCAAAGATGCGGCGAAAGAACCCGCTGCTCTTCTGATCGGGCTTGTCGGTGGTCGGCTTGACGTCGGCGTCGGCTTGCTTGCTGTCAACTTTCCGCCGTAGCGTGTTGAGCCGTTCCTTCAGCTGCGGATCGCGGGCCGTTTGTTCGATCTCGCGATTCAGCTCCGCTTTCAGCCGTTGCGCTTCCTGCCGTTGCCGGGCCATCTCCGCTCGTTCCTTGGCCATGGCCATTTCCATCTGACGCATCTGCGTCATCATGTCTTCTTCGTCTTGTTCGAGCTGTCGGCGTTGCTCTTCCAGCTCGCGTTTGAGGCGCAGGATTTCCTCGGCCTGGCCCAATCGCGTGGCGCTGGCCATCGGCGCCGGGGCCGGCGCCTCGCCAAGATCGACGCTTTCCTGCATCTCCTGGATTTTCTGGTGCAGGCCGCGGATCACTTCCGATTTCTCTTCCATCAGCGCCTCGTAGGCGCGCTGCCGCTCCACCCAGAGTTCCTCGCCGCGCCCATCGACCAGGGCTTCCAGTTCGCGGATGCGCCCTTTCAACTCGGCATTTTCCTGACGCAAACGCTCCAGGTCCTCGGACGGTTCCGCCGGGGCCTTTTCGTCGGTAGGATGATGAAACTCCTCCAGCAGCTCCTGGTTGGCCGCCGAGAGGCGTTTCAGTTCTTCTTCAAATTCGTTGAATTCGAATTGCTCGCCGTCAGAGGGGGGGGCGGATGCGCGCGAAGCATCCACGGTTTTTGCGGGTGCCATCTCTCTGTCTCCGAGGATCCGTTAGGGAGCCGCACGATGGTTCCGAGGCATCGCGCAGTGTCGTTACATTCACTATAGCTTGCATTTTCGGCGTGCGCGGCAAATTCGACCGCGAAAATCCATGTTGTGGACCGTTAAAACCAAATGAAAACCGGGCTATCGGCTAACAAACACTCTCAGCGCCAGTTGTACATGCAGACGTGAAAAGCCGCATTTTCGGCGCAAGTATTGCAATTGCGCTCATTCCATGGGTGAGCGCCCGACTACCAAGGAGAATCCCATGAATTCCCCCAAGCGACCCATAAATGGAAAGAACAATGTGAACGCAACGGCTCCGGAGTCGCCGCCGAGTTGGCAGGCCAAGGAGCGCGGCCCGCCTGCTTGAGCCGGTCACGCACCTGACTCGCCTTCGACTTTTGGAAAAAGGTCCGGCTCAATCTGCAAGCCGAACACGAGCTTGTTGAACTGGTTGTAGAGCCCCACGACCGCCAGCACTTCGCGCATGCCTTCCGCATCGAGGCCAAGCTTTTGCGCCGCCGCCAGATGCGAGTTGATGCAATAATCGCAGCCATTGGTGATCGACACCGCCGCCGCGATGATTTCTTTTGTCATCAAATCGAGCTTGCCGGGCTTCATGATCGCTTTCACCTGACTCCAGCACAATTCCAAATGATCGGGGTTCGCCGCCAGCGCTCGCCAGATATTGGGGATGCGTTCGATCTTGCGCGTCGCCTTGATGTCGTCGAAGATCGCGCGGACCTTCGGATTGGCGGTGTTCTCGTCTACCAATTTGACCGTCGGCATGATGACCTCCTGTGATGATAATTCTCAAGCCCCGGGATGAGCGCAGCGATTCCCGGGGGTTGTCCTTCAAGGCGGCGTCAATTCTGCCTTTATGCCCTGTTTGTCGCCGCTGACCTGTGGCTCCTTCGCTTTCAGCAAATCCCGAATCTCCGTCAACAACTTCTCCTGCGTCGTCAACTCCACCGGCTTCGGCTCCTCCGGCTTCGAAGCATGAATCGCATAAACCAGCTTGACGAGCCAAAATACGCAAAACGCGATGATCAAGAAATCGATGCCAGCCTGCACGAACGCGCCGTATTTTACTTTTACGATCTCCTCGGAAATCGGATTCTGGAAGTCATAACTGAGCTTGGCGAGATCGACTCCCTGCGTCGCCATGCCGATAACCGGCATCAACACATCGCCGACCAGGGACGTGACGATCTTGTTGAACGCCGCTCCGATGATGACAGCGACCGCCAAATCGATGACGTTGCCCCGACGGATGAACGCACGGAATTCGTCAAACCAGCGCATGGGACGGCCTCCAGATGGATTGAGGATATCGTTGCGACTTTGCCGCGGTCGTCAATAGCGCGTTTCAATCGGAAATTGCGTGGCTTGCGCAAGTTCAATGCCGGCCCGCGTTTTCTCGTTAATCCGCGAGAGCCCCTGCTTGTTCGTGCGCGCCGGGCGGCGTAAAATGCAGGGGACGATCGGATCGTCCGCCTCGTTCACCTCTCACCCATCAAGGAGGTCGCATCATGCGACGTCTGTGTGCACTTTCCGCCGTGTTCTTCGTCTGCGCCGGCATCTTCCTCGGCTGCTCCACTCAGCAAGCGAAAAAAGAAGACGACAAGAAAGTCGCGATCGATCCCAACGTCAAGGTCGATCCGATCAAGGGCAAGACCGGTGACGACAAGAAGCCCGAGAACAAGAACGGCGGCGGGCCCAAGGCGGTCGCCGACGACAAGCAGGACAAATACGAGGAAGCCCTCGCCGACGCGCTGTCCGCCCTCGCCGAACGCAAGTGGGCCGACGCGCTCGAGGCATTCGAGGCCGCGAAGAGCTTTCAGGACACCGAGTTCGTGCAATCGGAAATCACTAAGCTCAAGGCGCGCGTCGATCAGCAAGGCGTCGCCAAGAACACCGTCAAGAATATTGAAACCGTCCTCAACGACGGCGACGCCGACGAAGCGGCCAAGCTCGCTGCCGAGGCGCTGCGAGAATTCGGCGACGGCGACGACGCGGAAAAACTGATCCAGTTGCGCATCCAGGCCGAAGCGGTACGCGACGCCGAGAAGAAGGAAGGCGCCGACGTCCGTTACACGCGCTTCAAGAAGGAAGGCGACGTCGCGATGCAGGAGAAGAACCTGCGTGCCGCCGCGCTCGCATACGAACAGGCGCTCGAAGCAAAAGCGGACGATGGCTTGCAAACGACCTATGAGGGCATTCGCACCAAGCTCGACGAATATGACGCCCTGCGCAAGAAGGGCCTGCAGCTGAGCAAGGACCCATTGCAACTCGAAGAGGCGCTCGCCGCGTTCAAGGGCGCCGTCGCCGCGTGGGACACGCTGCAAATTCGCGCCGACATCGACGACGCGCAACTCGCGCTCGCCAAGCGGCGCGACACCGTCGCCGTCGCCGATTTCGAGATGCGCAATGACGTCGGCATGCCCGGCGCCGGCGCCGCGCTCGCGGAGGAATTGCTGCCGCGTTTGAAGGCGCGCTACGATCTCGTCGAACGTAACCAACTGAAACAAGTGCTCGGCGAATTGAACGTGCAGCAGGGTTTCCTCGACGATTTCAAGCAGCAACAGCAGATCGGCAAGTTGGCGAACGCCCGTTATCTCGTCGTCGGCAGCGTGCAACGGCTCGTCGGCGTGACCGTGCGGGCCCGCCTCGTCGATACACGCACGGGCTTGATCGTGCAGTCGGCGAAGATCGTGTCCGATGACATGGAAGACGCGATCAACGACATTCCCAATCTCGCCAAGCAGCTCTTGATGAACGACGAAGCGAAGATGCAGTTCGAGGAGGAGATGCAGAAGCAGGTCGCGAAGCCCGCGGAGAAGGCGCCGGACAACGCACCGCTGCCCCCCGCGCCGCTCGCGCCCGCCGCCAACGCGCCGGCCCAGCCGCCCCCGCCTCCGCCGATGGTCAATCCCGCGCCGCCGGTGTTCGCCCAGCAGAATCAAGCCGTCTTCAAGAACTTCGCCCCGCCGCCGCAGGTGTTCGTGCAGCCGCAGGTCGATCCGCTGCAAGAGCTGGCCCGCAATCGCTTGCTGTATGCGACGATCGAGATGGGCGACTTCCTCTTCCGCGTCGGCCGATTTCGTGAAGCGGAACGGCGATTCGAATTCGCATTGGCTCTCGCGCCCGATAACTTCGACATCCGCCTGCGCCTGGAGCGCGTGCGTCCGCTCGTGCCGCCGGCGGCGTTCACATTCATTCGGCCGCGCATCGCGATCATGCCGTTCATGACGGTGCGTCTGACGCCGTTCGGCCCGCCGACGTACCTGAGCTACTGGACGCCGCGGCACCTGTCGCCGTACTTCGCGTGGCGTTACGACGTCGTCGATCCCGATGAAGTCTACTGGTACATGGGCCGCATGGGCTTGACGATGAACGATCTGCTCGTCGATCCCAGCGCCCGCCGCTGGTTGGGCCGCGCCATCGGCGTGCGTTACTTCGTGTTCGGCAATCACATCGAGACGGCGAGCTTCGATGTCAACACCTATTTGATTGATGCTGAACTCGGCTATCTGCAAGGCGGCGCGACGATCAACGTACGCGACGTGCATGAGCTGAAACTTCGGCTGCCGGAAATCGCCGAGATCACGATGTTAAACCCCGCCGAGCGTGCCGCGTATTTGGCCAACGCGAATCAACAGCGTTTCGTGCGCTTGTTGGCCGACGGCCGGCAGCACATGGCCCAGCGCCGCTTCCACGACGCGATGCGCGAGTTCGAAGCCGCGCTGCAAATCTATCCGAACAACGTGCAGGCCCGCGTGCTCTTCGAACAGTCGCGGCAGCAAGCGGTGTTCATCGACTTCACCGTCACGCGCCGCACC